>OHNH01000802.1_pt1 | contig 15118 bp, 11 predicted proteins | sample 1569561 | NCBI WGS metagenome assembly OHNH01 (sample SAMEA3879510, study PRJEB24766) | human gut metagenome | biome: human-associated habitat; feature: feces | place: USA | collected 1985/1987
CGTTTTTTATTTTTTATACTTTTATTTTATTAAAAGAATAATTAAAAGTAAATATAATGCCTGTTGATAGTGTTGATAATTATACCGTATTTCGGGTTATCCACAGCATAGCTTTTCGAAGTTCCGTATTCTGTTCTGCCGATAAGGTCCGGGAGGTTGTCGAAACCCGGTTTTTTGAAAGTTACCGACAAATGTTCAAAACCGGTTTCGACATTTCGACATCTCCGGATTGTAAACATTTGCCTCTCTTTTTCCGTGCATATCCCGAATCATACTTTGCGAAAACTTTTTTTTGCCGTTTTCTTGTTTTGTCTATACCGGGCGAAAGATGGATTTTGCAAACGGTTCCGGGTTTTTCTTTTCAAAAGTTATTGCGGGTTTATCAACATCATTCATGGGGTTATTTGACCACCTTATCAACAATCCGGTCGGCTATCTCCCGGTAATAGGGTTCGACGCGGGCGTCGATCGACACCGACGGCGTTCCCGTGTCGGCGCCTTCCATAATGGATTGTATGATAGGTATTTCTCCCAACAGGTCTATGCCGTTTTCCTCGGCGAAGCGGCGGGCGCCTCCCTTTCCGAAGAGGTAGTAACGGTTTTCGGGCAGCTCTTCCGGGGTGAACCAGGCCATGTTTTCGACGATGCCGGCCAGGGGGATGTTCACCTGTGGATTGCGGAACATCTCCACGCCGCGCCGTACATCGGCCACGGCGATCTGCTGGGGGGTGGAAACGATCACGGCCGTGTCGATTTTCAACTCCGAGATGATCGAGAGGTGAATATCTCCCGTGCCGGGAGGAAGATCCACGAGCAGGAAATCGAGCGCTCCCCAGCGTGTCTGGTGGATCATCTGCCGCAAGGCGTTCACCGCCATTGCACCGCGCCACAGCAGGGCGTCCGAAGGTTTGATGAAGAAGCCGATCGACATGATTTTCATATCCATCGCTTCGGCCGGCAGGATGATGTCCTGCCCGTCCACCTGTTCGGCTTCGGGCAGGTAACCTTCCAGACCGAACATCTTGGGCTGCGAAGGGCCGTAGATGTCGGCGTCGAGGATGCCGACCCGGAAACCCCGGTTGCGCAGGGCGACGGCAAGGTTGGCCGTGACGGTCGATTTTCCGACACCGCCCTTGCCCGAAGCGATCGCTACGATGTGGGCTATGTCGCCCGTCATGGTCGGTTTGTCCGCAGCTTGCGGTTTCTTGGGAGCGGCCTCCTTAATAATAACGGTGATGGATCCTTTCAGGGCGGGAAAATTCTCTTCCAGCAGCGCTTGAACCTGCCGTTTGATCTTCAGAGCGAAGGGATCGCGCACTTTGGCGAAATTCAGGGTGACGGTTATCTTGTCGCCGGGAGTCGAAACCTGTTCGACGAATCCGCTCTCGACAAGACCGTGCTGGGTCTCCGGATGGAGGATACGGTTGAGTAATTCCTTGACTCTCTCTTCCATATTTTCAGTTAAGTTGGTAGCAACGATCGTGCAAACCGGGCGGCAAAGAGCCTGCTCCTGCTCGTCCGGATGCGGCTTATCTGGACAAAGATAACTATTATTTCCGATATAATAAGTCTTTATGGAAAATTATGTTATCGATAAACGATAAATATTATTTGTTTTTCATAAAATTAACGGTTATATTTGCCGCATATTAACTCCGATTCGGAGGGGGGCCGGGATTCGGCGATGCGGAAAAGTTTCGCCCCGTTCGCGCCTCATGCGCCGTTTCGCAGCGAATGAATATTAAATAAATCGGTATGAAATTTTTGAAAATGTTTTTCGCCGGTCTGCTCGCTTTTGTCGTGGGCAGTGCGGTGATGCTCTTTCTTTCCGTGGTGATTTTGTTCGGAATCGTAGGTTCCATGACCTCTTCGGAACCGGTGACGGTCGGAGAGCACGCGATTTTGAAACTGGATTTTTCGGAAGACCTGATCGAGTCGCCGAGCAGCGATCCTTTCGCCGGCATCGATTTCGCCACGATGACGGCCAGACACCAGGTTACTCTTTACAATGCGTTGCGGGCCATCGAAACGGCCAAGAACGATCCCCGCATCCAGGGTATTTATCTGCGTCCGAACGGAGGCGGAGTCGCCACTTACGCCATTCTGGAGGAGCTGCGCGAGGCGCTTCAGGATTTCCGGCAGGGCGGCAAGTTCATCATCGCCTATAACGAAACCTACGGCCAGGGGGGATACTATCTGGCATCGGTCGCCGACAAGATCTACCTGGAGCCTCACGGAGGGATGCAGTGGACAGGTGTTTCTTCGACGCTGATGTTTTACAAGGGTCTTTTCGACAAGCTCGATATTCAGGCCGAAATTTTCCGTCCGACGGCCTGCAGGTACAAGAGTGCCGTGGAGCCTTATTTCCTTTCGAAGATGTCGAATGCCAACCGCGAGCAGATGCAGTTGTTGGTGGATTCCTATTGGAATGTGATGGCGGAGGCCGTCGCCGAGTCGCGCGGTATCGAGCTTTCGACCTTGAACCGACTGGCCGACGGGCTCGAAGTGTCGCTGGCACAGGAGGCGCTCGATCATGGGATGGTGGACGGATTGCTGTTCGAGGATCAGATGGACGATGTGTTCCGGGAGTACGGCGCCGTCGCCAAGAACGACGGACAGTTCGAGTTCGTGACGTTGGGACAGTACGTGTCGCAACTGAATGCGGACCTTAAGAATATCTCTTCGTCGCAGATAGCGATCGTCTATGCCGACGGTGCGATCGTCGATGGCGAAGGCTACGGTGCCGATATTTACGGCAATACGCTGGCTGCGAAGTTGGCGAAGGTACGTCGCAACGACGATGTCAAGGCCGTGGTGCTGCGTGTCAATTCGCCGGGCGGCAGCGCGCTGGCTTCGGATGTGATCTGGCGCGAGGTGGAGCTGCTTCGGGAGAAGAAGCCGGTGATCGTATCGATGGGCAGCTATGCGGCCAGCGGCGGTTACTATATTTCGTGCGGTGCCGATGCCATCGTGGCGGACAAGACGACCCTTACGGGGTCGATCGGGGTGTTCGGAATGTTCCTGCGCCTGGAGGATGCCCTGAAGAATAAGCTGGGCATTACGTTCGATGCCGTGAGAACCAATACGTCGGCCGATATGGGCGTGATGCGTCCCCTGACGGGAACCGAACGGGCGGCGATCATGCGCTCGGTGGACGAGGTGTACGAAACTTTCACCTCCTACGTGGCCGAAGGCCGTAATCTGCCGCTGGAAAAGGTGCTCGACATTGCCGGCGGACGGGTTTGGAGCGGCACGGATGCCCTCGCTCTCGGGTTGGTGGATACCAACGGCGGTCTGAAGACGGCCATCGCTATTGCGGCTGACAAGGCCGAATTGGGCGATAAGTTCCGCATCGTCGAGATGACCGAGGCTCCGACCGGCTTCGGGGCGTTCTTCTCCGGATTCATGGCCAAAGTCAAGGCCGACATCGTGGCCGGAGAACTGGGACCCTGGGCCGGCGAGTGGCGCAAGATCCGTGAGGCGGTGGGACAGCAGGGCGTAGTGATGTATTGTCCTTATGCGGTACAGCCGGAGATGTAGGAAATCGCGGACGGAATGCCCGGACTCACTTTAAGTTTTCGATCGATTATGGAGATATTGAAAGTAGAACACGTTACCAAGCGCTTCGCCAGACATACGGCTCTGGACGATGTGTCGCTCACGATTCCCAAGGGGTCGGTTTACGGCCTGCTCGGACCCAACGGTGCGGGCAAGACCACGCTGATCCGCATCATCAACCGCATTACGGCGCCCGACGAGGGGAAAGTCATCTTCGACGGCTGCGAAATCCAGCCGCAGGATGTCTATCGCATCGGCTATCTGCCCGAGGAGCGCGGACTCTATCGAAAGATGAAAGTGGGCGAGCAGGCGGTCTATTTGGCCCGACTCAAAGGGCTCACAAGGCGCGAGGCCGAGACCCGCCTCAAGGAGTGGTTTCAGAAGTTTGGCATCATGCCCTGGTGGAACCGCAAACTCGAAGAATTGTCCAAAGGAATGGCGCAGAAGGTGCAGTTTATCATCACCGTCCTCCACGAGCCCGACCTTCTCATCTTCGACGAGCCGTTCTCGGGCTTCGACCCGGTCAACGCCGAGCAACTCAAGCAGGAGATTCTCCAACTCAAGGAGAAGGGACACACCATCATCTTCTCGACCCACAACATGGCCAGCGTGGAGGAGATCAGCGACGACATCGCGCTCATCAACCACTCCGAGGTGGTGCTCAAGGGCGACATGAGGCAGATCAAGGAGGCCCACCGCACGGGCCTCTATGAGCTTCAGACGCCCGACGTGCTCTCTGTGGAGCCTGACAGCCCCTTTGACATAGTTCGCCAGGAGGAGCGCGCAGGTATCCACTCCTACTTGCTCAAGGCTCACGGCGACGCCACGGGCAACCAACTGGTCGGCTATCTGGCCGGCAAGGTGGAGGTGCGCGCTTTTGCCGAACAGATCCCGTCGATGAACGACATCTTCCTCCAGCTGATCGGCAAAGACGCGCAGTGGGCCGATGAGCAGATAGAAAACCGTCAGCAGTCGAAGGCGGAAGAAAGTGTGAATCCCTCCAGCAATCTTTACCCCCCCCGCAACCATGAACAAAATATTGATAATCATTGAGCGCGAGTTTCTCAAGCGCATTCAGAAGAAGAGTTTCATCGTGCTCACCATCGTCTCGCCACTCATCATGGCCGCGCTCATCTTTGTGCCGCTTTGGCTCTCGTCGATCGAGAACGACGAGCAGCAGCACGTGGCCGTCATCGATCCCTCGGGACAATACTTCAAGGCGCTGAAGGAAACGGAGACCTTCCACTTCACGCTGGTGCCAAGTCTCAACAACGAGATGCGTAGCGAGGAATCTCCCTACGACGCCGTGGTGAGCATTCCCCGCGGACTGCTCGACAACAAGGCGAAGGTCTGTATCTATAGTAGGAAGGAGGTGCCTGTCAATTTGCTCTCCTACGTACAGACGACCCTGGACGATCAGGTGAGGCAGCAGCGGCTGAAAGCCTCGGGCATAGCCCAACTCGACAAGATCATCAGCGAGGTGGAAAAAGGTACGAAGGTGGAGACCGTGAACCAGGGCGACGAGACCATCTCCAGCGGTGTCGTAGCCATGGTGGTGGGATTCCTGTTCACGTTCCTCATCTATATGTTCGTCGTAGGCTATGGAGGCCAGGTGATGCAAAGCGTCATCGAGGAGAAGGCCAACCGCATCGTCGAACTGATGGTGAGCAGTGTCAAGCCTTTTGAACTGATGATGGGAAAGATTATTGGCGTGATGCTCGTAGGTCTCCTTCAAATGGCTATTTGGGCCATCCTGCTTGTGGTGATTCTCTCGGGCGTGTCCGTCTATTTCGGTATCAACGCCATGGACACGATGTCTGCTGCCAATCCGGCTGTGATGCAGGCGGCTCAGGCCCAGCCCAACGTCGAGGCGCAGGAGATGCTTTCGATGCTTGGCAACTTGCCTTTGGCCGAACTGGCCATCATGTTCCTGCTCATGTTTGTCGGAGGCTACCTCCTCTATGCGAGTTTCTTCGCTGCCACGGGAGCCAGTATCAACGAGCAGGAGGACAGTTCGCAGTTTGTCATTCCCGTCACGATGATCACCCTCTTCGGTCTTTACGCCGCCATGTACAGTGTCGAGAATATCGATGGTCCGCTGGCTTTCTGGACCTCTCTGTTTCCCCTGACCTCTCCCATCGTCATGATGGTGCGCATCCCCTTTGGCGTGCCCTTGTGGCAGGAATTGCTGAGCGTCGTCTTGCTCTACGCCACGGCCTTCTTTATGGTTTGGGCTGGTGGCAAGATCTATCGTGTCGGCATCCTCATGTACGGCAAAAAGCCGAGCATGAAGGAGATCATCAAGTGGATGCGCTACAAATGATGGCGGACTGACAAAGTGGTTCTGCAAGATCAGTAATCAGTAAGCAACAAAGGCTGCGTGGTGTCGAAAGAAGACCAGCGCAGCCTTTTCTGTCTGTGGCGAGCAGCTTGCTAAGGCAAGTGGTTTGCTGTGGCGAGCAGCTTTCTGTGGCAAGTGGTTTGCTGTGGTGAGCGACTTGGCCGTATGTCTCTCAGAGATATTTCGCCCTGAGCACTTTGGGCAGTTTGCTGACGACCAGGTCGTGCGACTCTCTGATCCAGTCTCTCACCAGCGGTGTGGCCAATTGCTCATAATATACGTCGCTCCAATGCTTCTTGTTCCAATGGAAGGCTGGCGTCACCGCCTCATACTGCAGGCGCAACGTCTCGTTTCGCTCGGGAGGCAATTTGCAGGCAAAGCGTGGCCCGCCCTTCCAGTCTTGTCCCTCTTTACCCAGCCAAAGGCACAGGAAGATTTTGCCTTCCACGCGGAAGGTGACATTGTCCTCGCCAAACGGTTGGTCTTCGGTCACGCCTGGCAGCGAAAGCGTATAGCTCCTTACTTCTTCTATATTCATTTGCTCTCTGATTGTTTTGCTCTATAATTGTTTTGCTCTATAATTGTTTTGCTCTGTGATTATTTCTTGTTCTACAATCTCGACTACAATTTTCGACTGGAAAATCGACAGCAATTACGACAGCAATCTCGACTGGAAATTTGGCTGCAAAAATAATGCCAATTCTCGTAGGACCCGCATTTGTCACGCAGCGTGCTTTGTCACTATTTTTTCTTTTAAAGACTTTTTGTTTGTAATTTCTATAGATTGTCGATATTTAGTTGTACCTTTGCCCCCCGAACGAACATCTAATCAATAGCAAATCATTATGGGAAAGAGAATAACCGACAAAGTGACATGGGTAGGCAAGATTGACTGGGAACTGAAGACCTTCCATGGCGACGAGCTTTCTACCCACAAGGGTACAAGCTACAATTCCTATTTGATCCGGGACGAGAAGACCGTCCTCATCGACACGGTATGGAATCCTTATGACCAGGAGTTTGTGGCCCATCTCAAGGAAGATATCGACCTCCATGCAATCGATGCCATCGTGGTGAACCACAGCGAGAGCGACCATAGCGGTGCACTGCCCGTGCTGATGCGCGAGATTCCTGATACGCCGATCTATTGCACGAAGAAGGCGGAAGGTATCTTGCGCGGACTGTATCATAAGGACTGGAACTTCCATAACGTGAAGACGGGCGACACGCTCTGCATCGGCGAGAACACGCTCACGTTTGTTGAGGCTCCGATGTGCCACTGGCCCGACACCATGGTGACCTATGCGGACAAGGAGGAAATCCTCTTTTCCAACGACGTCTTCGGACAGCACTACGCTACGGAGAGCCTCTACGACGACACGGTGAACCAGAAGGACCTGTTTGATGAGGCTGAGAAGTACTATGCCAACATCCTCAATATCTACAACCCGATGGTCAACCGCAAGGTGAAGGAAATAGTAGGCATGAACCTGCCTCTGAAGATGGTCGCTCCGTCCCACGGAGTCATCTGGACCAACCATATCGGCGAGATCGTAGAAAAGTATCTCCAGTGGTCAACCAACTATCAGGAGCATCAGATCACCATCATCTATGATACGATGTGGCAGAGCACGCGACGCATGGCCCAGGCCATTGCCGACGGCATCCGCGATTTCGACCCGACCGTCCGTGTGGTGTTGATGAACGCTGCCAAGGACGACAAGAACGACATTCTCGTCGAGGTGTTCCGCTCCAAGGCCATTATGGTGGGCAGCCCGACGGTCAATATGGGCATTACCTACGCCATTGCCGGACTCCTGGAAATGATCCACGGTATGAAGTGCAAGAACAAGAAGGCTGCGGCCTTTGGCTCCATTGGCTGGGGCGGCGGTGGCGAGAAGCGCATCCAGCAGCGATTGGAGGAAGCGGGCTTCGAGATTGCCGCCGAACCGGGCAAGCAGCTTTGGGCTCCCGACATGGAGGCTGAGCGCAAGTGGCGCGAATATGGCAAAGCCTTCGCCGCTGCCGTGCTTGGCGCGTAATTAGTGTAAAGAGGCTGTTATCCCAGCTATCATCTCAAAAGGCTGGCAAGGGAATTGGTCCCCTGCCAGCCTTTTGAGTGTCTTTGTGAGCAACGTGCCGCCGTCTTGTTCTTATATCTTGTTGATTTGTTCCTGGGTCAGCCCTGTAGCTTTCAACACTTGTGAGACAGGTATGCCAAGGGAAAGAAGGTTGCGTGCTATCTCCAAACTCTTTTCCAATTCACCTTCTGCTCTTCCTTCCGCTATTCCCTGAGCTCTTCCTTCTGCTCTTCCTTCCGCTATCCCCTCTTCGTAGCCTTCGTAGTGGCTGGCCTTGTCGCTAATTTGTCCCGTTTTGAGAAATTCTATCCACTCGTCGAGTGGGGTAGTGGCCACTTTGTCAAAGTCGTTCACGCGCAGTATGTAGTATTCCGGAAACAAGTCGCCCGCCTCTTTTCTGCTCATAAGGCTCCGCTCATCGATACCGAAGAACTTCTTGTTCTGACGGACGGAGAGTTTGAGAATGTCATGTGGTTCATGTGCACCCCTAAATTCTGTCTTGCCGTGATACACATAGTCTTTGCCCTGGCCCAATTCGAAATAGACGATGTTGATGGAATAGACTTTACGCACCTTGTCGTAGGGGCTTCCCAGCCCAATATATTCCGTGATGGCCTTTGACACTCCGTAGAGCATGCGGTGGAAATAGGTGAGCTCGCGGTTGTTCTGCACCTCTATGATGCAGAGTTCTCCGTTCTCGTTCTCTGCCAATATATCCACTCGGTTGTATTTGTCGGTCTCGTCCTCCTGGTTGCTCTCGCTCTCAAGAAACCGTTGTATCTTAAACTTCTTTCCTATCAATGAGGACAGAAATCCTTCCAACACCGCATGATTGGCCTTGTTGCGTAGCAGGCGTTTCATCGCCCAGTCGAACCGTATGTAGTTTTCTCCGATTATCGTCATGTTTCTTGTCGCTTTTGGTTTTCAGCCGCTAAAATACGATTTTCCATCGAATCCACCAAATGTTAGGCTACAAAAGTTGATAGCGGCCGTTCTGAAAAGTTATTTCCGCTACTCTAAATAAGTTACTTTCGCTCGGCCAAGCCCTCGTAAAAGGGAAATTCTTCCCTTTTCCTTTGGCTTTGCGCTCGCTTATTCGTAACTTTGCAAAAATTTATAAGTGGGAAAAGAAATGGCGGAAGAAAACCATCGGATACTGCTTGACCAAATAGATTATCCAAGCGACTTGCGCAAACTGGAGGTGAAGGACCTGCCAGAGGTGTGTCGTGAGCTTCGCAGAAACATTATAGAAGAGGTGGCGGTCAACCCCGGCCACTTGGCTTCGAGCCTCGGTGTCGTGGAAATCACCGTGGCCGTACATTATGTGTTCAATACTCCCGACGACCGGATCGTCTGGGACGTAGGCCATCAGGCCTACGGCCACAAGATCCTGACCGGACGCCGTGAGCAGTTTAAGCTCAATCGGAAGTTGGGCGGACTTCGTCCGTTCCCGTCTCCTTTGGAGAGCGAGTACGACACGTTCACCTGCGGCCATGCTTCCAACTCCATCTCGGCGGCGCTGGGAATGGCCGTGGCGGCGAAGCTCGGCGGCAAAAAGACGGAAAACCGCCATGCTGTGGCTATCATTGGCGATGGTGCGATGAGTGGCGGACTGGCCTTTGAGGGACTCAACAATGTCTCCAGCCAGCCCAACGACCTGCTCATTATCCTCAACGACAACGACATGAGTATCGACCGGTCTGTGGGCGGTATGGAGAAATACCTGCTCAATCTGGACACGAACGAGACCTACAACCGTCTCCGCTTCAAAGCCAGCCAGTGGCTGCACGAGCGTGGCTACCTGAACGACGACCGGAGGAAAGGCATTATCCGACTGAACAATGCCCTGAAGAGTGCGTTGGCCCATCAGCAGAATATGTTTGAGGGGATGAACATCCGCTATTTTGGTCCTTACGACGGCAACGACGTAACGGAATTGGTGCGTATCCTCCGACAGATCAAGGATATGAAGGGGCCGAAGCTCCTCCATCTTCACACCAAGAAGGGCAAAGGCTATAAGCCTGCCGAGGAGAGCGCGACGATCTGGCATGCTCCAGGCAAGTTTGATCCCGAGACAGGCAAGCGGCTGAAGAGTGAATCCGCCGAACCGCAGCCACCAAAGTTTCAGGATGTGTTTGGCGAGACGCTGCTGGAACTGGCGCGCCAAAACGACCGCATCGTGGGTGTTACCCCAGCCATGCCCAGTGGTAGCTCGCTCTCCATACTGATGAACGAGATGCCGACCCGCGCCTTCGATGTGGGAATAGCCGAAGGCCATGCTGTCACCTTCTCAGCCGGTATGGCCAAGGACGGCTTGTTGCCGTTCTGTGCTATATATAGTGCGTTTTCGCAGCGAGCCTACGACAACATCATCCACGATCTCTCGATCCTCAACCTGCCCGTTGTGCTCTGCCTGGACCGATCCGGACTAGTCGGCGAAGACGGCGCGACCCATCACGGTGCGTTCGACATGGCCGCCCTTCGTCCCGTCCCCAATCTCACGATAGCCTCTCCGATGGACGAGCGCGAGTTGCGGCGGTTGATGTTCACGGCTCAGTTGCCCGACAAGGGATCCTTCGTCATCCGCTATCCGCGCGGCCGTGGTGTGCTGACAGACTGGCGCTGCCCGCTCACGGAGATAGAGGTGGGTACGGGCCGCAGACTGACCGAGGGCGATCCGAAGCCCGGCGACGTGGCCGTGCTGACCATCGGCCCTGTGGGCAATGATGTGCAGCGTGTTATCCAGACGCTGGCCGAGGAAGGCAATCCCCAGCATCACACGATCTTCCATTATGACATGCGCTTCCTCAAGCCGCTCGACGAGCGCATACTGCAGGAGGTGGGCAGTCGTTTTGATCGTGTTGTCACCATCGAGGACGGTATCCGTACGGGCGGTATGGGGTCGGCCGTACTGGAGTGGATGAGCGACCACGGTTTTGCCCCACGCATGACGCGCCTCGGTATGCCTGACCGTTTCGTCGAGCAGGGCACGGTCGGCCAGTTGCGCCACCTCTGTGGCTACGGCTATGAGGACATTAAGGAATTGTTGAGTAAGGAATAAATCAAGTATGAGGATAATTATAGCAGGCGCATTCGCCATCGGGTCGTATCTTGCCAAGTTGCTCTCCCGCAACAAGCAGGAGGTAGTGCTCATGGATCAGGACGAGGAGAAACTGGGCAAGCTGGCCATTGATTATGATCTGCTCACCATGCACGCCTCGGCCACCAGCATCCGTAGTCTGAAAGAGGCAAGGGTGGAGGATACTGACCTCTTCATCGCCGTCACGCCCGATGAGAGCTATAATATGACGGCATGTGGACTGGCGAAGGCGCTGGGTGCGAAGAAGACCGTTGCCAAGATCGACAGTTCGGAGTATGTGGATCCGCAGAACAAGGAACTCTTCCACGAAATGGGCATCAGCAGCATCATCTATCCCGAGATGCTGGCTGCCCGCGACATCATCAACGGTCTGAAAATGTCGTGGGTGCGGCAGCGATGGGATGTCCACGACGGTGCGTTGGTGATGCTGGGTATCAAGCTCCGCGAGACCTGCAAGGTGCTCGACAAGCCGCTCCATGAGATCTCGGGACCCGACGACCCCTTCCACGTAGTGGCCATACGCCGTCGCGGAGACACGATCATCCCGCGAGGAAGCGACGTGCTGAAGCTCTACGACCTCGCCTACTTTATGACCACACGCAACTACATCCCCTATATCCGCCGCGTGGTGGGCAAGGAACACTACGTGGATGTGAAGAACGTGATGGTGATGGGTGGTGGATCCACCGCAGTCCGCGCCATCCGCCAAATGCCGGAATACATGCAGGTGAAGGTCATCGAGAAGAGCGTGGAGCGATGTGAGGCCCTCAACAGTAAGTTTGATGATGACATCCTCGTCATCAATGGCGACGGTCGCGACCTTTCGCTGCTGAGCGAGGAGGGAATCCGCTCTACCCAGGCCTTTGTCGCATTGACAGGGAAGGCTGAGACCAATATTTTGGCCTGCCTGATGGCCAAGCGCATGGGAGTGAGAAAGACGGTGGCGATGGTGGAGAACGTCGATTACGCCTATATGGCGGAGAGCCTTGATATAGGTACGATCATCAACAAGCGCGCCATTGCTGCCAGCCACATCTATCAGATGATGCTCGACGCCAATGTCCACAACGTGCGCTTCCTCATGTCGGCAGACGCCGATGTGGCTGAGTTTGTCCCTGTACAGGGGTCGAAGGTGACGCGCCGTCCCGTCAAGGACTTGGGACTGCCCAAAGGAATGACCATCGGTGGACTGGTGCGCAACGGCGAGGGAATGCTCGTCTCGGGCAACACGCAGATTAAGGCAGGCGATAGTGTGGTGGTGTTCTGCCATAACGTCAGCGTCAAGAAGTTGGAGGGACTTTTCAACTGACCTCCTGCTTGTACTGACAATTAGCGTTCGGACAATAGTGCTGGCAATTAGTGTGCTGGCAATAAGTATAGTGACAATAGTGTACAGACAATTAGCATAGTGACAAAAAGCGCGATATGCTCAATACCAAACTTATTTCCAAAATCTTCGGATCGTTGCTGCTCATCGAGGCGCTGCTTATGTCCTGTAGTTTGGGCGTGGCCCTCTACTATGGCGGCAGCGACGTTATGCCCTTCACGTGGAGTGTCGTCGTGCTTATAGCCGCTGGTGTAGCTTTCCGCTTGCTGGGCCTCAAGGCTTCCAATGCGCTGAGCAGACGCGATGCCTATTTCGTGGTGACGACCGTCTGGGTGCTCTTCACGATCTTTGGCATGATGCCTTTCTTGATAGGCGGCTATCTCCATTCGGTGACGGACGCCTTCTTTGAGACCATATCGGGTTTTACGACGACGGGAGCTACCATCATCGACTATCCGGAACGGCTTCCACGCGGTCTGCTCTTCTGGCGTTCCATCACCCAGTGGATTGGTGGTCTGGGTATTGTCTTCTTCACGATAGCCATCCTGCCCTCGTTTGTCGGTGGGTCTACGCGCGTCTTTGCTGCCGAGGCCACAGGTCCGATCGTCACCAAGCTCCACCCCAAGCTCAGCACGGGAGCCAAATGGATTTGGGCGGTCTATGCCGTGCTGACCATCTCCTGCTTCCTTTCTTATAAACTATGCGGTATGAGCTGGTTTGATGCCATCAACTACGCCTTCACCAGTACGGCCACAGGAGGTTTCGCCACGGAGAGCGGATCCATTGCCACCTTCCGCTCCCCTGCAGAGGAATATGTCTGTACGCTCTTCTGCTTCCTTTCGGGCGTCAATTTCACGATGCTCTATGCTGCTGTGGCCCGCTTTCGCATAAAACAGCTCTTCCGCAACAACGAGTTTCGCTTCTATCTCTTCGTCGTCACCTCCTGCACCTTGTTTGTCATGGTGGAACTGATGTGGCATAACCACTACGACCTGGAGCGCGCCTTCCGCAGTGGTGTCTTCCAGGTGGTCTCCTTCATCACGACCACGGGCCTCTTCAGCGATGACGCTTCCAAATGGCCCCATGTCACGTGGTTTGCCCTCATCCTCTGTATGGTTGTCGGCGGTTGCTCTGGTTCGACGAGTGGAGGCATGAAGAGTATTCGTGCGGTGATGATCCTGAAGATCATCCGCAATGAGTTTCGCCAAATTCTCCATCCCAATGCCGTCCTGCCCCTCAATGTCGATGGGCACAATGTCCCCCAGTCGAAGCGCGTCACGCTCTTGGCCTTTGTCGGACTCTATCTGATCCTGGCCTTCCTTCTGGGATTTGCCATGATGGCCTGTGGCGTTGATTCCACCAACTCCTTCACTATTGCCATCAGTAGTATGGGCAATGTGGGCCCGACCCTGGGCCTTGAGATTGGTCCGACGATGTCGTGGGCACAGTTGCCCGATGTGGCGAAGTGGATCTGTGCGTTTCTGATGCTGGTGGGACGTCTCGAAATCTTCACCGTCCTCGTGCTCTTCACCAAGGCATTCTGGAAAGATAACTAACGGGTGTTTTTGGAGAGATAATTAACAGGGTCCAGGTTGACCTCCTCTTGATTCTACGACTCTTCTTGTTCCGATGACATCACCTTCTGCCGCTTCTCCCGCCGCCTCTGCGCCCCGTCTGCTTTGGATCGACCTTCTGCGTGGATTCTTGATGCTTGCCATCATCTTCGACCACACAGAGATCTGCTTCACGGGCGATAATATCGTTCCCTACCGGATGTACGTCCCCGACGTGCTGATGGCCTTCTTCTTCCTTTCGGGCTATATCTTCTATCGTCCAGAGGGTTTCCGCCTGCGGCATAAGCTGCACTCGTGGCTGCGCGGAGTGCTCATGCCTTATTTTATCTTCACGAGTGCCCTGGCGCTTCCCAAGGCTTGGCTTCATGGAGCCGACGGATCGCTGTCAGACCTGCTGCTGACCATCCTCACGGGCCAAGGATCATGGTTTATTGCCTCCTTGGCCGTTGCCGAGCTCCTCTTCTGTTTCCTCCTGTGGCTGTCGTGTGCGCGTTGGCGCTGGCTGGCCGGAGCAGGGCTTTTCGCCGTAGCCCTGGCCTATGGCTTCGGTACGCGTCGTCTGGCTTTTGAGGCCAACTGGTGGCACGTGAATGAAGCCGTCGTGGCCTTGCCCTCCCTTCTCCTGGGCTATATGGTCCATCGTTTCGATAAGCTCTGGACGCGCTGGCGACTTGGCCTTTTCGCTCTGCTGTTGGTGCTCTCCTTGCCTGTCAATGTCCTTGTGGCGAGTTCTTCGTGGCCTTCTGTCTTGGTAGGCGCGCTCGTTCTTCCCCGCCTGTTTCTCGTCAAGAACGCGCTCTCCGTGCTCCTCCTCTATCTCCTCTTAACGATCTCGCAGCGAGACGGCGTGCGGTGGGTGGAGCAGATGCCTCGCTGGCTTGCCGCGATGGTGTCCTGGACAGGACGCCGATCCATCGTCTATTATTTCTTCAGTAGTGGCATTCCCACAGCCCTTACCGCCGTCTTTTCCCGCCTCGGCTACACCTACCGTGGTTGCTATGCAGAAGTCCTGGTGGTCTTTTTTCTTAATCTTCTTCTCATCACCCTCGTCACATGGGCCATCTATCGCTACCTACCGTGGACCACAGGCCGCAGGAAGCCGAACGGATAAGCATGGAAACGTGAGAAACCTAATGA
>OHNH01000838.1_pt1 | contig 14610 bp, 16 predicted proteins | sample 1569561 | NCBI WGS metagenome assembly OHNH01 (sample SAMEA3879510, study PRJEB24766) | human gut metagenome | biome: human-associated habitat; feature: feces | place: USA | collected 1985/1987
TGCAACAGCAGAACAGACTGTAGTAGATCAGGCAGCAAGTGATCTGGAAACAGCGATTTTGGCGCTGGTAAAAGCTGATACGGAAAATACCGGAACTACAGACAAAAAGAAAAAACCGGCAGTTGGAACTGTGAAAACAGTTGGACAGATCAAGTATAAAGTAACCGGAAAAAATACAGTAACTGTAAATAAATATGCAAAGAAAAACATTACAAAGGCATCTATTCCTGCAACGGTTAAAATCAACGGATATACATTTAAGGTAACTGCAATTGCAGACAGCGCATTTTCTGGATGCAGTAAACTTACGAAAGTTACGGTTGGTTCTAATGTAAAGGCAATCGGAAATAAATCATTTTATAAATGTACAAAACTTACCACATTTACGGCATCTTCTACCGGATTAAACAAGATTGGAAAGGAAGCGTTTTCCGGTGATAAAAAACTTGCAAATATCACATTAAAGACAACAAAACTGAAAAAATCAGGTGTTGGAAAGGATGCATTCAAGAACATTAAGAAAAATGCAACCTTTAAAGTACCGGCAAAAAAAGTTTCTGATTATAAAGCTATTTTTAAGTCAAAGGGTGCTGGAAAAAATATTAAGATAAAGAAACTGTAGGGTGAAAAAATATTCTTTTGTTAAAAAACAGGGGGTGAAGAGACCTTATTGTAGAATGGAATGTGTAATTGAACCTTTGAGGAGGAAACAAAAACAATCACCCTCACACTTCCGGAGAGTGAGATACAGAACATGGCGGTAGGTTTTGGTTCTATGGATTATATTTTTGAAAATAAAAATATGAAACAGAAACGATATCGCAGGAAGCGTATGAAATGTGCAGAGCGGATCTGACAGAGCGTGCAGCAGAAGAGAAGGATATGCTTGTGCTGGCAAAGGAAGAGGAAAATATTGTTGTCAATAAACCTGCCCTGTCACAGATCCGGTCGATCTGTGAACTTGCAACACTAGAATGTTATTATCACAATGTGGAAAAGTCCGCGAAAGCAAAAGGTACCGGATTGGCACATGTGGGAGAAAAAGAAAAAAATTCTGGATCGAATACACCGGAGTTGCTAAGACTGAAATCGACATGTCGGATGTAAATATGAAAGATAATCGTAACAGATACAATGAGGAAATAGAAAAATATCAGAGTATGGATCAGTTTCAGGTTGGCATTGCAGTATTTGATCCGGATACGACAGAAACGCAATTTTATGATAATGTAAGATCTGTTTGTGAAATGATGAACAACAATATTAGCATTTCAGTGGGAGTTACCTGGGCAGAGCACGGAAAAGAATTTAATGAGAAGATCATGGAAGCTGACTGGCGGATGTATGAACAGAAAAATGCATATCATCAACAGCAGCAGGCTGCACAACAGGAACTGCTGCAATAAATGTTTGAAAGAATAGTATATAACTCCCCTGCATACAATGTAAAAACAAGTATTGCAGGGGAGTTTTTGTGAAAACCTATATTGAGGAAAGAGCTATGGAAATAGCCAGATATATTATTGATAATAATACGACGGTGCGTCAGGCGGCGAAACATTTTGGGATTAGCAAGAGTACGGTACATACGGAAGTGATAAAACAGAACGGTTAATATGGGCGATAGAATAAGAAGCCCATGTAGGCAAATAAGCGGTATAGAGCAGCACCGGGAACGGGCTGACCTATGCCGCTTATTTTGCATTTTGGAGGAAGTGTGGCTACACACTCCGACAAAAAAGGGTTTCCAAAGGGTATCCCTTTGGCACACGACTTTGCTTGCAAAGTGTAGTGTGTTATACCTGCTGTCACGGCTGATGGGTAAAATGAGGGTTTTGCCGGATGGAAACGCTCGCTTTGCCCGGCAGAAAAACGGGCAGGTTTTTGCGGATGGGAATGAGCAAAACACTGGACGTTTTCGAGAGTGACAGCAGGTATATAAACTCTTTTTATCAAGTCCTCCATCCTAATTTATACTCTGATATATGCTTTTTTTAATTTCTTAAATGTTGAAGACTTTATCAGATACAAATTGCCACAACTTCTTGTCAAAGCAACATATAATTTGTTAACTGTCGAAATAGGAATCCCTTTTATTGAAAAGTCATTACTGTCGAGCGAGTCAAATTTTTCTGTTAAGATTACACAAGCAGCACTTACTGTATCTCCCTTGGAATATGACCAATTCAATGCTGGAAACGAATAGTTTGAAGATTCTTTGAAAACTAGTTTTATAATTTTTTCATTTTCAAGAACTTCGGCTGCCATATCATCTGCCCAGATAACCGAACCATTATGATCACCATTAGATGTAATGCAAATGCCTAGTTTTTGGCAAACAAAATTACATATATCTACAGAGCAACGTCTGGATTTTTCAAGTGTTGTAACATCCACTTTGAATCCAGCCTGTTTAAACTCTGCCAAAAAATCGTTATAGCTTACATCCTTATTGCGTTTCTTGAATGGTTTACCCGAATTGTTAGTTGCGGAAACTGAGTGCTGATAATAATCGCCTACAAGTAGAATATGATTAAGCTGTTTTGCTAATGCCATAATCAAATCATAATCATGTTCTCTAAAATCTTGAAACTCATCTATAAGAACATAATCGAAAAACAAATTTAGCCTTTTTGCAATTCTCTTTATAAGAGATTCACGCCCCTTTTTTACCTGTAAAACAAGTTCTGATAATGTTGCACAGTAGTATTGACCTTGCTTTGTAATGTAATGACCAAGTTTATCTTTTGAAATATATTTAGGATTTGGAAATTTTTTGCCGAAATCATTAACCCTTTGCATTGGTGGTGGTTCTATTGTACAGATACCGCAACTAATAAATGTAGGGCAACCAAAATGTTCACCAATGCTTGGCTCATACGGCAATATCATATCCCTATAGACAAATGAATCAAAAGTCATTACTGTTGTTAATTCTGGAATCATTCCATGTGCATCACATAATTCTTTCTGTATGTTGTGAATATTCTCATTTGTATAGGCCAGTATCAGGTTTCTCTTTCTGGGATCTATCGTATGGCAGATATGATATGTTTTTCCCGCACCTGCTACTGCCAAGATTACTCGTTTATCCATCCGACAGCATCCTTTATGTACTGAGGTACAGAAAATATCTTTCCAGAAGTGAGCATCTGGTAAGCCGTATCCACTTTATTGTTTAACATTTTTCCTACTACCGCACCATAGTCTTTTTCATGGAAAAGATATTTTGCTCCTGCTTGAACAGTAATCATTCCATCTAGTGTATTTTTATTGATATTGTAAATTGAAATTTCCCAAGTCCAATCATCTACCGTCGATCCCATAAAGATATGCTGTAAAGTATTAACTTTATTAAATTCAGTTGCTTCATCGATTTTCTTTTGTTCCTTATCATTGTCTGTAATTACTGCAATACGTTTTCCGGTAGCATCCGCAATTGCAAGATACTTTTTATACGAAATCCCATTGCAAGAAATGATAGATATCCCATCTTCTTCAATACTGTGTCCGGTAAGTTGCTTATAAAAATGTGGTAGTAAAAGAAATTCTGTAGCACCCTCCACTAAGAACCCTTTCTTTGATAATAGTAATTGCAAAAATGCGTTATCGTCAGCTTTAACAAAGAATTCTGCGACCTTTTCATCTACCTTAGAAAGTGATTGAACCCTATTTTCAGTAATCCAAAGAACATTTTTTAAATTTAGTCTACTAGCAATCATATTGTTATGGGTAGTAACAATAATCTGAGATTCATTTTGCTTATCTGATATTTCTTGAAGCATCTTTCGAAGTGTAGAAAAGTCAAGATGATTTTCTGGTTCCTCGATTAAAATCACATCCAGACCATTTGCCTTATCTAGTGCAATCTGCGTTTTGATAAGGCTCTCCATTCCACTGCCTCTATTTTCTAAAGATATAGAATTTTCATACACGGAAAGAATAGTTTCAAGTACTACTTTCTTGCTATCAACACCGAACTTTCTATTATCGCCAATAGGTGGCAAACCGGCAGATTCAAAAGCATCTTCTAATTTTGACCGAAATTCATTTTTAACCTTAGCTCTGATTGATTCATTATATTTGCTGGTAAAAAGTGTCCTATTATAATAATTAAAAGAAGAAGTCACCGCACTATTAGTTGTATCTATGGATAGAAAATGTAAGGGTTTCTTAATTATTTGGTATGGACGATTTTTAAAAGTCATCCATGTTAACGAATAATATTCGTAAGGAATTTTTCCTTCGATGATGGATTGTTCTAATCCTGCCCCCAACTCTTCGTCGTATCTACATTCAAAACGAATTCCGTACTTTTCATTCTGATTTTTTCTTGCTCCGTATACTTCACCATAGAAATAATCTGAGTTTTTCTGTTTAGGGTCAAGACACAACTCTATTTCAATTAAAATCCTAGGTAGGGTTTTAATGCTAGGATTTGTTTGAAAATCCTCTATCATCTTAGTATTAAACAAATCTCGTAACACTGATTTATCAGCATTGCGATACTGCTGATTTAATACTATTTTGATTGCATCCAAAATGGTGCTTTTTCCAGCCTCGTTTTCGCCAACCAGGATATTCATGTGTGCATTAAAATTTACATCTAAAGAGATAAATTTTTTAAACCCCTCCAAATGCAACGACTTTATATAATTCAAGAAGTTTTCCTCCCGCTTAGTCCCCTGAATTAAACTCAACAAGTTTCTCCCAATCAATACTACCATCCTCAAAGCAAAACTCTTGGGTAAACTCACGAACGAGCCGATTTGAAGCTTTTTGATAGGAAGCATCGAATTCTTCTACATATTTCTCTGGAAGCTTATCCATGAAACGGATTAGCTTTATGTAGAATTCTTCATCTCCGGTCAACTCCGTCCAGAAATCCTTACCTGCCAATTCCATGTAGAATTTTGGAAGCCCACGGCTGGAAGTTTTCTTCTTTCCGTAGCCATAGCCTACAATCGGGACAAAGCGTTTCTTTGCCTGCTGTGCCAGCTTACTTGCTGCCATAAAGTTCTGCTCCTGTTTCTTGCGGCTGTCCGCATTGAAAACGCTTGTGCCAGATTTTACAGCAATAGCATAGATAGTGTTGTCCCGCTCTACCATAATGTCAACGCCTTCTGCCAATGCCTTTTGTCCTTGTGCAGCAGCAGTAGCAATAGGTTCAAAGAAAACATTTCCAAATATTGTTTCCTCGGACGAGGATACAAAGGCAGCAAGGATTGCATCAATAATCTGTGCGGCCCCATTCATAGCCTTCGCCCGAAACAGGTACGGGTTCTTGCGCTTCATAACCTTTTTGATGTTGAGCTTGTCAATATTGCTGATTAAGTTAGTGTAAAAATTATCCAATGCAGTCGCAATTGCTTCTACAATAGCTTCTTCATTGTAATTACTATTTATTGGCATAACAGCTTCCTCCTATTTCGATAGCTTGTTTCAGCTTTTGATGGATGTCTGTCCCTCTGAATCGTTTTGTGCGGATTTCAGCAGATTGATCCGCAACAGAGAGTACGGCATTTCCCAATGCTAATGCCAACCCAACCGGTACAGCGTTGCCAATCTGCCTATATTTTGCAACACTTGTCCCCATGAAATGCCAATCATCAGGAAACTGCTGAATACGGGCATATTCCCTGATACTTAAAGGTCGATCTTGGGTCGGATGGCACATCATAGTTGCTTTTTGTACCGGGGAAGTCACTAAAGTTGGTGAAGGTTGGCTATAAGATAATCTCCGATAAAATCCAACTTTTCCACCGCCAGAGCCATAGGCACCACCCATAGCTTCTTTCCGAATATCTTCCGGTAGGTCACGCCAATTTCCCCCCTCTGGGACAAGGCGGAGATATGCAAGGCGGTCTTTACTAAAGGCAGCACATTCCCCGCAATTATTTTCCAAATCCCGGATAGTATCGTTCAAGGTACGCCAGCGGTATTGCGAGTCTTGGTGCATCTGGAAGTGTGTTGGGAATGGTAAGAAAATATTTTCATTGTCCCGGCTTCCGATTAACACGAACCGTTCCCGGAATTGAGGTACACCATAATTGACGGCATCCAAAATCCCATACACCGTTTTATATCCTAATTTATCAAATTCCGAGAGGATAACATCTAATACAGTTCCCAAATGCTGTTCAGGATCGTTTTTATCACGCTCCGCAAGGGGCATATGCTTTAATGGAGCAGATATAATCCCCTTTACATTTTCCATAATAAAAAAACGGGGACGGATATAGTCAATCATACGGATAAAATCCATGAATAAGCTGCCTCGTGGATCGTTAATCCCCAGCCTCTTACCGGCAGTAGAAAACGGCTGACAGGGTGGACCACCGCAAATTAGGAAAGGTTCTCCCTGTGCTAATCCAGTCTGTTCCAACAAAGCTGCTTCATTGATTTCACGGATGTCACCGCCCAGAACCTTATGTCCATTTGCACGCATAGTTGCGACACAAGCAGGGTCAAAGTCTTGTCCAATTACGATGTTGAGGCCAGCTTTTGAAAGGCCAATATCCAGCCCCATTGCCCCTGAAAATAGGGAAATTACATCCCGATTTGAGGCATTATCTTTAAAGTGCAATAAATTCATGTATATCCTCCCATTAAATCTTTTCTCCATCTGGAAGGACAAAATAGCGTTCAAAAGAACACCCCAATGTTTCTGCCAGATATTCTAAATCAGAGATTGTAAAGCTTTCCCGTTTCATTTTTGAATTGAAATTCTGAGGGGTAGTCCCCATACGCCTTGCCAGTTCCGCAACACTGATATTGCAGCGTACACAAAGCACCTTAATCTGTTCTGATATTGTCATAAGGGTACTCCTTTTATTTTATCAACATAACAACTGAAAATATAAAATTATAGTTTTATATCTTCAATATAGTCCCTTGTTCCGCTTATCATAACATCAAATTGGCTCATCTGCAATTCAAAAATCAAATCTTCGACGGCTTGTACACATTCCCCTGTGTGTTTTTGTATCTCTTGCCCCCAAAAATGCATGGGAATCCAATCCATAGCAATTAGCTTGAAATCATTTTCCCGGTCACGGGCCATATTGCGTTCGATTTTTTTGATCCAATATTCCCGGTTATGACCAAGCTTTTGTTTCTTGATCTCCCAATTATAGCCGTGGAAGAACTCGCTGTCGCAAAAGATAGCAATCCTGTATTTTGTTATAGCTATATCGGGCGTACCCGGCAGCTTTTTATAATTTTTCCGATACCGGATGCCTTTGTGCCAGAGTGCTTTCCGTAGTATAACCTCAATACTGGTATCTTTTCCCTTAATATGGCTCATAGCTCGGCTCCGCTGCTCCGGGGTCATTACATCACTCATGGTTCTTCCTCTTTTTGAGCATCGCCTGCTTGTTCCATCATCTTTTTTGCCAGTACTTGAAACTGCTTGGTGGTTTCCTCGTCCATAGGAAGAAGCTGCCCAATCTGTCCGGCAATCATAGCAGCTACATCGTCCATAGAAAGCGGTTCCTGCTGATGGCCTTTCATGGTTTCCTGCATGGTTTGGAACATAGCGGCGGTCACAGCTTCTCCTGGCTGTTCTCCGTTGTCCATATCTTTCTTAATATCCCGTAGGATAGCAAGAAATACATTCTTTATTTTTTCAATCTCTGCTTCGTGTTCGCCCATCTTCTGTGCGTTCAGAAGTTGCAAATCCTGTCTTGCTTCTGCCCGATGTTCCGGGTGTTCTTTCATCAGATCGGACAGGGAAGCTGTTGCCAGTTCAATCAGCTGGTTTCTTGCCATGATACCCTTTGCAGCTGTGTCTTGAAAATAAATCCGTATCAAATCCATCAGTTTCGGGAAGTTCCTGTGTTCCAACAGACGGTTGAGGATTTGCACATCGACTGTACCTGTCACAAGCCCTCTCACAGCTCCCTCGGATAATCCTAATTCAGAAATATCATAGCTTTTACGGACACTCAAAGTGGACAAACCCAATATGTAGTCCGTTGATACCTTAAATTCCTTTGCCACGCCTATGAGAATATCGCTGCTAACCGTCTTTGTTTCTCCACTGACAATGCGGCTCAACTGGGAAGCAGATATGCCTATTTTCTCCGCAAGCTGCTTTTGAGAAATATGGTTACCGTTGCACAAATCAGAAATCCTCTGTCCGGGTGTTCCGGGTAAAGCCATACACAACACCTCCTTTTCCTATTTCCCATTATACAGGAAAATTGCAGAAATGCAATTTTGAAATGGAATATTGCCCTAAAATGCAATTCTCGCAAGATTCCGGGAATTGCATTTTTTTCGTGTAGACTTAGGGTAGTTCATCGATGAGCTGCACCTTGAAAACCGAATGACCGTCCGAAAAGGGATACCCCGGCTGGGGAAGCACCGCAAGGAGCCGGACTTCGGGACAAAATGTCCCGAAGTTCGGGGAGCGTGCCAACGCCGGAACACGCCGCAGGAATGGGGCAGGAAGCCTTTTCGGGGAGAGCGGCAAAGCGAAAAATGGAGGGAACGCATGAGAGATAACCCCTATAAAGACTTGCCGCCGCTGGAACGCAGGCCGGACGGTTCCCTTTACCGCATGACACCGGCGCAGAAGAAACAGGCGGCCAGCCTGATACGCCGGGAGTGCTGCTGTTATGAGGACGGGAACTGTATGTTCCTTGACGATGGGGACACCTGCACCTGTCCGCAGACGGTTTCTTTCTCGGTCTGCTGTAAGTGGTTCCGCTGGGCGGTCTTGCCGCTGGACGGGACGCTGGAAGCGGAGATTTTCCGGGATAAGGACTTGAAACGCTGTGCGGTCTGCGGCGGTGTGTTCGTCCCTAAATCCAACCGGGCAAAATACTGCCCCGGCTGTGCCGCCAGAGTTCACAGGCGGCAGAAAACAGAAAGTGAACGGAAAAGGAGGTCTTGTGTGGACAGTTAGGGGCTGAAAAGTCCTTGATTTACAAGGCTTTGCAAGCACAGAACAGGGGCAGGCAATAGAAACTACCGTCTGCCCCCGGAAACGGGCTTCTAACCGTCCACAAAACACGATATGACAAACACTATTTATATCCATCAGCCGGAAAAGGCGGTCAGCTTTACCCGGCTTCCCAATTTCCTTTTTGAAGCCCCCACATTCACGCCACTGTCCAACGAAGCAAAGGTACTGTATGCCTTTATCCTGCGCCGGACAGACCTGTCCCGAAAAAACGGGTGGGTGGACGAATACGGGCGGATTTACCTCTACTATCCCATCAACGAGGTAGTGGAGCTGCTCCACTGCGGGCGGCAGAAAGCGGTCAACACCCTGCGGGAACTGCAATACGCCGGACTGGTGGAAATCCAGAAGCAGGGCTGTGGAAAACCCAATCGCATTTACCCAAAATCCTACGAAGCGGTTCCAAACACCGACTTCAAGAAATACGGTTATGGAACGCCGGAGGACTGAAAACCGCACTCCACAAGTACGATAATCAATCCTCTTGAAGTACGAAAACCGGACGGTATATAGAAATACAGAGATTAAAACGATTTTATTTATATCTTATCCATTCCTATCCGATCCGAGATATTTTCTGCGGGATTTTCCTGTGGAAAAGTCCCGGAAAGGAACGGAACGGGGAAAGGAGTTTCATGGCACAACACGCAATTTTGCGATTTGAAAAACACAAGGGCAATCCGGCAAGACCGCTGGAAGCCCATCACGAACGGCAAAAGGAACAGTACGCCAGCAATCCCGACATTGACACCAGCCGGAGCAAGTACAATTTCCACATCGTCAAGCCGGAGGGACGCTATTACCACTTCATTCAAAGCCGCATTGAACAAGCTGGCTGCCGCACCCGCAGGGACAGCACCCGTTTTGTGGATACGCTGATTACCGCCAGCCCGGAATTTTTTAAGAAGAAGTCCCCAAAGGAGATACAGGAATTTTTCCAGAGGGCGGCTGATTTCTTAATCGGGCGTGTAGGGAAAGAAAATATCGTGTCGGCGGTGGTACACATGGACGAGAAAACGCCCCACCTGCATTTGGTCTTTGTCCCTCTGACAGAGGACAACCGCCTGTGTGCAAAGGAGATTATAGGGAATAGAGCCAACCTCACAAAATGGCAGGACGATTTTCACGCCTATATGGTGGAGAAATATCCCGACTTGGAGCGTGGGGAAAGTGCCAGCAAGACAGGCAGGAAGCATATCCCTACCCGTCTGTTCAAGCAGGCGGTCAATCTTTCCAAACAGGCAAGAGCTATTGAAGCCACGCTGGACGGTATTACCCCGTTCAATGCTGGAAAGAAGAAAGAGGAAGCCCTCTCCCTGCTGAAAAAGTGGTTTCCGCAGATGGAGAACTTCTCCGGGCAGCTCAAAAAATACAAGGTCACGATAAACGACCTTTTAGCAGAAAATGAACAGTTGGAAGCCAGAGCCAAAGCCAGCGAAAAAGGCAAGATGAAAGATACGATGGAACGGGCAAAGCTGGAAAGCGAGCTGAAAGACATTCAGCGGCTAGTAGACCGTATCCCGCCGGAGGTGCTGGCAGAATTGAAACAACAGCCCAACAAGCGTGGGCGTGAACTTTGACAAAAGTTATATGGTACTATTTTACGCCTTGTTTTCATAGACATGGACAAAGAGTAGCACACAAGGAGGAGGTGGAACTCTGCTGTGAAAAAGCGAAAACTAAATTATCGGTTTCATAACCCTAATCCAGCGGCAGAGACCGCCGACTACTTACTGAAAATCCTAATTGAAGCCAATACGGAAAAAGTACAGTCGGCTATTCAAGAAGCCGCAGCCGCATCAGATGATACCGAAGAAAAATTAGACGAGGGACACTCTGCGTGAGCGGAGTGTCCTTTTTTCATGGTTGAAAACGCTGACTTCATGTGATAATATTAAGATGTAACAGAACGATTTAATTTTAACAGAGAGGTTTTGCCATGAATATAGCTGCTTACTGCCGTGTTTCCACCGATAAGGCTGACCAGCTCAACAGCCTGGAAGCACAGAAAGAATTTTTTTCTGAATACACAAAACGCACAGGGGACACCTTAGTAAGATTGTATGCAGACGAGGGTATTTCTGGAACCAAAATAAAAAATCGAAAAGAATTTTTACGCATGATGGCAGATGCCGAGCATGGGTTGTTTGATATGGTCGTAGTCAAGGATATTTCCCGCTTTGCCAGAAATACCGTTGACCTTTTGCAGAATGTCCGCAAGCTGAAATCTTTGGGAATTGAAACGCAGTTTTTGACCGCTAACATGACCAGCATGGGGAACAGTGAATTTGTGCTGACGATTTTTGGGGCATTGGCACAGGAGGAAAGTGCGAATACCTCAAAGCGTGTGAAATTTGGAAAAAAGATGAATGCTGAAAAAGGTCGTGTCCCGAATATCGTTTATGGATATGATAAGACGATTGGAGATTATTTTAATCTTGCAATCAATGAAGAAGAAGCTGCGGTTGTCCGCCAGATTTATGAGTGGTATATCAAAGACGGGTATGGTGCTGCGAAAATTTCCATTTTCTTAAATGAACGAGGATTGCGGACAAAACGGAATTGCCAGTGGAGCCAGAATGGGGTTTGCCGTATTCTTACGAATGAACTTTATACGGGTAAAATTATTAACGGCAAACAGGAAGTAACCGACTTTCTGACCGGGCAGAGGGCGGACAAAGATGAAACCGAGTGGATGGTTGTGGAGCGTCCAGATTTGCGTATTATTGAGCCGGAGGTTTTTGAACAGGCACAGCAGATTATGCAGTCCAGAGGCAAAGCATTTAAGGTGGATAAGGAACGCCAAAGCAATAAATATCTGTTCTCTACTCTTATCAAATGCAAGGAATGCGGCTGGTCCTTCCGGCGTACAGTCCGCACATATAAAAACACTTATGTCCGCTGGGTGTGTTCCGGACATAACGGGCGTGGTGCAGACAACTGCCCCAATGCTGTGACGGTAGATGAAGAAGAATTGATTGAAGTTTTGCAGGAATATTTTGCTGAACTTCTGAAAGCAAAGAAGAATGTGAACCGTTATGTGGTCGGAGAATTTCAGCGGGTTTATAAGGCAAAGGACGAAAACCTGAACTATGAAAAAGAGCTGAATGTCCAGCTTGCAAAGCTGCAAAAAACCCGGCAAAAATATATGGATATGTACGCAGATGATTTGATTTCCAGAGAGGAATTGAATGATAAAATCGGTGGCATGAGAAAAGAAATTGAACGGCTGGAAAACGAACTGAAGATGGTAGCGTATCATCTTACCAAAGGGGAACAGTTGGAAAGCGTCCTCGGACGGACATTCAAAGAGATTGAGGATATAACAGATGTACACCAGATGACCAATGCCCAGCTAAAGCGCATTATCCAGAAAATCGAAGTGGATAAGGATGGGAATGTGGATATTTACCTGCGTTTGCTCGGAGATTTGGGCTTGGACGAAACCGTTCTAATTCATCACGACGAAACATAAAGATGTTACAGAACGCCTTGTCCAGGTCAATCCATCGCTTGCAGCGGAGGCACGCAAAGTGTTAGATGTCAATAAATCCGAGCGCCATATCCGTGGTGGACTTGCAACAAGGGAGAAATATCTGCATCAGCATGCATAAAACGTAAAAGCGTGTTTATTAAAACAAATGGGCGTGTTTCATAAAACAAAAGTTTATTAAAACAAAAACGTGTTTCATAAAACGGAAAAATGTATTTCAGGAGATGGAAAAATACAATTTACAAAATTGCACAATGAGTTCCATGAATTACATAAAAAGTTTGTGAAATTAAAACTATTATGTGAGTTCGTGGAATACGCTATAATAATCACACGACGTGCAGCAGAGAAAGCGATCGCAAAGATTGCTTTCTCTGCTTTTTTGTCGGCAAAAATAATTATTTTATCAAAAGAATGAGGAGAGAAAAATATGCCAAAAACAAAGTTACAGGAAGTCGTATTTACTATTTTAATGGTGTTCGTCATGGTGTACGCAATGATCTGCTACAACATTGCACTGAACATGGGAGGAATGAGCAACGTTGTATTTTTAAATGCATTTCATGAACTGATCATTATGGGACCGCTTGCGTTTATTCTTGACTTTTTCCTCTATGGATCACTGTCCAAAAAACTTGCATTTCGTATCGTGACACCGGGCGTGGACAAACCGATCATGCTGATCCTTGCCATTTCATCAATCACAGTCTGTCTGATGTGTCCGACAATGAGCCTGGCAGCAACACTTTTATTTAAACATGCAGGAAAAGAAGTGATCGCAGTGTGGCTTCAGACAACAGCACTGAATTTCCCAATGGCATTTTTCTGGCAGATCTTTTTTGCAGGTCCGCTTGTGAGAACTATTTTCGGAATGATCTTTAAAGAAAAAGAAGAACAGGTCATGAAAGAGGAAAGCGAATTTTTAGAGGGTGGAAGTGTCAGAAATTAAAAAGTTATTCCATGTCCGGTATTGGGAAAAATCAGCGCAGCAGCGCAGTCCGCGAGAAATAAGAGTATCAGCACACTGTTGAAGCCACGTCTGAAGCCTGGCGGCAGGGAAAACCAGAGTTTTCGGAAAATTTCAGAAAACACGCAGATCCAGAGCATGCCGGCAACACCAAATCCGACTGCTGACAGAAGGCAGATATATCCGTGAAAATTAAAAGGATAACTGCTGTAATCCCAGTATCGTAAATCGAAAAAGATATCAAGGAACCATCCGATCACAAGTTCTAAAGCTGTTCCGAGAAGGGCAGTTTTTATGAATATTGTGAGCGGGTGGTATTTTGTTTTAAAAAGAAAAAGTCGGTTTGATTTGTGGAGAGACCTGATGGATATAGTTTCTCTGGAAGAATGAAACAGACAGTAAAATACTACCGCTCCGATGCCATAAACGGGGAGCCAGGGACCATAAAAAAATCCGCGGTTGCGAAAAGTATTATCTTTTGCAATGAAGATAAGGGTTTCCCAGAGAAATCCCCAAAAGCTTCCAAGAAAGAAGAAGTGGATCAGCAGGGAAACTGCATCCTGTATAGAGTTCTGCTCCGGTGCGCAGAGTTTTGAAAAATCCGGGAGATTGGAATGTCTTTTCATGTGGATAGTATGACCGGAGATGGAAAGGGATATGTATTTTTGTTTTATAATTCATAGATTTTAAAATATATCAGATTGGTTTTTAAACAGAAATTCTCAGGTAAGTGTCTTTTACAATTAAGTGATATTTGAGCCACAAGCATGTATTTTTTTAATAAAAATGACAAAATACCGTAATGTAGGGAAAAACGCCTTGTAAACTCCTAAAACGTATCTTATAATAAGTATCATTAAAGCTTGTATCAGGGAAGGATATGCTTTTGAAAAAGGCATCGTCATGAACAGATTGCAGGCAACGAAAACATCAGGAGGAAGAAGATCAATGGATCATGAGAAAGTAATTGTCATTGATTTTGGCGGTCAGTACAACCAGCTGGTTGCGAGACGTGTCAGAGAATGCAATGTTTACTGTGAAATATATTCCTACAAGACGGATATCGCGCAGATCAAGGCAATGAATCCAAAGGGAATCATTCTTACCGGCGGTCCGAACAGCTGCTATGAAGCTGATTCACCGACCTGTTCAAAAGAATTATTTGAACTCGGCGTGCCGGTT
>OHNH01000844.1_pt1 | contig 14546 bp, 13 predicted proteins | sample 1569561 | NCBI WGS metagenome assembly OHNH01 (sample SAMEA3879510, study PRJEB24766) | human gut metagenome | biome: human-associated habitat; feature: feces | place: USA | collected 1985/1987
CAGTACCTTCACAGTTACGAGCCAAAATGCATTTAAACGATAAAAACACGCTTTGCGAGTTTTTATCGTTATCGCGGCACTCCTCAAGGTTCCGTGCAAGCACGGACTTTGACTCGTTGCTCGCGTAAATCACCTTCGGTGATGGCATTTTGGCTTGTATGTCTCGGGATTTTGACATATTCATGTCAAAACACCTCGCGGGACAGTGGCTACTGAATAGTTACCAAAATACTACATACTGCTAAATAAAGCTGCTATCTCATCCGGTGTCAGATTACGATTTGTGTTATTCAAATCTACAACCGGAGACTTTGCAGGTTCCGGTTCACTTACAGGCTCCGGCTCAGGTGCCTGAGGTGCCTCTGTGACCGGTTCCGTAATCACTTTCTCTGCCGGCTCTGATTCAGGTTCTGTCGCACCTGCGTTTGCACTTGCAAAAAGTGCTGCTATTTCATCTGCACTCAGCTGGCGGTTCGGGTCGCTGTTTGTCGTATCTGCAACAGCTTCTTCTGCAACCGGCTCTGTAACAGCTTCTGCCGCAGGGCTTGGCTCTACTACAGACTCCGGCTCAGGTACATGTGGTGCCTCTGTGACCGATTCAGGTTCAGGTACATGTGGTGTCTCTGTGACCGGTTCAGGTATCGCCTCCATGGCCGGTGCTGATTGTGGTGCGTCGATCGTTTGCTTAGGCATCTCAACATTTGCTGTAAACTGAATAGGATTTGCTGTGATTGCCTGACTCAGACGGATTTCCATATCCTTTATGCTGTCAGACAGAACCTGCTGCTTTTCCATAATGTCCTTGAGGTTGTCATAAATCACATTTTTCTGGCTCTCAATAATGAAATCATTGCTCTCCTTGAGCTTATTCTCAAGATGCTCAAAAGTCTCCATAAGCTGTTCATTAGAGTTCATAATCGCATCAGCATTTTCCTTATTCCTGTTGATAACAACCTTTGCGATTCCCTTCTGTGCATTGATGATATCCTCAGTCGGAATCTTTGACTCCTTCTGCAGTATCTCAATCTTTCCCTCTATCTCATCAAAATACTTTCTAAGCATGAGGTAAGATGCCTTTTCCGACTTAAAAATACTGTCATACTGTTCCTCCCTCCTGTCCTCCTTTAGAGCACTCAGTGAGAAAAATCCGCTTATCACTCCCCACAGGCAAATCATAAAGATAACTGTGATTGCTGCAATGAGCATGTATTCCTTTGGATAATTAATTATCGCATAAAAATCCGCTAAAATAACAAGCGTGGAAATAAGAATTAGAAATATAACCTGTATTTTTGCCTTTTTTTGCTTTTTATCCTGCATATAATTCCCCTTCCCGGGGCCTGACGCTATCCGCGACAGCCGTACCGCGTGACGGCTGTGGATAATACAAGTCCCAGTACATTTATCTTAATGTATCTATTATAGCGTTTATTGGCTGTAATGTCGATTGTTTTTAATGATTTTCAGACATTTTCAGACATTTTCCAAGTATCCATGTTTTCCGAATAGCGTACGTATATACCGATGTTAGTATATTTTTTCATTACTCCCCGATAATTGTAAACCTTTATTGCAGTTATGGTTGACAATCGACATCTTTTCATGTTAATGTGTTAACCGTACAAAAATTACTATGAAATTTACAAAAAGGAGATTTTATCATGAACCAGACAGAAACTATAGACTACAAGCATGGAACGACCTATGCCATAACGGTAACAGCGCTCATGACAGCTGTCACATGTATTCTTGCACCATTATCTATCCCGATTGGGCCGGTACCGATTTCACTGACAAACCTGGCCATATATATTTCATTATATCTGCTCGGATGGAAACGTGGAACTATAAGCTACCTCATTTACCTGCTTATCGGACTTGTCGGAATCCCTGTATTTTCAGGCTTCACCGGTGGCCCAGCTAAGCTTGCCGGCCCTACAGGCGGATACATCATCGGTTTTATTGCCATGGCAATTATTGCAGGACTTGTAATCGATCATTTCCACCAGCCTTGGCTCCAGCTCATTGGTATGATTGTCGGAACTATCATATGCTATGTACTCGGTACAGCGTGGTTCTGCTTTGAGGCAAAAAGCACAGTCAGCGGTGCGCTCTCAATATGTGTGTTCCCATTTATCCCGGGCGACCTGATAAAAATGATAATTGCCATGCTTATCGGACCGGCTATTAAAAAAAGACTTCGCTAAACATCAACTCCAAGCTTTCTAAGCTCCTGATACAGGCGCGCTACCGGAAGCCCTACCACATTATTGTAATCACCATGTATTCCCTTAATGTGGATGGCAAAGCGTCCCTGTATCCCGTAGCTTCCTGCTTTATCCATAGGATCCCCGCTTGAAATATAGCGGTCAATTTCCTCTTCCGTCAATGTATACATGTTGACATCCGTCTTCTCATAAAAGCAGTGTTCTCCGGTTCTTCCGGCTTTGTCAATAAAAACAAACGTTACCCCTGTATAGACACTGTGTGTTTTTCCCGAAAGCATCGAAAGCATACGCCTGGCATCTTCTTCGTCCTTCGGCTTTCCAAGAATCTGATTCTCATAAGCCACTACCGTATCCGCTCCGATTACAAGAATATCCTGCGGTGTCACAAGCTCTGCATGCTGTTCATTGTAGGTAAGCACACCTGACGCTACCTCCTCTGCCTTTTGACGGGATAGCTCCATGACAACCGCAGATGGCTCCTCCTCTGTGATTATTTCTTCTCCCTTTGCAGGACAGATAACAAACTCTGCCCCAATCTGCTCTAATAATTCCTTGCGGCGCGGTGATGCCGACGCCAATATTATCTGACTCATATTTGTTTTAACCTTTTCCTTCACTTTGGATTTTGGGACTGTCTCATCTGAAGAATACAATTCCTTATGACTGATTACACGTTTCCACTTGTATTATACGGTTTCCTCTTTCACCGGCGCTTTCCCTGACATAAATCTGTAAAATACAGCACAAAATACCAACGCAAAAACGACTCCAAACACATTCTGAATCACCCTGAGGCTAACTGCTCCCTTTAACCCATAGCTCTCTGCAGCTATAGCCAGAGCACCAAATGTATTAAAAACAGCCTGCCAGCCGTATTGTGCCGATAATCCCACGCCGATTCCACCTATGATTCCTATGTACGCATAGATTGATGGCGGAAGCAGGAAGTATAATGCCGTGAAGCATATAACACCGGCGATATTACCGACAATCCTTTTTTTGACCCTGTACTGCATATCCTCCATAAACGGCAGGATGGCAGACATGGCTGCAATACCTGCCCACATTGCACGCGGCATATTGCAAAGCTGTGCAATACAAAGAACTAACGGTACACATAGTATCTGGCACAGCTGCCATTTCGTTCGTGATGAAAAAAGATCAAACTCCTGAATTACGGCTTTCATATTTCTTTTAAAGACTCTGTTTTTATGATTTCTGTAAAATACCAGGCATGTAAGGACAGCACCTGCAGCCATCCCTGCTATTCGAAGCATATAGCTTTTTCCTGTCACATCATATCCATATAACAATAAATAGCCAAGAACCAGTGTGGATTGATTAAACATAAATGGATTATGGCATCCGAACAAAATCAGCACTGCAAGAGCTGCAATGTTTATAAGCAGCGCCGGAAGCGGTGAAAGCTGATTTGCCAGATGTGGGCATACTGTCATAATTACAAAGAACAATGCCAAAAGCCATGTAGAATGTCGGGTATGGATTCCCAGATCAGCGTTTCGAAATACCATAACGCATAATAAGACCACTACTCCCACAATGCTGTTATCCTTTCCCAATATGATGCTTGAGGCAGTGACAAAGGCAAAGCAAAAAACCATTGTGACAGCTATCTTCACCATATATACAAACGCATGGTATAGTTTTTCTTTCATTGTTTTGCTATTTTTCAGCAGGCTTTTGGAGCCGGCCTGATTTAACTGCAGTTCCTGATAAAATGTCATATGAATTCTCCTATCTTTTATCTTATTATTTTATTATTGTAACTATCATGTTCTAAATAGTTACTCATTATAATTCTTTATTGGCAGTTGTACTACAAATCTGCATCCTCCGTATTCCCGGTTTTCAGCTTTGATTGTTCCACCGGCGATGTCTACAATTCTTTTCACAAGTGCCAGGCCAAGGCCGTTTCCCTCGGCTTTATGGGAACCATCCACCTGATAAAACTTATCAAATATTCTGGCTTTTGCATCATCCGCGATTCCCGGTCCCTCGTCTTCCAGAATAAACTGCACATAATCATTTTCATGCCTCAGAAACATGGTGATTGTCCCATTTTGTGGACTAAACTTGATTGCATTATCCAAAAGATTCATCCAGATATGCATAAAAAGCCCTTCATTTCCAACATATCTGACCTCCTCCATCTCCACCTGAAAGCCAATTCCTTTTTCAGTCCATTTGTCTTCCAATGCAAGAAATGCCTGACGGATTTGTTCATCCAGACGATATTTGGTTTTTTTCATTGGAATATTCTGATTTTCCAGCCTTGATAACAATAAAATATTTCCAACAAGACCTGAAAGCCTTTGAGTATTAAACAGGATTTTTTCTACATACCCCTCCTGCTCCTGTGACAGCTCATCTCCCTGGAGCAGCATCGTATAGCCTTCAATTGCATTGATTGGTGTCTTGAATTCATGGGAAACATTGGATACAAAATCCATTTGCAACATCTCTGTTGCACGAAGCTCTTTTGTCATGACATTAAAGCTCTGATAGGATTCTCCAATCTCGGCTATGCGGCTGTTTGTTTCCAGATGCTGTTCAAAATCTCCCTGGGAAACTGCCTTCATTGCTTTACCAAGCCTGGTAATCGGCTCAAGGAGCCTTGCATTGATAAATGATGTAATAAGTCCTGCTATCAATGTATTAAAAATCAAAAGCCAGCCAAGGCCCGGTATTTTCCCGGGCAAATCCAAAAAATGATTCAAAAACGCAAACAACAAGGCTGATATCAGCATAGAAAATGCAAGTGCCAGCCAGATTGCACCGGTCAGACATGAGCGGATACGCAATTCTTTTTTCTTTTTATGTTCCATTATTTTTTCACCACCTTGTATCCCAGACCACGCATAGTTACAATTTCGAAATCCGGATTTTCTTTAAAACGCTCCCTGATTCTTCCTATATGTACCTCTATCGTATGTGGATCTGCCTCCGTCTCATAACCCCATACCTCATCCATTAGCTGCTGCTTCGTAAATGTCCTGCCCGGTGAAGCTGCCAGCTTGTATAAAAGCAGGAATTCCTTTTTTGGCAGAACAAGAGTTTCATCGCCACTAGCCACTGTCATTGCATCATAATCAAACTCGGTTGAGCCAATCACAATTTTGTGTTCGTTCAGTATCTGTGCACGCCGAAGCAGTGCCCCTACCCTCAAAACCATTTCATTGACATTTACGGGTTTTACCATATAATCGTCACTTCCCGAAAGAAAGCCCTGACGCATATCATCGAAGCTGCTTTTTGCAGTAATCATAAGCACCGGTATCTGATATCCCGCCGAACGAAGCTCCGACACAAGTTCATATCCATCCATAACCGGCATCATTATATCGGAAATGATTAAATCAATATACTCTCTGTCCAATACCTCCAGTGCCTGTGCTCCATCCGACGCACTTTTGACCTGATATCCGCTCTTTTCAAGCACCTTTTGGAATAACAGACTTAATTCCTTATCATCTTCTACAATTAATATCTTAAACACGCTTTATATTCTCCTTTAATCAAAACAAATCCCTTGCCCATCCAAGCAGATGCTGTACCAGAAACACCTTTCTTTTATGTTTTTCTGTTAATTCAATCGGCTTTACATGATACGGATCATAATATGTTCCGTCGTCTAATACCTGTCTGGACACGCTCTCATACTCCATCATGCCATCCTCCAGCTGTTTATTAATCTCTTTACTGCGTATTACAAGCATCAGCTCTGTATCCAGATAAGTACTTCTCATGTCCATATTGAATGAACCTATTACTGACAGATCATCGTCAATCAGAATACTTTTTCCATGATACGAATAACCGCCTTCATATTCCCAGATATCAATTCCTGTTTCTAAAATTCTGTTTCTGTTTTTGGCATAATCAGCAGCTCCAAATGGATTTCCGTTATTTGCAACAGAATTTGTCATAATAGAAAAGTCCGGAACCTTCTGTGCAATTTCCTCCCATGTATTATACATCATATCATTGCAAATAATATATGGTGTATGAATTTTTACGCGTTCCTTTGCATTTTTCATTAATTCTCCCAGCTGATACCATACCACCGGTTCCTTAGCTTGGGTGTGGATTGGGTTTGATAACAATGTAATCTTTTCTGTTTCAAAGGTTTCATCCGCATAATCTGTATCACAAATTTTTTCCTTATTAACTTCAAAATATTGCTGATACCCTTCCTGCAGCTCTAAAACTGCTTTCTTTACAGATTGTCTGTCAGCTAATTTTTTACTGTTATGAAAATACCGACAGTCCTCCTGTTCCCATATTGTTTCAAAATAATTCCAAAGCTGATTGACTGAATTATCTTTCTGTGGCTCATCGCAGACAACTAACACATCCCGGTCAAAATTTTTATGCCCCGGAAAATCACCCAAAAAATAATTATATGTGTTTCTTCCGCCAAGAATATATATTTTACCATCTGCAATCAGATATTTATCATGCATTCTTCCCATTGTCTTCCATGGCTTAAGCGGATTTGCTTTATTGTACAGCTTAATCTCAACATTCTCATGCGAAGATAATCCATAAAAATATGGATTACCCTCCATATCAATCCAGCTCTCCATTCCATCTACCAATATGCGGACATGTACGCCTCTGTCTGCCGCATCATGCAGTGCTCCTAAAATCAATTTTCCGCTTTCGTCTGATTTAAATGCAAATGTAGAAAGGATTATTTCATCCTTTGCATTTTGGATTAATCTAACTCTTTCTAAAAGAGCCTGCGAATTTTTTTCAATGATTACTGCTCTTTCCGTATTCTCTCTCCCCGCCACACTCATAATATTTTGTGTTTCCTTTATAGTAGCATCAGACACCGCCGGCTGTTTTTTATATGTTATGCATATTCCGATTAACTCATAAAAAGCCACACATAAAAAAACTGCCAGTATAGCCAAAATAATTTTACATATTTTATGCCTTTTCATTGTACATCACCTGATTCCTTGTATTTTATACTCATACAATACAATGTCAATCTCAATTTTACCTCAACAGAATTGATTTTATGCAAAAATTACTTTCCTTATACCAAAAGAAGACGGGCAAAACCCCGTCTTCTTATAGATAATCCATACAATTTTTAAAGCACAATTACGGCAGCATCAAGCCCGTCTACTTTTCCGTCAAATGCGCTATCTGTCAGCAGATTATATTTCTCGGCATACTCATTAAATTCCTTTACACTGCTGCCGCAATTGAAAAGCATTGCGATTGTCTCTTCGCCGTTTTTTCTGATCATAACAATCGTATCATCATCGTCATTTGTGATTGTCTCAATCATTTCGCCCTCTACGATGCATGCATGTGCTTTTCTAATCTGCATGAGCTTCTTATACCAATTATACATCTCCTTGTCCTGGTATTCCTCATCCCAGTACATGCCTCGTCTGCAGTCCGGATCATTTGCTCCCGGCATTGCATACTCATCACCATAGTAGACCATAGGCATTCCGGGCAGTAGCAGCTGAAAGGCTGCTGCGAGATGCTGTTTTTTCTTATTATCGTTGCACAGATGTAAAAATCTTGCTGTATCATGGCTGTCAATCAGGTTCCACATCAGAGGATAGCACTTTTTGTTTAAGCGACCCTTCAGATATCCCAGATTCTGTACAAACTGGCTGACATTAATCTTTTCGTCTGCAAGCAGGTCTATCAGATTCAGGTAGAATGGATAATTCATGACAGTATCCCACTCATCTCCCTCGAGGAAGTCTCCTGCGTAGTGCCATATCTCACCAATTATCAGCATATCCTTCTTTACTGCCTTGATTGCCTTTCTGAAATTCTTCCAGAAGAAATGACTGATTTCGTCTCCTACATCCAGTCTCCATCCGTCAATATCACATTCCTTAATCCAGTAGCATGCAACATCAGTGATGTATTTTTCAACCTCAGGATTTTTCAGATTAAGCTTTGGCATTCCACCGTAATAACCGAAGCATTTGAAGTTTGGAATTTCTCCCCATTCACCCCTAGGTGGCAGCTCGTCGATAAAATACCAGTCGAGATATTTTGACTTTTCGCCCTTTTCAAGTATATCCTGAAATGCGAAAAATTCTCTTCCTGAGTGGTTGTATACCGCATCCAGCACTACCTTCATGCCGCGCTCGTGGGATTTTTGTACAAGCTCCTTTAAGTCCTCTGTTGTTCCAAATGATGGGTCAACCTGATAATAATCAATAGTATCATACTTATGGCATGAATTTGATTTAAAGATTGGTGTCAGATACACCACATCGATTCCCAGATCTTTAATATAATCCAGATGCTCTATGATTCCCCTGAGATTGCCATGCAAATCATCCATAGGCGTAATCGGCGCCTTATACCACAGCTCTTTGTCCACCGGCTGTGTTGCGGCAAAGCGCGACGGAAAAATCTGATACACTACCTTGTTGGCTGCCCACTGTGGCACCTCAAACATCTCTTCCTCTCTGAGATTCTGCGGGCAGTCAAACATTCTGTCCCTGTTTGTGATGCACTCCTTATCGAACTCATAATTGCCGTAATATACCTTTTCACCCTGCATGTCCGTAAATTCAAAAAAGTATCTCAGACATATCAGATTCATCCGAAGCTGAGCTTCATAATAATCGTGAAACTGTGAGGTTGCTACCTTCTTCATAGGAAGAGTCATTCGCGTATCCTTGCGCTCCATAGGTATATACTTGTCCTCATAGTGAAGGATTACCTCCTTCATATCATCCTTTTTTACCTGCACGCGTATCACAAACAAATCCTTATCTATCGCATAGCAGAATCTTTTATCCATGTCATGAAAAATTGCTGAGTATTCCATAAAATGCCCCTTTACTTACGTATTTCGTTATTTTGTATTTTAACGCACTATCTCAAACAATTCTATCATTATATCCATGACATTTTTACACTATTTCTACTTTATGCATGATTTTAGATTAATAACATTTTATTTTTTTGACTTTATTCCCTAAAACACTGCGTTCATTATCAATCTTTGAAATCTCACTTTTGTGCCGAAAATTCGAGTGCCTTTTGTTCATTTTCTGCTGTCATTGCATCCACATAATCCTGAGGATTCCAGACTTCATCTAATATATCCTCCGGGAACTTTTTACGAATATCATCAGAGTATTGGCTGCCATCTCCCGGCTCCCAATATTCAGATAGTTCATATCCATTCTCTGTCACATTGAAAGTTAGGGCAACAGGACCACAACCTCCACCGACACTTTCAATCCCTTCTTCGGACAAATTATATTCCTCATAAAGAGTGAGAACATATACGGTCAATGTCTCATTCTCCTCAGAGTTTGCAGCCCCACCGGCTTCTGTAGCCAATACAGTATGGCTTTCGCAGGCAAAAACACCTTTGTAGTATCTATCGCTGTTATGTTCCATGATTGCATTATGGATTGCTGTATCAACATTGGTTTCGTTAATCGATTCTGTTCTGGTTTCCCCGGCACAGATGCGTTGTAAATAGCTGATAAAGTCAGAGTCAGTTATTCGGTAATACACATTCTCATACAGAATTGCTGCTTGATTTCCGTTGGAATCAAAACCGCTGAATGTGATTCTGTCGTTTTCCTTGGTATCCACATGAAGGGAATAGAAAGGTGTATGACCTTGCAAAGATTGGTCTTTGTGACCAATCTTTAAGTTTTTAATACGACTGCTCAACTCGTCAATTTCCGCTGCGGATAATTGGAATGTGGTCGGTCCGCTATTTGTTCTAAAGTCCATGGTGCTTGCTTTGGAAATTTGAACAGAATCAAGTTTCACTGGGAATGAACTCGGATTTGTCAGGAAACATACCCCAAGAACAATACTTGAAACCACAGCAATAGCAACAATCCAAAATGCAGGTTTCTTGTAATTCAGCACATTTTTCACCCTTTCTTTGACGCCAACCTCTCCAAAGGCAAGTGGACAAACCATAACTGTTCTTCTATTCACGCTACAAGAAAGCAGAGCTTCTGAATAAGAAATAGACTCGTTTTGATTCAGTCCACGAATAACTTTTTCATCGCAGGCAAGTTCAATATCTCGGCAAAGTAAAATATACGCAATCCATACAAGAGGATTGAACCAATGGATTGCCAACACTAAATACCCCAACGGTTTCCACCAATGGTCACAGCGTTTCAGATGAGCATTCTCATGGGCAATAATATAGGGCAACTGTGCTTCATCTGTCCCGGAGGGAATGTAGATGCTCGGTTTGAAGAAACCAAGAATAAAAGGTGTTTGTATATCGTCACAAATCCAAATGTTGTCCCGCACAGAAAGGGATGCACCGACTTTCTTTTGCAAGCGGAAATAGCTGACGGCAGCATAAACGAGCATGGCTATGATGCCTATTGCCCATACGATTGCCAGCACAGGAATCAAAAGCTGAAGTGGATTTGCGCTTGCAATTGGCTCTGGAGCAAAGGTGTCCGTAATAATTGGATTCACTACCTTGTCGATAGAGCTTACGCCTGTGGAGATTTCTGGTGTCCAGTCCATCATGATTTCAGGACTGATGGTCTCGGCACTTGGAATCAAGCTCAATGCGCTTTCAAAACTGAATGGGCAAATCAATCGAAAAGCTACGATACCCCACAGTAGGACATTGATCCACTTAGGTGCCTTTTTCAAAACCACACGCAAAAGTACGACCGCAAGGATCAGCCAAGATGCGGCGATACTCATATTTACAATTTTCAAAAAGAATGAACTCATAGATTACTCCTTTCCGGCGGCTGCATCAATCATGCGTCGAATCTCCGCAGCTTCCTGTTGTCCTTATGTGCAGACATAATTAAAATGATTGACACTCATTACAATAATAATTGTCTGCATCTGTTACTAACTGCCAAAAAGTATCATCGGCACAAAGCTCATCATAATCTGAAACACCCCTAATAAGTCCCATCACAGCACCATTTGAATTTCTTATTGTTCTATTTTGAATAGCAATAATTAATTCATTTACATATTCCTTATACTGTTTCAAATATTCCATTGTAGTATTACTTTCTAAGCACATAGTATCAATATATGCATTTATAGCAGTCAACTTTCCTTCTAATATATCATATTTATTCATATTTCCTTCTTTCTATGGTAACGGTCTTGTATCTAAAACCCAGCCATCATCAAATTTCTCAAATAATATCTGTAGTCCCCCACCAGGTCTTGATTCTATTGCTCCAACTTGTTCCTTTGCAGTTCCAATTGCATATTTAATTTTTGTTCCTGCTGGTATTTTAGCAATAGACACATTATCTCTTGCTCCCCAGTTACTCAATAACGCCATTTGATTCATGTAGTCATCTACTGTACTAATTCTATTTGCTGCATCAAAAGTAGTCCAGTATTTCAAACTTCTTCCACTACCAACTTCAGCATTAGAATGAAATTGAACTAAATACAAATCTTCTTTAATAACGTTTTTTATCTCATATCCAGCATTAAAGTTAGCTAATTCACCATCAAATTGTTTAGAATAATCCCATACTTTACCTGATGAACTACCACTCTCAACAACCTTCCCAACATTTTCCGCTGCACTCTCGGCTCCCTTGGCTGCTCCCTCGAGCCCTTTTCCAGCTTCCTCGGTTACTCCATCAATCCCTTTTGGGGCTTTCGCCAGCTTGTTCGCCTCTGCTTCAATTCCATTCAGCCCCTTTGCTGTCACTCCACTTGCAACCATACCGGCAACCATTCCTGCTGTATCATTTCCTGTCACATCTGTGGTTATCTTCTGCGCACCGGCTCCGGCTCCCATTGAGATGCCTTCTTTGGCGACTATTGTTGCTGTGCTTTTGAATGTCAGATTTCCCGCTGTAGATGCATGCCCGATTGGAATCATTGCGGATGCCGCAAATGCAAAGGCATTTTCTGTCAGATAATATGCATCCTCGTTTCCCTGAAACAGGTCATCCTTTATGCCGTTTACTGCCGTGCTGTCAATGTCACCTGTGCTTCCATAATAAATATCCTGAGTGCCCTCTATGGCATCTGCAGCTCCGAATACTGCTGTTCCGCTTCCTACTGCTACTGCAACGTCAGCTACTATTGGTATTGCAGCACCTCCTGTCAGCACTATGCATGCTACACCCGTCGCAATTAGTACTGCTCCTCCAACCGTCCTCCAGATTCCCTGTGTCTTTCTCTTTTCGGCTTCATCCTTTATCTTCTGTTCTGTCTCATAGATTTCATCGTATGCTTCTTTATTCTTCTCATGCAGGTCTCCAAATATTTTAATACCCGTGTTCAGGGTACCTGCATCTTTACCTGTGATAAAACTGCCTGTTTCATAGCTCTCAATCGCACCTTGGCTAAGGCCAATTTTTGAAAGACATGACTGCAGATTTTCCAGAAGCAGCTCTACTGAATTTTCAAGCCGTACCACATTTTCTCTCTCGTAGCTGTTTACATTTGAGACAAGCTTTATAAGGTCGCTGTCCATCTGCTCATGGATATCAAATACTCCGTTACTGTCCGGCATGCCCACATCAGATATGTCCGATACTTCTGAAAGTACACTTCTTATTTTGCCCGTATACTCATCAGTATCCTCATAGTTTGATGCCAGTTTTTTCCTGAATTCCTGTATTGCTTCTTCATCCAGTTTGAAGTTCGTCGAGCTATCAATGGCACGGTATCCATCCTTGTATGCTGCCATATTGTCAAGCAGTGTCTGTGCAGTTACTTTAATGCCTGACAGGATTGTTATATGTGCTTCACCAAGATAACTCTTTACTGCGTCTCCGGTTTTTCCTGTAAATACTGCATTTTCCGTAAACATATTGATTTTTTCTATGCAGTTATCAATATTTTCAATTAGATTTTCAATTTTTCGCTTATATTCCCAGAACAGATCACTGAGATCCGTATAATTTATCTGAAACCCTTCCATTTTCATCTCCTAGTTTTATGGTATCACAGCTGTATCTGATAGTCCAATACCATTTTTAATATAATCTCCCTGTTTTCTGTCATTTTCATTTATTGCATTTATTATCAGGTCTATTTTTGCCAGATCATTATTTAAAGTATCTCTGTAATCTTTCACAAAGGCTTTCAGCTGCCTGTATTCTTCCTGAAATTTGTCCATTGCTTCAGATCTGCTTTTGATTTCTGTCTCTGCCGCTGTGAGACTTACGGAATCAGAAGCTGTTTTTATACCGGCAGTCATAAAAGATACCTGCATATTATCAAGGCTGATTTCCATCTTTGTATTTCTCCTCTCACTTTTATTAATTGAAAAAATTCTGTATTTTCGTGCACAGATCATCCCATGCGTTAACAAGTCCTGAAAGCACACCATATTTTTCATTCACTTTTTCTTTTAGTGTATTTATTTCCCAATTGATGGCATCCTCCGCTGCATCTATATTCGACACATATCCGTCATAAGCTGTATATAAATTTCCGCTCTCACATGATTCATAACATTCCTGTGCATTGCTGCCTGTCCACATGCACTGATAAAGGTCTGAATTTATCATATTCCTCTGGTTATGCTTGATATCATCAATAGCCTCCTTGGCATCATCCAGCTTCCTGTATGCCGCCTTCAGCCTCTCTATTTTCTCATCAAGCACATCTATCTCTGACTGGCACTGTTCCTGCTGTTTTTTATTGTCAGCTTTCTTTTTCTTCAGTTTATTGTATTCTTTTCTGTCATTCTTTTTTGCCATATCAGTTCACCATGCTTCTTTTGAGTTTTCTTACATCTGCGCGCTCTATTTCTGTTTTCTCCATGGCATTAAAGATGTTGTCACACATCATTATCTCATCATCATCTACATACCCTTCAAACACAACCCTGCTGATATCTGTATGCTGAAAATACATAAGCCTGTCACCATTCATTCCCTCAGGATATGGACAGGCAGCATAATCAAAGAACTGTTTACAGCCATTTATATTTACCTGCAGTGCTCTTGCAACAATCACAAATTTTTTTATGCCACCGCTTACTACTACAATGCTCCCAAGTGGCAGAAAATCAAATTTTTCATTCATATCTTTTCACCTCATACTTCAATAAACTTTTCATACATACAAAAAAGCTGCAGCAACCGGTATTCACCGGTTGTTGCAGCCGAACTGTCATTACTACATGTAACTGTTTTAGACTCTGGCTTTGCGACCCTATGTTTCCATAAGTGTGCCCTTATGGTTAATAATTTTATTGAATTTGCACATTTTTGTCAATATATTTTTCTGGATAAAATGTTAAACCAAAAATGAAATTTTAAATTCCACCACCACATTTGGTGGTGGAATTTACTCCCG
>OHNH01000859.1_pt1 | contig 14315 bp, 10 predicted proteins | sample 1569561 | NCBI WGS metagenome assembly OHNH01 (sample SAMEA3879510, study PRJEB24766) | human gut metagenome | biome: human-associated habitat; feature: feces | place: USA | collected 1985/1987
CTCTCCTTCATGCTCGCCGCGCGCCACGCCTTCTCCGACGCCTTCAAGCAGGCTGGTCCGAAGATCCTGGAGCCGATCTACGACCTGGAGGTCTATGTGCCAGCCGACTACATGGGCGACGTGATGAGCGACCTGCAGGGCCGCCGCGCCATGATCATGGGCATGGACAGCGAGGCTGGCTACCAGAAGTTGCAGGCGAAGATTCCTTTGAAGGAGCTCTCCAACTACAGCATCGCGCTCAGCTCCCTCACGGGCGGACGCGCCAGCTTCTCGACGAAGTTTGCAAGCTACGAGCTGGTGCCCAACGACATCCAGCAGAAGCTCATCGCCGAGCATGAGGCCGAGCAGAAGGACGAAGACTAAAAATGAGATTCTCGTCCGCGAGACGAGTCGCCATTAAATAGTTAGAGAGGGTGTGTCAAAACGAACGATCGTTTTTGACGCACCCTCTTTTGACTTTCAAAAGAAGCACGACACCACAAAAGTATGCGTTGTTGGCGGCGACACGCGGGAGGCGAAGCGAGAAGGCGAGACGCGGGGCGAGTCGCTACGGGAAGTTATCGGGGGCAGAAGACCTTCATGACCTTGGAGCCAACCTTGACGATGTTGATGCCTCGCTGCAACTGTGGGATGCGGCGGCCCTGCACGTCGTAGTATTCCGCCTCGGTGTCGTTGAGCAGATCGACGAGGGTAGCGGCATCTACCTGACTGGTGCCCTCATCCACGCCGATGGTGAGCTGGGCGGATCCACCCTTCTGCGTAGCATCGGGCTGGATATAGGCGCGGTAAGCAGCTATCTTCACGCCGGTGGCAGCAGGCTTGTAGTTGCTGACCAGGCGGAACAGGTCTTTGGCGATGAAATAGCAATCGTCGGCGAGTACGATGGGGGCAAACGTACCCATCAGTCGATGGCCCGTCTCCCTATTCGTGGGTTTTTTCACGGCCTTCGCCTTCTCATCGGGAGTAGCCGTACCACTCACGACGCGGAAGTTGGTCTGATCAGCGTTCTTCTTGCGAACGACGACAGGCTGGCCTGCCTCTATCACGCCTTCCTCCACGCGCACGAGCTCCACACTCTCCGTTCCTACCGACTTCAGGGTATAGAAGTAGCAGGTGTTGTCCTCTGAACTAGGCTGGATGGTATAGGGCAGACAGAGCGTTGCCCATTCAGACTTTACCTCGCGCTTGTAGGTAGCGGCGTTCACGTCGCAGTCTTCGTAGAGCGTGTATGCCTTGCTGTCATCCAAAGGCAGCGCGTCGATGGTGAGTGGGTTGCCTGTGGCTCCAATGATCTCATTGCCATTCGTGCCAACCTTCTTGGTAAGATAGCCCGACTTGAAGTTGGCGTAAGTTTCATCTTTCTTTGTAGGTTCGAAGGAGATAGCGCCTTTCAGTAAATGGCAGTCGCGGAACATATTTGAACTTTTGACACCATATGGGATTTCGAAATGATCGCTGACATAGATAGTTTTAAGCGCGGAGCATCCGTCAAACATATCGGTAGCAGAATTTGCCATACCGGTGTTGAAACTGGAAAGATCAAGCATTTGAAGGCTACTGCATCCCTTGAACATAGCATCCAGCTGCATTCTGGGCTTATCAGCCGGGAAGTTGGACACGTCGAGAAACTTAAGAGAACTGCAACCAGAGAACATAGCGTATAAGCCGTGATATAACACTCCCTTCGCATTGAAATGGGACAAGTCAAGCGAATCCAAACTTGAACAGCCACCAAACATTTGGTTCATGGATGTCACATTCTCCGTATTAAAACTTGAAATGTTGAGATCATGGAGCTTTGTGCACCCATAGAACATCTGGGCCATTGTTGTTACTTTCTCTGTGTTGAAATGGGAAAGGTCGAGCGTTTCGAGGTTCGAACACAGGGCAAACATCCCTGACATATTCTTGACGTTGGACGTGTTGAGGTTTTCGATACCCTCTATGCTGGTAAGATTCGTACAACCATTAAACCAATTGGAGCACGTCGTGTGGGTTTCATCCCGGAAACCAGCTTTGAAGACAACCTTCTGAATTTCTGCAGCATGGGTGTCCCAATTCGGATTATTTCCATAGCCCAAATCAAGGATGTTGTCGCCCGCAGGCTTCGTGGCGCCGCGATGGAAGGAGAGCGTGCCGGTTGGCGCATCCCATCGCACCCAACTGGCAGTAGCAGCCGTGAGATAACCTCCCGCTCCCGTGTGAGCCATTTCCACACCCGTCTTATCAGGGTTATAGTTGGGCAGATTAACACATCCGGCAAAAATCGAAAAATCTAGGGTTACTTTATCTGTAGTAAATGCAGAAGTGACATAGATCTTCTTGAGGTTTTTGCAATTACTAAACGCATCAACCATGGAAACCATTTTGGGCGTTGCAAACGAGGAGAGATCAAGCGTTTCAAGCTTCGTACATGAGAAGAACATCCCAGTCATAGATTTCATGTTCTCCGTATCAAAACTGCTTAAATCAATACTTTCAAGGTTAGTACATCCTTCAAACATGTTTTGCATGTAAGTCACCTTTCTGGTATTGAAACTGCTGAGATCGAGACTCCGAAGTGACGAGCATTTATTGAACATTGATGACATTTGCGTCACATTTGCAGTATTAAAGCCAGGGAGATCGAGACTCCGAAGTGACGAGCAATTATTGAACATTCCTAGCATATTGGTCACGTTTTCGGTATTAAAACTGGAGACATCGAGGGTTTCAAGCGTGCTACAAATGCAGAACATATTCTCCATAGTGGTTACTTGTCCAGTTTTAAAATCAGTAAGATCGAGCTTGGAAAGCGCCCTACAGCCATAGAACATCTCATTCATCTCTTTCACGTTTTCAGAATTAGAACCGGATAGATCGAGTTCGGTAAGACTTTCGCAACCTTTGAACGTTGCATTGAGATCAGTCACGCTGCTGCCTATGAAGCCTTTGGGCAACTTGATTGAGCGTAGATTCTTAGCGCCATCAAACATAGCATACATGTATTTGACCTTTTCCGTATTAAAGGAAGACAAATCAAGTGTTTCCAAGCTGGCACAGGAGGAGAACATTAATCGCATATCATCGACCTCTGACGTGTTCAAATAGTCCAAGTGCTCAATCGTTGTCAAAGCTTCGAACAACCAAAACCAGGCTCCACAATCTTTGGGCCGTGCATCCTTGAAACTCTCGTCAAAGACCACGCTTTTTATTTTTTTTCTTTCATCTAATTGCTGCCACAAGGGACTATGGGAAATACCTTGATCGTTCCCTTCAACGAAATTCGTGTCATAATAGAGCGTGAGGGTCTGAGTCTCTCGGTCCAATCTCGCATACATTATTCGCGTTTGTGCCTGCGCCATCGCGGGCTGCAGGAGCATAAGCATCAGCAAGAGCGAGAGCGTGCATCGGCGCTGCAATAGATATTGGGTCATTTTCTTGATCATGTTGATAGTCATTTTTATTTTAGTTTAGGTGCGCCAAGGCACCATTCGTTGGTTGTGATAGAAAGAAGGGGCAATAGGCTGTCTATTCCCCCCAGAGGAAACCGTCCTCGTCTAAGGTAAATTCGGCGTCCACCAGTTCCTGTCGAGTCTGAAAGCGCCCTTTATAAATTTTTACCTGCGAGGGGTTGATCATCATGCACGGCCCAGTCTGCGCGACGTCAACCTGGGGCTTGAGATACTTTTTTTTCTTCATACTTTTATTTCTTGTTTTTGATTATTGTCTTCACGATTAGTCCGTCGGGCGCACACGACGAGGACTAAGCCTCCACAACGTGCGGGTCATTCCGACCTTCAAAATTAGTACAAAAGTAGGGAAAAGTAGTGAGACAGGGTGTCGCATTGTCCTGTTCAGGTGTCTCTTTGGTGGTAAATAGTTGTCTCCTTCCTACCAAAGAGACAATGGTTCATAGCCAGGAGCGGTTGCGTTTACATATTTTAAGAAACCAAGGAAAGAGCCGTCAAATATCAGAAAAGGGATCTTCTGATACGGAGAAAAGGGAATCTTCTGATACGGAGAAAAGGGCTCGTCTCCCTGCTACGAAAGAGACGCGTCCGAATCGTGGGCTTTGGCCAAATAGCGCTCCCGCCAAACGGTCGGCGTACACGCCTCCCGCGCCTTGAAGATGCGGTAGAGGTGGGTGCGGGAAGAGAATCCACATTCGGAGGAGATGATGTCATTACTATATTCAGGGTTTTCGATCATCATCTTCTTGGCTGCCGCAAAGCGGATGTCGCTCAGCCATATCCGGAACGTAGTCTTCAGAGACTGGTCGAAGTATATCGTGAGTTCGTCTTTCGAGACATGGATCGCATGGGAGAGGGAGAGGAGGTTCACCCCCCCCATCCTTATAGCCCATCGCCGCGCACCATTCGTCCAGCCGCTGCTGGATCTGCTTTCTTCGATCCTCAGGCATCAGCGAGGCAGTTTGCGTCTCCTCCGCTTGGTCGGCTGCATGGGCCGCGTCGGCATGAAATGCGTTATCAGGCGTTGCGTTATCAAGGGTTGTGCCAGCATGAGACGCATGGGCACGAGACGCGTTGGTAGGAGCCCCATTGGCAGGAGTTGTGCCAGCATGAGCCCCATCGCATGGAGCCGCCTCGCCAGGAGAAGCGACATCAGGAGAAGCGACACCATGAGCCGCGACGGCCTGTTGTGCTACCGTCTCCTCCTGCTGAGCGACTACGGCAGCAGGGCCGACCTTTTCCTCCGCATCTTCGTCGAGCAGCGACTCCTTCGGCTGATAGCTGTAGCCCAGGGCCACGAAACTCAGGACGAAGAAGAGGAAAGCCATGAGTCCCAGAGGCGCAAAAAAGTAAAGCAACTTGGTGGAGATGATGGCAAAGGGCGATACCAAGGCAGGGAAGAAGAGGATGAGGAGGCTGGCGCGGGAGTAGCGTACATAGGGCATGATGTCGCCGCCCGCCATCGTCTCCAGCAGACGGCGGCGCCTGATGATCTCGCGGACGATGACGACGATGCAATAGACCACATTAGCGGCAAAGAGGGCCTGCATAGCATAGAGCCAGGCCCCGATGCGCATGCTGCCATAGTGGAGGAAGCCGATGAAGAAACAGGCGAAGATCGCCAGGTTGATCGTCGTGCAGACCGCATAGACCCTCCTCCGCCGGACATGGGTGGCCTCGATATGGAAGATGCCCATCGAGATGAGCGAAAAACAGGGTGCATAGACGAGGGCATTGACCGTGGCACCCACCGCGTCGTCAACGGCCCTGAAACCAAAGCGCATCTGCATCAGATAGTGCGCCGCCAAGCCCATGATGCCGACAAAGATCAACCATCGTGCGCACTCATAGCGCGGATTGAGCCATCGCGCCTGGAGACGGGTGACGGCGAGGGTGAACGCATTGAACAGCATGAACAGGAAGCATGCGAACTGCAGCAGAAACAAATGATCCATAGGATAAAAGATCTCGTTGGAATAGGAAAATAGGTTTTATGGACAAGGCATCTGCCCGGCGCTTGACGCCAGGCAGATGCCTCATAAAGATACAGGCTGTAGGGGGTAGTACCCTCTCCTACTTCGTCATTTCATAGACCACGTCCATGAGCTCCTTGCCCAGGGCGTCGGCCTCCTCCATCGTGGCCGCCTCGCTATAGACGCGCATGATGGGCTCAGTATTGCTCTTGCGGAGGTGGACCCACTTCGTCGGGAAGTCGAGTTTCACACCATCAATATCCGTGACGCGCACGTCGTCCATCGATCCGAAGCGCTCCTTGACCTTGCCCAGGATGGCATCCATATCGGTGTCGGGCGTGAGGTCGATGCGGTTCTTGGCAATATAATAGGTCGGGAACGTCTTGCGGAGCTCACTGCACGTCAGTCCCTTCTGTGCCAGCGAACTGAGGAAAAGGGCGATGCCGACCAGGGCGTCGCGACCGTAGTGGCTCTCGGGATAGATGACTCCGCCATTACCCTCGCCACCGATGACTGCACCCACCTCCTTCATCTTGGTGGTGACATTGACCTCGCCGACGGCAGAGGCAAAATACTGGCAGCCATGGCGCTCGGTGACGTCGCGCAGGGCACGCGTAGAACTGAGGTTGGAGACGGTGGCTCCCTTCACATGGTCGAGGATGTAGTCGGCCACGCTGACGAGCGTATATTCCTCGCCATACATCTTGCCGTCCTCCTGGATGAAGGCGAGACGATCGACGTCGGGATCGACGACGATGCCGAGGTCATAGCCTCCTGCTGCCACCTCGCCCATGATGCCTCCGAGGTTCTTCTCCAGCGGCTCCGGATTGTGGGCGAAGTCGCCATTGGCCTCGCCATTGAGGATGGTATAGCCGACGCCCAGTCGGTCGAGGAGTTTCGGCAGGATGACGCCGCCGACGGAGTTGATCGCATCGACGACGACGCGGAATCCACGCTTGCGGATGGCCTCCGTATCGACCAGGTCGAGCGCGAGGACGGCCTCGATGTGGCGGTCGTCGAAACTGTCGTCCTGGCGGTAAGTGCCTATATGATCGACATCGGCATAGTCGAAGTCTTCTTTCTCTGCCATGGCGAGCACGGCGTTGCCGTCGTCCTTGGTTAGGAACTCGCCCTCGTGGTTGAGCAACTTGAGCGCGTTCCACTGGCGCGGGTTGTGGCTGGCGGTGACGATGATGCCACCTGCCGCATGGCTCATGCGGACGGCCAGTTCGGTGGTCGGGGTCGTGGCAAGCCCGATATCGAGCACGTCATAGCCCATTCCTATCAATGTGCCGCAGACCACCAGTCGGACCATGTCGCCCGAGATGCGCGCGTCGCGGCCTACCACGATACAGTTGCTGCCCGTCGGGTCGCTCTGACGGATAAACTTGGCATACGCCGTGGTAAACTTGACGATGTCCAACGGGTTGAGCGTATCGCCGGTAGGGCCTCCGATGGTTCCACGGATGCCGGAAATGGATTTGATCAGTGTCATATTTTCTCTTTAGTTTTGTAATTGCATGTTATCTTCCGCGCTCGTAGGTGATATCGTAGAGACACGGATAGACCGACATCGTGGCCGCATAGGTGCCCTCGGTGGAGGGTACGATGATGCGCACGCGGGCGATGCGCGGCCTACCCACCTTGATGTAAGGCAGCGGGGAAAGCCATCCGTTGGGCACCTGGGTGCTGCCGGAACTTCTTCCATAGACTTGATACATCACGCTCGACGTGGGGTCGAAGGAGGCCGTGAAGGTTCCGGAGGTGTTCGTGACCGACATCTTATCGACCAGCGCGCTGAAATAGAGGATGTTGTTGGTGGCGATGATGCTATCGGTGAGGAGGTTGCGCTCGGTGAATCGGCAGAGCACGGTGGCCGTCTCGCCATCCTTGATCTTCTCTCCGCAACCCTTCTCTACGATTTGGAGATAGATGCCCGAAGACTCGAGCAGCACAAACTCGTTCTTGCTCACGTCGGTCATCGTGTCTTGATCGAAAAACTGGCGTTCGGAGATGACCGTCACGCTGCTGTCGTTGAGATACTGGCGGATGGCTCCGTTCTCTCGCTTGCGCTGGTCAGCATAGGTCTCGTCATTGCTGCACGCCGACCAAAGCAGAGCTGCGAGCGGGAGGAGGAGAAAAAGCGTTTTCTTCATCGGAATCTTTTACGTTCAATAATATCTTACTGCAAAGTTATAGCAAATCGTCTGTTCCACCATAAGACGACGCCCATTTTTAGCTACTTTTGACATTAAAGACTGCCCTACAGACCATGATCCTGGCCCGCAAGGGGTCATCGCAGCTGCTCCTTGTAGGCCATGATGGCTCGGAGGACCACCTGCTCGGCTTCCTCGATGGAGCACTCCAGGCGTCCGCCTGCCGCGTCTTCGTGTCCTCCGCCGTTGAAGAACTCCTCCGCCATCTTGCGGCAGTGGAACCCATTGCCCGAACGGAGGCTGACGCGTATGACCTGGTCCTTCTCCGTGTCCTCGCGCAGCGAGATGGAGAGTTTGAGTTTTTTGATCTTCTGCGGGATGTTGACCACGCCCTCCAGGTCGCCCCTGACAAACTGGAAACGTCGCATCTCGTCGCGCGTGACGGTGTAGTAGGCCGCATGGGAGGCCGGCAGGACGCGCAGTTTCTTGAAGATCACATAGGACCTGAACTTGATGGCCTGTGGCGAGTAGTTGTGATAGACGCGGTTATAGACGCGGTCTTTGTCCACGCCCTTCTCCAGCAGGTGGCTGATGATGAGATAGACGGCTGGCGCGTTGGAGTTGTAGGTGAAGGCCCCCGTGTCCGTCATCATGCCGCAGTAGATACATTGCGCCATCTGCAGCGTCATCTCGTCGTAGGCGCCCAACTGCCACAGCAGGCGGAAGACGAGTTCCGACGTGCTCGACATCGCGGGATGGGAGACGGAGAGCGCCGCCTCGACGGTCGGGCCCACATGGTGGTCGATGAGCAGTCGGGGCGCCTTCGACTGGGCAATGACGTCCGCCATGTCCCCCGTGCGCGAGAGGTCGTTGTAGTCGAGACAGCAGACGAGGTCGGCCTTGTCGAAGGCCTCCTTCGCGCGGTCGGGATGCTTGTCGTAGCGGAGCAGCGTCTGCGATCCTGGGAGCCACATCAGAAAGTCGGGAGCGGCATCGGGGATCACGCAGGTGACCTCCTTGTCCAGGGCCTGCAGATACTGAGCCCAGGCCAACATCGATCCGACGGCATCTCCGTCGGGCGACTTATGAACTGTGGCTACCACAGAGCTGGCATCGGCAGTCAGCTGCCGCAACAGAGCAAGCTGACTGTCGTCCAGAAGGTTGATTTCCATGTAGAAATGGTTGGTGATACGATTAGAACAGTTTGGCGGGATAGACGCCCTCATCGACGAGGCGCTGGATGCGATCCACGACGCCCTGACGATCGGCAGGATAGGTGACGCCAAACCAATGGCTGGTGGTATCGAGGACCTTGACAGCCGCCGTACCGTCGTTGATGAGCTTGTTGACCATCAGCGGGATGAAGAACTCGGCCTTCAGGTTGGCCATGTTCTCCGGATCGGAGAGGAACGTCTTGAAGTACTCCTCGCTATAGTCGAAATAGTCGGGCGTGAATCCCCATACGTTCATCGAGACCGGCGTGTTGTCGGGCGTCGTCACCCACTGGTCGTCGTCGTCCTTATACTGCACGGCGCCGTCCCTGCGCTCTATCTTCGTGCGCTCCACGACGGTGGCCAGGTTGCCCTCGGCGTCGGTCGTGCAGATGCCACGCGATACGGTTCCGTTCTCGCTGAGCGTATTGCCCACGCGGAAGCCGACCATCGCATAGCGGTTCTTGCTGCCCTCGGGGAGCTCGGAGAGATACTTACCGATGACCATGAAGGTGTCGCGATTGTAGAAGTCGTCGCAGTTGATCACGCAGAACGGCTCCTTGATGACGTCCTTGGCCATCAGTACGGCGTGGTTGGTGCCCCACGGTTTCACGCGGCCCTCGGGCGTGGTGAATCCCTCGGGGAGGGCGTCGAGGCTCTGGAAGACGAGCTCTGCGGGGATGTGGCCCTCATACTTGGCGAGGACCTGCTTGCGAAACTGCTCCTCGAAGTCCTTCCTGATGACGAAGACGATCTTGCCAAATCCCGCCTGGATGGCGTCGTATATGGAGTAGTCCATGATGGTCTCACCATTGGGTCCAAGTCCGTCGAGCTGCTTCAGCCCGCCGTAGCGGCTACCCATGCCGGCAGCCAAAAGAAGTAATGTCGGTTTCATGTCTTTTTATGATTTTGTCATGATTATACTTATTCTCACCATACTATAATGTACATGCGCAAGGTGGTCGTCTGCCCGTGGCGAGCGCACCCCTCCCCTACTCGATATTAGTCGAGCAGGGTGCTGCTGCGTACGCGGCTCAGCGTCTCCGGCGTCATCTGGAGAAAACTGGCCACATAGACCAGCGGTGCGCGGAGGACGATCTGCGGCGCCAACTTGCAAAACTTGCGGTAGCGCTCCTGTGCCGTCTCGAAGCGCACGAGGTCGGCCATGACCTGCGAGATCACGAGGCTCTCCTCCAATATCTTGCGAAAGAGGATCTGTATGTTCACGTTGTGGAGGGCCACCTGCTCCAGGCGATGCTTGGGGAGCGCATAGATATAGGAGGCCTCCAGGGCCTCTACCTGCAGATGGGTGGGCTCTTCGTGAAACAGGCTCTCGATGCACATGAAGATGGTGCGGTCCACCCCCAGGTGCTCCGTGATCTGCTTGCCGTTCTTGAAGTAGAACTGGCGGATCAGTCCGCGCTCCACATAGTAGATGTTGCGGCAGACCTCGCCCTCCCTTAGGATTATCTCGCCCTTGCTGAACTTCATGGGCACCAGCACGCTCTCCAGCACGTCGAGTTCCTCGTGGGTCATCGTACTGTACTTGCGTGCCAATTCGCGGGCCACCTCCCTGGGGGTTGCTATCGGTTCTCTCATCGTGTCTCCTCTTTTCTCCTTTTTATATATCTTGTTGGCCGAAGGATGTTCCTCCGGCGGTTAGTCCAATTTCAGCACGGCCAGGAACGCCTTCTGAGGCACCTGCACGTTGCCGACCTGCTTCATGCGCTTCTTGCCCTTCTTCTGCTTTTCGAGGAGCTTGCGCTTGCGGCTGATATCTCCGCCATAACACTTCGCCGTCACGTCCTTGCGCACCTGCTTCACGGTCTCGCGTGCGATGATCTTCGCTCCGATGGCCGCCTGGATGGCAATGTCAAACTGCTGGCGCGGTATCAGTTCCTTGAGTTTCTCACACATCCTGCGTCCAAAGGCCACGGCGTTGCTCTCGTGGGTCAGCGTGGAGAGGGCATCGACGGGCTCGCCGTTGAGCAGGATGTCGAGCTTGACCAGCTTCGAGGGGCGGAACGAGTCGATATGGTAGTCGAACGAGGCGTAGCCCTTGGAGATGCTCTTGAGCTTGTCGTAGAAGTCGATGACGATCTCGCCCAGCGGGATCATGAAGACGAGCTCCAGTCGGTTGCCGCTGACGTAGTTTTGGCTCACGAGCTCGCCGCGCTTGTCGAGGCAGAGCTTCATAATCGGGCCGATAAACTGGCTGGAGGTGATGATGCTGGCCTTGATGAAGGGTTCCTCGATATGGTCTATCATCGTCGCGTCGGGCAGTCCCGAGGGGTTGTGTACCTCCTTCACCTCTCCTTGCTTGTCATAGACCATGTAGCTGACGTTGGGGACGGTCGTGATCACGTCCATGTTGAACTCGCGGTCCAGCCGCTCCTGGATGATCTCCATGTGGAGCAGTCCGAGGAATCCGCAGCGGAATCCGAAGCCGAGGGCCTGGGAGCTCTCCGGCAGGAAGGTCAGCGAGGCGTCATTGAGCTGGAGCTTCTCCAGCGAGGCGCGGAGGTTCTCGTAGTCGTTGGGGTCGATGGGATATACGCCGGCAAAGACCATCGGCTTCACCTCCTGGAATCCCTCGATGGCCTTGGCGCAGGGCCGTTCGACGTGGGTGACGGTGTCGCCCACCTTCACCTCCTTGGCGTCCTTGATGCCGCTGATGATATAGCCCACCTCGCCGGCGGAGAGCTGTGCCTTGGGCACCATGTCCATCTTCAGCACGCCCACCTCGTCGGCGTCATACTCCTGGCCGGTGTTGAAAAACTTCACCTTGTCGCCCTTGCGCACCACGCCGTTATCGATCTTCACCAGCGTGATGATGCCGCGGAAAGAGTTGAAGACCGAGTCGAAGATGAGGGCCTGCAGCGGCGCGTCCTTGTCGCCCGTCGGCGCGGGGATGCGGTCCACGACGGCGCGGAGGATGTCATCGACGCCCTCGCCCGTCTTGCCCGAGGCCCGGATGATCTCCCCGGGCTCGCAGCCGAGCAGATCGACGATCTCGTCCTCCACCTCCTCGGGCATGGCGTTGGGCATGTCTATCTTGTTGATGACCGGGATGATCTCCAGGTCGTGGTCGATGGCCATATAGAGATTGCTGATGGTCTGCGCCTGCACGCCCTGTGTGGCATCGACGATGAGCAGCGCGCCCTCGCAGGCGGCAATGCTTCGCGACACCTCGTAGGAGAAATCGACGTGGCCCGGCGTGTCTATCAGGTTGAGCAAATATTTCTTTCCCTCCATCGTGTACTCCATCTGGATGGCGTGGCTCTTGATGGTGATGCCGCGCTCGCGCTCCAAATCCATGTTGTCCAACATCTGACCCTCCGTGACTTGGATGGTCTTGGTGCGCTCCAACAGACGGTCGGCCAGAGTGCTCTTGCCGTGATCGATATGGGCTATGATGCAAAAATTCCGTATATGGTCCATTCTTGTATTGTAATTTCAAAATGCAAAAGTAGCAATAAAAAACGAGATACACGACTTCCAGCCCGTTTTTTGCTCGCCAACCGTGCAAAACCATGCCACGGGACGCGCTTTGGCAAAACCTTTGTGGCTCTTTTTGCCACTTAGAGGAAATAAAAAACACGATTTGGCGTTATTTCCATAGCGTGGCGATGGCAGACCCGGGACACGACCTGCCGCGGGGCGGCTTCGCCATAGCCGACATTTACAGAAACTAAAAGAGAAAAACTTACATGAAACAGACAATTTTAGTGACGGGCGGAACGGGCTTCATCGGTAGCCATACCACCGTGGAACTGATCGAGGCTGGCTACGACGTGGTCATCATCGACAACCTTTCCAACTCCAAGATAGAGGTGCTCGACGGCATCGAGAAGATCACGGGTGTGCGCCCGGCCTTCGAGCAGGTAGACCTGCGCGACAAGGCTGCCACGGAGGCCGTGTTCCAGAAGTATCCGGCCATCGCTGGCATCATCCACTTCGCCGCTTCCAAGGCCGTGGGCGAGAGCGTCCAGCTGCCCCTGCTCTACTACCGCAACAATGTTGTCTCGCTCATCAACCTCCTGGAGCTCATGCCCGCCTATGGCGTCAAGGGCATCATCTTCTCCAGCAGCTGCACGGTCTATGGACAACCCAACCCCGAGAACCTGCCCGTCACCGAGGACGCACCCCACCAGAAGGCCACCTCGCCCTATGGCAACACCAAGGAGATCAACGAGCAGATCATCTACGACTTCATCCATAGCGGCGCAGCCGTCAAGAGCATCGTCCTGAGATACTTCAATCCTATCGGTGCCCATCCCTCGGCGCTCATCGGCGAACTGCCCAACGGCGTGCCCAACAACCTCATCCCCTACGTCACGCAGACGGCAATGGGCATCCGCGAGCAACTGACCATCTTCGGCAACGACTACGACACGCCCGACGGCACCTGCATCCGCGACTACATCTATGTCGTGGACCTGGCCAAGGCGCATGTGGCCGCCATGGCGCGCGTGCTGGACCAGGAGACCGACCCGATCGAGTATTTCAACATCGGCACGGGCAAGGGCAACTCCACGCTGGAGATCGTCACGACCTTTGAGGAGGCCACGGGCGTGAAACTCAACTGGAAGTATGGTCCGCGCCGCGAGGGCGACATCGAGAAGATTTGGGGCGACTGCACCAAGGCCAACCAGGTGTTGGGCTGGAAGGCGGACACGCCCCTGGCCGACGTGCTCCGCAGCGCCTGGAAGTGGCAGGAGAAACTGCGCGAGGACGGCGTGATGTAGAATAACCTTTGGGCGGGAGGGACCGACCTTCCCGCCCTTGACAGAAAAAAGATATGGAAAAGAGAAAGATTTGTATGGTCACCGGCGCGACGAGCGGCATCGGTGAGGCTTGCGCGCTGCGCTTTGCCAAAGAGGGCTACGACGTGATCATCACGGGCCGCAGAGACCACCTGCTCCAGGCGCTGTCCGAGCGCATCGAGGCGCTGGGCGTGCGTGCGAAGACGCTCTGCTTCGACGTGAGAGACCAGCAGCAGGTGTTTGACGTCTGCGGCAGCCTGGAGGCCGACTGGGCCGAGATCGACGTGCTGATCAACAACGCCGGACTGGCCTTGGGCCTCGACCCGCTGCAGGGTGGCGACCTCGACGACTGGAACACGATGATCGACACCAACATCAAGGGCCTGCTCTACGTGAGCCGCGCGCTGGTGCCGGGCATGGTGGAGCGCAACCGTGGCGAGATCATCAACATCGGTTCGGTGGCTGGCGACGCTGCCTACGCCAACGGCAACGTCTATTGCGGCACGAAGGCTGCGGTGAAAATCATCACCGACGGACTGCGTATCGACACAGCCCACACGCGCATCCGCGTGACCAATATCAAGCCAGGACTGGTGGAGACCCACTTTAGCAACGTCCGCTTCCACGGCGACGACGAGCGGGCCAACAGTGTTTATAAGGGCATCAAGCCGCTCACGGGCGAGGACATCGCCGACGTGGCCTACTATGCGGCCAGCGCGCCGGCCCATGTCCAGATCGCCGAGGTGCTCGTCCTGGC
>OHNH01000860.1_pt1 | contig 14301 bp, 16 predicted proteins | sample 1569561 | NCBI WGS metagenome assembly OHNH01 (sample SAMEA3879510, study PRJEB24766) | human gut metagenome | biome: human-associated habitat; feature: feces | place: USA | collected 1985/1987
GAAGCGTTTCCAATTTTTCATAATCGTCTCTCCTTTAGTTATTTAATTGTCATTGTGCCAATATAACGGGTACGGTGGTCCACGTAAAACATCACTATTCATTTTGTATCCTCCTTTTCATTTTTTCTTCTATATAATAGATATGAACCTTTTAGGTTCCAATTACAGTATTTTGGGAGTAGCCAATTCCTTTCTTTTGGCTACCCCATCCCAAAAAATATTTTAGCTGTTCCGAATTTCGGAACAGCTTTCTTTTTATACTTCCTCATTACTGTGTTCCGAATTTCGGAACGGAAGATTCTGAAACAAATATGCTTTCTGAAGTTTTTCCATCCTTTCTTTTGGTTGGAAAAACATACTTTTTACCTGTTTTTCAGTCAATCCCAATACAAGGCTATTAATCAGAATCTCCTTTTGCTGTGCTGACAGTTCCTTCTGATACCGTTCTATGCATTCTATGACACTTCCGGACAGATTTGGTTTCTCTTGCTGCAGCATTGCTTGAATATCTTCCGGAAGTTCTTCTTCCGTATTCTGAAGCTGTCGTAATGCATCCTTTTCCTTTTTTGCCTGTTGAAAAATCTGTTCGATTTCTTCCTCTGTTGGCTGTGGTCTGCGGAAATTCATGTATAGGAAGGCATCTGCATCTACCTCCCAGTAATGGAGATTTTCATCTGTTTTTGCAAGCTGCCTGTAAATTTCCTTTTCTTCTTTGGTCAGGAATTCTATTTTTTCTGTTTGTTGTACCGTAATATAACTTCTTGTTTCTTCATCAAAAACGACTTCTACCGGATGTCTGTATCCATTTTTTCCGGCAAGTTTTTCTGCCTCCATCCACCGTTTCGTGTGGAAAGGAATGGCTTTCCGGTCAAAGATTGGATACTGCCCTTCGATGAAAATCAGACAGTCTTTGCGTGACATTCTCCTGACTTCTGCCGGAGTCATCAGTGTTCTCCCACTTTTCCGGTTCTGGATATTGGAGTTTCCATGACTTCCAAAGCTCCTGCCATCATCCCTGGTATCAATCGTCATATCCCCGAGCAGTTTTGAAATATACTCATGTGTACTTTTCGCTCCTGGTCCGGATCCCAGATACACCATTACGGCACAGTTTTCGATAAAGATTTCCCACTTATTCTGTGGAAACAGTGCCTGTGCCTGCGCGATCGATTGCAAAATTGGCACGATAGACATATTCCTTCCGCGGATTGTTCCCATCAGGATTTCTGTTCTGGTCGGTTTCGGACCGGCATAAAATTCATCTGCCCATAGTCTCACATGGATTGGCAGCTTGCCTCCGCACTCATGATCAGCCGTGTATAAAAGTACATCATACATCGTTGTATAAAACATGGAGATCAGGAAGTTAAAGCTATCGTCCGTGTCGCTCATAATGAGGAACAGGGCAGTTTTCCGGTCTCCCAGAGTGTCCAGCTCCAGCTCATCATAGGCTGTGACCTCACGCAGCTCTGCAATGTCGAATACCGCAAGGCGCGCACCACAGGAAATCAGGATCGACTTGGCTGTTTTTCCGGCGGCCAGCTTATATTTCTTATACTGGCGCACCGCAAAGTGGTTTGGCTTCTCGGCTTCCAGTGCATCAAACATCAGGTCTACGGGGTTTTTGAACTCCTCGTCATCCTCACGGACTTCCATGGCGTTGATGAACTCAATGAGGGTAGAGAAGTTCTGCTCCTCCACCGGAGCCTCATAATGGATATAGCCAATAAGCGCGCAGTACAACAAGGTTTCTGCTTTTACCCAGAAATCGTCTCCGGCCTTGCCTTCGCCTTTGGTATTGGCGATCAGCGTTGTGACCAGCTTCAAGATGTCCTTTTCGCTATGGATATAGGCGAAAGGGTTATAGTGCATGGACTTCTTGAAGTTGATGGTATTTAGGACCTTGATTCGGTACGGCTCATAAATGACCTTGCCGTGCTTATCCTTCATGGGCTTTCCGTCCTTCCCCAGCTTGGGCGCACCCCTTTGGAGCATTTTTCCGCACTCCACCAGAATTGTTCCTTTCGGGAGTGTTTTGTCAAGATAAATAAAGGGAATATCTCACCGAGTTTTGCATCAAAAATTCGATGATTTCACATCGTCCTTCATCAGCCGCTTCATTTTGTCCTCCAGCGTGTCCTTTGCGGTCTGGCTGAAATGAACGCCCACCACATAGGTGGTCTTGCCCAGCTTCATGCTGAATGTTCCTGCCGGACTTGCCTGTCCTGCTTTCGTTTTGGCTGCTACCTGTTCCATGTGCGACACCTCCTGTAAAAAAGCCCGACAAAGGAAAGGCTGACAACGAAGTCCTGACAACGGACATCAGAAAACCTTAAAACTCTGTCGGGCAGATGCTCTATTTTCTTTTTCTTCTTTTTTTATAAAAGTCGGTTGTCATGGTTGTCAGGAGAGAGAAAATGCCCATCAAATCAGGGGTTTTCAGACTTTCGCCCGACAACCAGACCGACAACCGGCTCGACAACAAAACGGCAACCGGCACTGATTTTTTACTTTAGCCACTCTGGGGGAAGTTCCAGCTGCTCCACTTCCTCCGGCGTCAATTCCTGAAAATCTCCACCTCCGTTGTCGGGCTGGATGCGCTCCCAGCCTTTCTGCCGCCCATAGGGGCTGCGGAAGTACCGGGGATTGGAAAACGCCCTCCAGCCGGTCACGCTGTTGTTCATAATGTCGTTGATCTCCCGGATTTCCCATTGCTTCGGCTCGTCAAAACTGTGTCCCAGGGCTTCCCGGAACAGCTGTTTGGAGCAGACCATGTTATCCGAACACTTTTCCAGATACTCGATGATCTGTCCGGCTTTGGTGTCCTCCGGCATAAAGTCACGCTGGTGGACTTTCAGATACTCGTTCATTGCCGGGCTGAACCGGAGTTTGAAGTTTCCGCTGCGGTAAATCTCCATCGCTTCTGCCCAGACCTGTATGAGATAGGCTCTTGCTGCCGGTTCATCGTCCAGAATGTGAATTTCTGCCAGCTCTGGATGTACCATGACTGGCACAAAACGGCGGTTGCCGGTGCGGTCAAGGGGCAGAAAATCCAGCGTATTGGAAGTGCCGCAGAACACACACTGCCGTTTTCGGTCAGCCGGGTGGGTTTCGTATGGCACTTTATAGGTTTCCTTCTGGCGACTGAGAAAGGATTTGATTTCCTCAATGCTCTTGGCATTGGCGGTGGCAATCATCTCCGACATCTCAATCAGCCAGTGTCCCTGCATCTTGCGGTACACATTTTCATCATCCAGCTTTTTCAGGTCATCGGAAAACCAGTCATCCTGAACTGCCAGCAGCCGAAAAAACGAGGACTTTCCGGCTCCCTGACCGCCCACCAGACAGAGCATGATTTCAAATTTACAGCCGGGACGGAACGCCCGTGAGATTGCTCCCAGCAGAAACAGCCGCATGGCTTCACAGGTATAATCATCGGCATCAGCTCCCAGAAAACGATGCAGACAATAGCGGATGCGTTCTATACCGTCCCACTGCAAGGCATTGAGAAAATCCCGAACAGGGTGATAGCGGTTTTCGTTAGCAATCACCATCACAGCGTCCTGTATCTTTTTCTCGATGGTCAGCCCATAGTTTTCCTCAAAATATAAGAGCAGATATTTGATGTCCACATCGGTCAGGGTCGGGCTGTCCCGATACCAGCCGAGGGGCTTCACAATATCCACTCGTTCTGTCAGCAGATTTTTTCGGATCGCTCCTTTCATCAGAGGGTCAAGCTGAAACACCCGTTTATAGTTGGCTGCGGCATTGGATACCTTACCTTTCTCGGTCTGTTCCAGGCTGCTTCTGACCTGTTCCACGGTGCAGAGTTCCGGCTGCTGCCCATTCTGCAATTCGCTGCTCAAGTTTCATCACCTCTTTTCCTTGCTGTGCTACAAGCTCCCAGCGTTCTTCCGGCGATCCGTCCAGAAAACTGTCCAGCAGATACTCTGTGTAGGATTTCCTTTGCAGGGCTTCCACAAAGAGCGGATGCAGGTCATCCTCCGGCGTTTGCGGGGCATACTGCTGTTCCCATTTCTGGAGAAGGTGGAAGTATTCGCATAAGACTTTGTAGCAGTGCATTTCTTCCTGCCTGTATTTCTGCTCCGGGGTAGGTTCCCGGATATGGGGTTTGACGGTCGGCTTCTGCCTGTTGTCATAGACAATCCCCAAATCATCAGCCAGCTTCATGGCGGCATCCTTGCTGGGCAGCTCAAACAGCCGGGAAACAAAATCCACTGCATCCCCATCAGCCTGACAGCCAAAGCAGTGAAAACGCCTGTCCAGTTTCATGCTGGGATTTTTGTCATTGTGAAAAGGGCAGACCGCCATGCCGTTTCTGCTGACAGGGATGCCGTACAGCTCCGCTGCCTGTCTGGTGGTTACATTCTGTTTGACCGCTTCAAATACATTCAAAATTGCACCTCCTGACAAAACAAAAGGCACCCGATTTCTTTTGAAAATCAGACGCCTTACAGTTCCATATTCTGTTTTTTCTCCTGCCGGTGCTGCTCGTCCTTTTTTCTGGATTCTTCCCGATAATCCTGAATCTGTTCGGTGACAGAGTGCTTCGGCTCCGGCTTCTTTTTGACCTCTGCCTGTTCCGGGTCAAGTACCTTGCTGACCCAGTAACGGATTTCTTTCAGCGGCTTCAATTCCTCCTGCACTGCCGCCAGCTGCCCGGTATATTCTGCGTGAGAAGTTTGCAGCTGTTCATACTCCGCTTGCAGGGCTTCCAGATCAACATTCAGGTCAACACCATGCTTTTTCAAAAAACGGTACGCCTTGTTGTATGTGTCCAGTTCGTCCCGGTGGCTTTCCGCATAAACGGACTGCACCGTTTTCCAGCCGATTCGCACATACTTGTCATGGACAGCTTTATGCTGCTGACAATCTGCAACGGCGTTCTGGATGCCGGTAATCACTTTCATGCGGCTCTCGGCTTTCCTCATGCCGGTGCTGATGCTGCCGGATTTCTGCTTCACTTTCTCCAGCACACTGTCCAGCTGCTCCAGTGTAAAAATCTGATGGTCTTTCAGATAATTGGTGGCGTTGACAAAGGACTGTAAATCTTTCGTTGCACCTTTTTGCTGACCGTATCTTGACCAGTCCCGGCGTTCTGCTTTTCGCAGATTGAGATAATCCCGCAGAAGATTGATAAGGTCAGGGGATGCAGTTTCCGGCTTGTTCTCTGCCAGCAGCTCTTTCCGGGCTTCCAGAATATCGCTGATCCATTCACGCAGATTCTGAATGGTGTTGCGGATCACGGTCATCATGCGATTAGCGGATTTGATGTCCCGGTTCAGATTGCCGATATTGGTCTGGATGCCACGGCGTTCCATCTGGGTGACAGCAGCTCCCATGTGGACGGTGGGGATGATGTCCAGCCCCTGTTTTTCATAAGAACGGAGATCGACACGGACTGGGCTGTTCACCATTTCCAGATAACGGTTCTGCACCGTTTCCCAGCCGGTGCGCCACTCCTGCCCATGATACTGCTCGTTCCAGTCAACAGTGTCCTCCTTATGGCTTTTCCAGTTCCCGGATGGAAGTCGGATACGCTCGCCATTCTCGTCAAGGTCATAAACCTTTCTGGCTTTGGGAAGCCATTTTCCACGCTCGTCCATTGCCCGCATGGTCAGCATCACATGACAATGGGGATTGTGTCCTGGTGGCTTGGGGTCATGGATGGCAAAATCAACAATCATGCCTTTGCAAACAAAAAACTGATTGCAGTAGTCCTGCACCATCTGCGGATACAATTCCTCCGGTACTTCTCTGGGCAGTGCCAGCACAAACCGTCTGGCAAGCTGAGAGTTCCACTGGTTTTCAACGGCTTCTACTGCGTTCCAGAGCTGTTCCCGGTCGGCGTATTCTGGCGGGGCATGGGGCGGCAGCATGATTTCCGTGTAGACCACACCTTCCTTTTTTCGGTAGTCTTTGTGCTTCTGGTCATACTCGGAAAACAGATTCTCGCCGCTCTGGTAGGCAGCTCCGGCAACAGCTGACTGCCGTTTGCTCCGCTTCGTGATTTTGATTTCAAAATGAGGGTTTGCCACTTCATCATCTCCTTTGGCAAAACAAAAGACCGTCTGCAAAGCTGCAAGCGGTCAGGTCATCGGGGTCTATTCCTGTTGTTCAGAATTTCCTGCCCGGCAGGGATTTTTGGACAGCAGGGTGCAAAGGGGTAGCTGGCTTTAGCCAGCGCAGGGGAAGTGCAGCTTCCACTGGATGATTGGAGCAGAGGATTTATCCTGTGCGGAAATCATCAGTTCCCTGCAAGGGGCTTTCGGCAGAACGCAATGCACCACCTTTAGGCGGTGTATAATTGCGCCCTTGTTAAAACAAGGGGTTCTCGCTGCCGTCCGTTGTCAGCGTTTTCCTCCGCTCATCAATCAGCGTGTCCAGCTTTTTTTGGGCGGCTTCACCGTGAAAGAGGAAGGTCAGCAACTCCATCACATCGTCATCGGTCAGCAGGGTAGGCTCACGCAGAAACTTCTCCAGCATCCCAGCACGAGTGCAAAGTCGGTGGGTTCTCTCGCTCCGTGTCAGGCGTTTCCGCTCATGCTCCAGCTGCTTTTCTCTGTGCTGGGCGGCAATCAGCTTTTTCTCGGCTGCGGTTTTCTGACGGTTCAGCTTTTCCAGTTTTTCATTCATGGGATCAGGCTCCTTTCTGAATAATGGGCAAAACAAAAGCGACCAACTTTTTACGGTTGATCGCCTTTGGCTTGGTCACTATTTTTGTGTTTTTAAGATGAAAATTCATCCGCTAAATGATTGCTTAACTCGGACAATGACTTGATTAGCCCCAGATTACTATATTCAAAATTCTGCGTTAGACTATCCCACTGCATAAATCCAAGACAATGTTCATGACTCTCTCCGTCAACTATGGTCTGAATATCAGAAATATGGGTTTCAGTAGAAAGAATATGCGCTAAGCGTGGACTTGCCCCATTATCAATATTAACCAGCAAACCATATTTTGCGCCTGAAACCAAGCAGTATCCAACAAGTTGTGACCATTCTTTAAGCCCTGCACTGTTCATCAGCTTGACTTCAAGAATTAAAATCTCAAATTGCGTTCCATCAGTGATCAAAGCAAAAATATCAAGGTTTAGCGGGGGCACTCGATTCGCAAAATTTTTAACGCAGGTACATTTATCTGGATGTTCGGAAATAATTCTTTGCAAATTGGTTTTCAGTTCGCCGATACCCCAAAAAACACTGAGTTCTTTGTGGCGTTTCGCTCTGAAATTACTTTTAAGCTGAGCTTCTATAAAAGTTTGGATTTCTGGATAATACGAAACTTCATTTCGGCTGCGTTTACCGGGCATCTCGTAAGTCCTCCTCAGTAATTTGACGAACGAGCAATTTATATTCATTGTCCGGCGAATTTGTTACCAAGCGTTTGTAAACATTAGGATTCCGAGCACCAATTAAAGCACCACGACCGTTTCCCACAATAACCAATGGTGTGAGAAGATCAGGCTTTCTTATTTCAACCGATAAATCTGCGTCATCATGTGAATGGCGTTCAACAATTTGAAAATATCCTTTTGGACGCTTGCCAGAGAGTTCGTCATCGTTTGCAATGACATAGGCAACCGCTTGGAGAATTTCGGCTATTGGATAACCAGTATTCGCAGTAGTGCCGTATAACAAAGCTGTTTTATCTTCCTTGTACTGGTCTATCAGGGTTCCAATATTTACATTAAGAGAAGTGTATTCCCGTCCCGACAGTAGGGGATCTGCTTGAATAATCTCCTCAATCTGAATGTAGCTATCCTTATGCAAAATCGGGAATGGGTTAATCAGTTCCCCAATATGCTCAAACTGTTCCCTGATTTTACAGTATGGAGCGTGTTCACAGCCCATTACCGTACAAAAATGTCTGAAATGAATGTAATGCCCACCTCTAATCAGTTCTGGCAAACGAGTATCATTTTCAGCTGGATGCACTGTGGACGGAGTGAAATGCATATCCCTCGTTTCACATCTTTCCGCAGCATGAGTTTCCCTTTGTAATCTACGATTTTCATTTGATGTTTCTGCTTTAGTTCTAAACGCAAATGCACCAAACTGAGCATATTGATCCAATAAAATTCGCAGCTTAAAGCCTTTGTTCCATTGAGCGTAGTATGAATCGTTTGTGCAATGGATATTTGGATGATTCCAGTTTACCTGATCGGGAATACAATTTATGCTGTACAACAGTCGACACAAATCACATACGAACTTAAAGTTGTAGCCCTTGATTTCAAAAGAAATAATTTGATGCTCATCGGTAAAACGGCGCTGTGATTTTGCCATACTTCCGATTGTATCAGCTAATCCAGCAATAAAGCGGCGTTTAAGATTATCATCAACTAATTCTAATACAACCTGGCTTATATCGGCACTTCCACGAAGCTCGCCTTCACACACAATGCCATAATGCATAAGGTCATTTTTTACCGCTGTTGTATCGCCTTCGCAAAGAATTGTCCAAGTCCCTCCGGGAGTGGTTTCATATTGAACAGAAAGGTCATAGACAGCCCGAAACATTTGCCCTACTTTGCGTAGAATATCTCCTGCAATTTCTCCAGCACGCTGTGGATTTTCAAGATATGAACCCCATTTTTTATATGGCAGGCGAATGCTGAAAACATCTTCTGCGTTTCCAAATACACCTCCACCTATGATTAACCCCAATAGATATGCTTTATCTGTATCCATTCTCTTATCCCCTTACTTTTCACTTGTGTTTTTCTTAAATACTTGCTCCATTATTGCCGAAGCGATATTGTATGCCAACATAACCGGCACAGCATTTCCTATGACTTTATACATTGCTGTAATGTTTCGTGCTGTATCTGTTAAGAAGTTAAAATCATCGGGGAAAGTCTGAATGCGGGCAACTTCTCGTACAGTAAACCTTCTGTTTTCAGTAGGATGTATAATGCCACAGTTCTCTGGCTGAGCAGATGCTGTCATAGTTCCACAAATCTCATCTCTTGAAAAACGACGGTAAAAGTTGGGCGAATGGTACTTTTTCATGTTATCTCGGATTCTTTGGAAACGAGGAGCTAAATGTTCATATGGAACATCTTTCCACGAGCCACCTTCGGGAATAAATCTAATCATGTCCAGTGCTTGCGGCGAAAGTGCCCAATCCACATTGTTGGCTACTTCCGGCGGCACATCTAAAATGTGACGCAGCGTCAGATTTTCTTTAGTTTGCTTTTTGGGAAATTCAAAGGTAATGCCCAAGTCTTTGCGGACACCCACAAACAAAACTCGTTGACGGTTTTGAGGGACACCATAATCCGATGCATTTACAAGCTGATGCACGACATTATATCCCACGCCATTCATGGTAGACAAATCTTCAACAATGACTTCTGCTAAATTGCGTCCATCAATATACTTTGTCGAAAGCAAACCTTTAACATTTTCAAAGACAATTACTTTCGGCATCTTTTTTTGAATTATACGCAGACACTCTTTGTATAGCATACCACGAGAGTCGTGGACACCTTTCCGATTACCTGCATTAGAAAAAGGCTGGCACGGAAAACCAGCGGTTAAAATATCTCCATCTGGAATTTCATCTTCACCAACCGATAATATATCACGCTTATCTATTTCGCCTAAGTTGAGCGAGTATATTGCTTGAGCATCTGCATCAAAGTCATTTGCAAACACAATGTCAAATCCTGCTTTTTTGAACCCTAAATCCATTCCACCACAACCTGAAAACAGGGAGATCAGGCGAGGATGCTCCGGGGTTTCCAGTTCCAGTTCTGGAAGATTTGTTATGCTGTATGCGGGTTTGTTTTGACAAGAGTTAGACACATATTCATCAACATCACACGCACGAATCCGCCAAGTACGATTGCCAAGTTTTGAAGCTGGCAAACTACCATTTCCAATCATTCGTCGTATAGTTTTTTCAGAAAGCTGTAGATATTGAGCTGTTTGAGAAACAGTTAACAGTTCCGTATCCATAGGTTAATTCCTCCACTCTGTTTTTCGCTATTATATATTCTAATATACGAACCCCCGAATGTCAATAAAATGAGGGAAAACAGCGGACAACGATGGACTTATATGGACACATTTTCAATATACGCAAATCGAACAAGCGTTTTGGAACAAGAAGTTCAAATCGCTTTACTGGCATTACCCCCACATATATTGCGGTCAGAACATCGGATGCAGACCCGACATTCTGACCGCAAATCGCCCCTTATCGATGCATTACTTTGTCTTGCCGTTGAAACCATTTTGCCGGGCGTACTGACTGGCTTTCTGCCTGCGCTCCTCGCTGTATGGCGGCTGCAAGCGGATGGACAGCCGGGACTTGTCGATCAGATAGGACACGCCGCCCAGATGCTCCGGCTTTTCCAAACAGCACAGATCAGGATACTTTTTGCTGAACGCTGCCAGCCGTTTTTTCAGCCCGACATTGTAGGTGTAGATGCTGGCAGTGCTTTCTCCCTCGTTGAACAGGATGATGGTTTCTTTCTCAATCTTCGTCAATCTCGTCATTGTCAACCTCCATGCTGCCGCCCACGATGCGATTCAAAATAGCCTTGTGCCGGTAATAGGCTTCCATCTCCAGCTTCATATTGTAGAAGAAGCAGCGATACCACTTTTCTACGCCCTCGCTGTCCAGCTTGTCAGCCAGAGCTTCCACGACTTTCTTTCCGGCAGGGTCGGGAATCAGGTCTGCCACCTGATACAGACGATCCATCGTTGCTTCACGGTTGGGGCAGCCAAAGACAAACAGGATTTTCTTTTCACCAATGCTCATTTTCATAAAATAGTCCTCCTTGAAGTTGATAAAAATAAAAGCGGCAGATAGTTCCCATAGGAATACCTGTCGCTTTGTGAACGATATGAAATTGTCGGGTCAGGACTTGATAAAATCACGCAGTCCGTAGTTTATGTCTACAATTCTTTCAATCAGCCATTCCGCTATCTGGGGGATGATGAAGATTGCAAAGCTGACTGCCAGCATTTTCAATGCTTCCATGCCGGTACACACTCCAAACATCAGCCCGGCAAGTGTAATCATGAAGATTATCCCTGCCAGCAGGTCAAAAAGGATAGCAGAAAAGGAAGTCAGAAAGATTGCCACCCATTGAATCAGGGTCACAGCTATTATTAGCGGCAATGCCAACAGCTTTATCAGAAACATGGCTATTTCTCCCCATTGACCTGTTCATAGGCTTCATGCTGAACAATCAGCCCAGCGGAAAAGCCGTATTTGAAGTGGCTTTCGCTTTCTTCACATTGGGCGATTGCTGTCTGCGCCCGGAGTTCTTTCACCAGCTCATAGTCCTCTTTGCTGAGCCGCTGGGACAGCTGCTCCATCAGTTTCTCACAGGCTTTGACCGCCTTGCGGTATACTTCCGATGTAGGGACAACCGTTTCACATGGATAAAACCTCCCGCTGTACATTTCTTCCAAAATCATGACACCACCTCCCTTCAGCAGTAGATTAACTCTGCCTTGATGATTTCCTCAGCCCGGCTGCGGATGGAGTTCATGGACTGCACCCACAACATCTGATTTTCAGCTTTCATAGCTTCGGTCACGCCCTCGGATTCTGCCATCTGACGGATAATCAGGTTTAGCCTGTCAGCTGCCTGTTCGTTCAGATCGGCAAGGACCGTGTGGAGCTTGCCGGACAAAAGCAGGTCACTGTAAACCATCGGGCGAAACTGTTTCAGATAGGACTGGTGCAGCCGTCCCCAGTGACCAATGGGGCGGTGTTCCTCCGGCAGCTTCAAATCCGGCACATAGTAATCGCCCACCAGCACATAGTTCATGCCGTTTTCGTGGATTCTCGGTTTTAACTCTTTCATGCTGAAATTTCCTCCTTACTTTGGTTCTTTTTATGATAATCCTCCCTGCGTTTGGCAAGGTAGGCTTCATAACGCCTGATGCCATCAGGATCACCGGCTTCTGCCGCCGCCTTCATTTTTTGACGGGATTTTGTGGTTGCTTCGCTTTGGTATTTCCGCTTTTCAGCCAGCTGCCGGGCAGCTTCCGGGTCAGTCCTGGCAAGCTCAACCAGTGCATCGTGTTCAGCCTTGCGTTTGGCTGTCCGTGTGCGGGTATATTCAGCCTTACGCTCTGCCATCATAGCCGCATACTCCGGGTCTGACGCTATCCGGGCTTCTTCACGCTCCTTTTTGCGCTGTCTGGCTTCGGCTTCTTTGGCTTTCATTGCCGCCCATTGCTCGGCGGCTTCCGGGTCAGTTTTGGCTTTTTCTTTCAGTTCTGCTCGTGACAGTTTCTTTTTCCGGGTAGCTCGTTCTATACGCTTACGCTCGGCTTCCAGCAGCTTTTCCTGACGGATACGCTCTTTTTCACCCAACTGCCGGAGATATTCCGGGTCAGCTTCTCTGGCTTCCCGAACCTTCTGGCGGTACTTCTGGTTTCGCTCCCGCAGTTTGCTCAAATGCTGCTCATATTGGGCAATGGCTTCCGGATCACCGGCTTCTGCTGCCAGTCGCAGGGCTTCTATTTTCTGTTTCCTGCGTTCATTGGCTCGTCTGCCTTTTTCCTGCTTTTTCCGTTTTTGCTCCGCATCTATGGCGGTAGATGGTGCGCCCGCCAGTTGCTTCGTGAACTTCCACCCGGTCGATGAAGGAGTAGAGCATGGCATCAGTCAGTTCTGTGCAGTCACGGTATTTTCTGACCAGTGCCAGAAAACGCTCAGTGTCCGCTTTCTTTACGGTTTCCTGCTGAATCTGGCTTTCCAGCTCCTGTACCCGCCGTTCCAGAAGGATTTGTTCTTCATCGTACTGCTGGATCATGCGCTGCGCCTGTCGTTCCGGCAGTACACCTTTCACGGAGCTTTCGTACAGGTTTTGAATCATGGTGTCCAGCTCTGCCATGCGCTTTCTGGCTTCTTCCAGTTCCCGCTGCCCACTGTCTGTGTTTTTGTTCTGGTTTTCGTTCCAGATGCTTTTGAGCTGGGCAACAAACTCGGCTTCATTTTCAAGGGCATATTTGCTGACCGCTTGGATTGCCTGTAAAATTACCGCTTCCAGAACCGATGTTTTGACAAAATGGGATACACATTGACCGGCAGTATTCCGATAATTTCCGCACTGAAAAGCTGAATCTGAATCAAACCGTTTCCCGCTTTTCACCCTGTCCGGGCTGCAAAAATTCATCCTTGCGCCGCAGTCTGCACAGTAAATCAAGCCGGACAGACGGTGGGTATAGGTTCCGTTGGCTGCTTTCGGACGCTTCTGCAACCGCAGTTTATGGGCAATATCCCATGTGTCCTGTTCAATGATGGCTTCATGGGTATCGGGGAAAATCATCAGTTCATCGGCTGTGGCGGCTCTGCGCTGCTTCGTTTTGAAATTCTCGCAGATGGATTTGCCCAGCACCGTATGTCCCAGATATTCCTGCCTGTCCAGAATGTACCCTACGATGGTTGCACTCCAGCGGTAGGGGTCTGCAACCTCGCTATGTCTGCAATTTTCAGGAAAATATCTGGCGGCATAGGCTGACGGTATCAGTATCTTTTCCGCTGACAGCATTTCGGCAATGGCAGTCACTCCAATACCCTGACAAGCCAGACGAAAGATTTTCCTGACAACCTCGGCAGCCGGTTCATCCACGAGCAGCTGTTGCTTGTCCTCTTTGGTGCGCTTGTAGCCATAGGGGATAGAGCCGCTGCACCTCATGCCGTTCTTCATCCGGGCTTTGAATACCGCCTTGATTTTGTTGCTGGTATCTTTCGCATACCACTCATTCATGATGTTCAAAAACGGGGTAAGGTCATTGTCTGAGGGGTTTGCGCTGTCCACGCTGTTGTTGATGGCGATAAACCGGATGCCCTTTTTCGGGAAAACAACCTCGGTATAGTAGCCGACTTGCAGGTAGTTTCTGCCAAAACGACTTAAATCCTTTACGATCAGGACAGCCACATGACCTGCTTCAATTTCTTCCAGAAGGGCGTTAAAGCCGGGACGATTGAAGTTTGTGCCGCTGTATCCATCGTCCGAAAAATGCCGGATATTTCTCATGCCATGCTGACGGGCATATTCTTCAAGGTACATTTTCTGGTTCTGGATACTGTTGGATTCTCCGACCTGTTCATCATCTCTGGACAGTCGCTCATACAACGCTGTGATTTTGATTTCCTCTTTCTTTGCCACGGTTTTAACCTCCCTTCGTTATGTACTTTTATCTCGTGTGACGCATCCTTTCTCTATCCTCTTCAAGTATAGCCCTTCGGGTCGGTTACAACATAGCTTGAGTGCATTTGCATTAAGTTGGGCTTCACGA
>OHNH01000872.1_pt1 | contig 14182 bp, 10 predicted proteins | sample 1569561 | NCBI WGS metagenome assembly OHNH01 (sample SAMEA3879510, study PRJEB24766) | human gut metagenome | biome: human-associated habitat; feature: feces | place: USA | collected 1985/1987
TGCAGCCAGTAGGCGAAGTCGATCGAACGGTATTCGTCGCCCCGTTCGTCGAGCAGCACCACGTAATCCCCGTCGCCGAACTGACGCAGGAGGCTGGCGCCCTCGGTCATGCGCTGTTGTTTGGCCGAGAGGTTCTTGGTGTTTTTTACGTCGGGCAGGACCGTGACGGCGAAACGGCAATAGAAATTGATTCGCCGGGCATACATGGCCAGCAGCGATTCGATCTCCTTGGAGTCCGTTTTTCCGATTACGATCAGTTCGATGTTCACGTTGGTTGGTTTATGGTCGTCCTGCCGGCGGCTTTTGGCGGCGGAACGGCGATAGGTTGTTTCTGCGTCCGGCGATTCGCCGACAGGCATGACGGTTTCCGGCCGAATGTGCGGCCGGGGTACGTTACGGTTTTCAGGGGACTATTTCCAGGTCCGTATTCCACTCTCCGTCGGCATCGATGCAGATTACGGGACGCGAAGGTTCCACGGATTTGAGCCACTGATAGGCTTTGTACATATTATATCCGTTGCCCGACTCTCCGCCCAGAGCGAATCCGATGATGCAGGTGTGGTTGCGGGAGCGGTAGTACATGTTCCGCACGCGTTCGAGATATTCGTCCGCAAGACGCGGATCGTTGCTCGGGGTGCCGCCTGCGGTGCGATCGTCGCGCTTTTCCGGAGCGTTGATATTGGCCTGATCGATCACGAAGAGGCCCAGTTCGTCGCACAGATTGTAAAACCAGTAGGGTTGAGGCGCATTGGGCCAGATGGTGTTGATCCCTTTTTTCTTGAGCGCCAGTAGTTCTTTGCACGTGGCAGCGGCGTCCGCTGCCGCGTTGTATCTTTCGGAAACGATCGTGACAGGTTTGTCGAAACGGGTAATCTTCCCGTCTTTCATCTCCGTCTTTCCGAATCCTACTTTGAGGGGGATGTACTCCTTGAAGACTCCCTTGCGTTTGGTGTAGAGCATGACCCGGTAGAGCGGGGCGGCGCCTTTGGCTCCCCAGCTATTTTCGTAGGTGTGATAAATGTAGGGCGAGAAGCGTACCGTGTCGAGCGAGCGTCCGGGAACGGTTATGTCGTTTACGCTGAAATCGAGCAGCTTGCCGTTGGGGGCGTAAATGTCGAACCCGACGGTGATCGGTTCCTCGTAGTTGTAGCCGTTCTGCACGATCACCTCCAGGTCGAGCACGCCGAATTTGCGGGTCGAATCGGGGATCAGCGCTACGTTGAAATCGCGTATGCTGCGTTTCTCCTGGGCGAAAAGATAACTGTTGGTAAACGGTTTTACCGGGGTCGGAGTGAAACCTTTTTGCAATTCGGGCGTATTACTTTCGTGCAGTTCCAGTAAAATGATGTTATCGCCCTGTTTGACGTAGGGGGTAAGGTCGAAGTCGGCCGGAGCGAAAGGGTCTTCGACCACGGCTACGGTGCGGTCATTGACGCGGAGCGTGTAGGCCGTGCCCGTGTTTTCGAGATGGAGGTAGATGAACGAGTCGAACCAACCGTTCGGAAGATTGACCACATCCCCGATTCCGAACACCTCTTCCCCGTCGTTCAGAAGCCCGGGGGCGAAAACCAGGTATTTGTCGGTGTTTTTCCGGTTGAGCGCATCGGCGTCTTCGCGGGTGTCGAACGGGACGAATTCGGAACGGTGGATGCGTCCCCCGTCTTGTCCGTAAACGGCCCCGGCATAACACAGGACGGCGATTGCGAGGAAAATTCGTTTCATGGCGGAATTGTACTATAATGCGATTGACAAAGGTACTTTTTTTTTGACAAATCACAAATATATCCTATCTTTGTCTATCTTTAAGAATGAGTAAAAACAAGAAGAAATTACCGAACGTATGAAAAGCTTGAGAATCGCAGAATTGCTGCAGTCGCCGGCGACGGACGCCGAGGTCGTTGTGAAAGGTTGGGTCAGAACCAAACGTGGAAATAAGAACGTGGCTTTCATCGCCCTGAACGACGGATCGTGTGTGGCGAATATGCAGGTTGTGGTCGATCTGGCGAAATTCGACGAGGAGCTGCTCCGTAAGGTGACTACCGGAGCCTGTCTGCGTGTGGACGGACGCTTGGTCGCTTCGTGCGGTGCGGGACAGGGTGTCGAGGTGCAGGCCGAGAAGATCGAGATATACGGTACGGCGGATCCCGAAACCTATCCTTTGCAGAAGAAGGGACATTCGCTCGAATTCCTGCGCGACATCGCTTATCTGCGTCCCCGTACCAACACGTTCGGTGCGATTTTCCGCATCCGTCACGCGATGGCCTATGCGATACATAAATATTTCAACGACAAAGGTTTCTATTACCTGCATACGCCGCTGATCACCGCTTCGGACTGCGAAGGCGCCGGGGCGATGTTCCAGGTGACGACGCTCGATCTGAACAACCTGCCCAAAACCGAAGAGGGGGCCGTGGACTATTCGCAGGACTTTTTCGGCCGTCCGTGCAGCCTGACCGTGTCCGGCCAGCTCGAAGGCGAGTTGGGAGCTTTGTCGCTGGGGCAGATCTATACTTTCGGCCCGACGTTCCGTGCCGAAAACTCCAATACGCCGCGCCACCTCTCCGAGTTCTGGATGATCGAGCCGGAAATGGCCTTTTACGAGCTGGAGGACAACATGGAGCTGGCCGAGGATTTCCTGAAATACCTGATCCGCTACGCGTTGGAGAACTGCCGCGAGGATCTGGAGTTCATGAACAAGATGTGGGACAACGGTCTGATCGAGCGGCTCAACTTCGTGTTGAACCACGAATTCAAGCGGCTGGATTACACCGAGGGCGTGGAGATTCTCAAGGCTTCGGGCCGCAAGTTCGAATTCCCCTGCGACTGGGGGTGCGACTTGCAGTCGGAACACGAACGCTATCTGGTCGAGGAGCACTTCAAGCGTCCGGTGATCCTTATCAACTATCCGAAGCAGATCAAGGCTTTCTACATGAAGCAGAACGAGGATGGAAAGACCGTCCGTGCGATGGACGTGCTGTTCCCGAAGATCGGCGAGATTATCGGCGGTTCGGAGCGCGAGGCCGACTACGAAAAACTTTCGGCCCGTGTACACGAACTGGGTATGAACGAGAAAGAACTCTGGTGGTATCTCGACACCCGTCGTTGGGGATCGGCTCCTCATTCCGGTTTCGGACTCGGGTTCGAGCGCCTGCTGCTCTTCGTGACGGGTATGGGTAACATCCGCGATGTGATTCCCTTCCCCCGTACGCCCAAGAATGCGGAATTTTAATTAAATCCGGACCATTTATCTATTAACCCGTTTTCAGCCGTTCCTGATAATACTTTTATCACGAACTGCAATATTTTATTTTATCAAAAGAAGAAGCCGATTACTAATTTCGAAGTTAATAATTGGGAGGAGACAAGTATGAGCATGATCAATCAAAAGCAGGTATTGTCCCTGCAACAGAAATTATCACCCCAGCAGATTCAGATGATCAAATTGTTGGAGTTGCCGACCATGCAGCTCGAGCAGCGGATCAAGCAGGAGATCGAGGAGAACATCGTGTTGGAGGAAGACGATCATACTCCGGAGGACGAGCAGCCGCAGCAGATTTCGGTGGAGGAATACCTCCGGGAAGACGAAACTCCTTCCTATAAGAGCCGTATCAACAATTATTCGAAAGACGACAAACCGCGCCAGGCCCCCCTTGCGGGCGGACGTTCGTTGCAGGAGTACCTGGTCGAACAGTTGGGATACCGCAATCTCTCGGAGCAGGATATGCGTCTGGCCGTTTATCTGGTCGGCAGTATCGAGGAGGACGGCTATCTGCGCCGGAGTTTGGAGGCTATCGCCGACGACATCGCCTTCACGCAGGGCGTAGATGTTTCGGTCGAGCACTTGGAACGATTGCTGTCGATTATCCACGAACTCGAACCGACCGGTGTAGGTGCCCGCAACCTGCAGGAGTGTTTATTGTTGCAATTGGATCAGGAGAATCTTAATACCCGCTCCCGCCGGCTGGCCCGCAAGATCGTGGAGTGCTATTTCGACGAGTTTGTCAAAAAGCATTACGAAAAACTGATGGCCCGGCTTCAGGTTTCCGAGGACGAATTCCGCGAGGCGATCGAAGAGATTACCCGCCTTTCACCCAAACCGGGCAACCTTTACTCCGAAGGCGGGGCCGATACGACGCCTTACGTGACGCCGGATTTCATCCTCGATTACCACGAAGGGCATTTCGACCTGACGCTCAATTCGGGTAATCTTCCCGAAGCGAGAATCAATCATCGTTATATCGAAATGATGCGGGGCATGGTGGATTCCGACGGTCGGGTCAAGGAGAAGGACCGCGAGGCGATTCAGTTCGTCAAGAGCAAGATCGATTCGGCCAAGTGGTTCATTTCGGCGATCAAGCAGCGGCACGATACGCTGATGCGGACGATGCAGGAGATTCTCGATTACCAGCAGGAATATTTCAAGGACGGTAACAAAAGTAAGTTGCGGCCGATGATCCTCAAGGATATCGCCGATCGCACGGGGTTGGACGTATCGACCATTTCGCGCGTGGTGAACAGCAAATATGTACAGACCCAGTTCGGCATCATTCTGCTCAAGTCGCTCTTCTCGGAGGCGATGCAGACCGACAGCGGCGAGGAAGTGTCGAGCTATGAAATCAAGAATATCCTCCAGCAGTGCATCGACGAGGAGGATAAACGCAAGCCTCTGACCGATGAAACATTGATGGATATCCTCAATTCGAAGGGGTACCGCATCGCACGTCGTACGGTGGCCAAGTATCGGGAGATGTTGAGTATTCCGGTGGCACGGCTCCGTAAACAGATTTAATCGCGTAGAAGATGTATTTGCGTTTGTCGAAGGCTGTTTCCGTTGTGCTGCATCCGTTCCTGGTGCCGCTCTATATGGTGTCGCTGCTATTGCTGGCCGGTACGGTCTATTCGCTTTATCCGCTCAAGGTCAAGATATACCTTATTTGGGTGACGCTGCTTTTTACGACGATCATTCCGGTTTTGGTGATCGCACTGCTCAAGTCGTATCGTAAGATCGGCGATGCGGATTTGAGCGACCGCAAGGAACGCTTCATCCCGCTGCTCGCTATGATCGCCTGCTATACGTTGTGCGCCGTCGCCATTGCGAGGATTCCTTCGGCGCAGATGTTGAGCCGTTTTATGTTTGCGGGAGCCTGTTGTGTCGCCGTGTGTCTTTTTGTCAGCTTTTATTGGAAGATCAGCCTGCATATGACGGCGTTGGGTGCTGCCGTGGCTTTTATCGTTCTGATCAATATCGCCAGCGGCGGGGGACTCTTCGCTGCGTTTATCGCAGCCCTGCTCGCTGCCGGTGCGCTCGGCTCCGCCCGGCTGAAACTGGGGTATCATACGCTGTCGCAAGTGGCGGTGGGATTCGCAACTGGTTTTATCGTCGCCGCAGGCGTCGGTTTGTTCAACTGGTAATATCTATGAAAAATAAGGCAGTGTGTCTTTATGACACACTGCTGTTTTATTATCGGGATGCGGCAAAGTCATTTACGATAGTAAATTCCTGTCGCTCTTACCCGCAAATGCCTTGTCTTGCATCCATTCTGACATTCCTTATTCAGGGGTTGTGCCTGAAATTTTCATTTCGACACAGCCCCGTTTTAATATTACGGGTTGCTATTTTTTCAACTGTCCGCCCAGCATGATGCCGGGATAATTTTGCATGACGGAGGCGATTTGCTGCATTTTCTCGTTCGCAGCGTATTCCGGAGAGGAGTGCCGCACGGCTTCGAGCGCATCGCCTGCATCGAACTGGAGCGTCAGCACCTCGCCGCGCAGGGAGAGATAGCCTTGAAAGGTGGCTTGTTTCCCGTCTTGGATCAGCGTGATGGCGGCTGTTCCGGTGGCGGGATCGTAGCTATACGTCCCGTCGATCTCATGTCCGCCCATAGAGGCGTGGAGCCGGTTGCGTTTTTTGAAGGAAACGGTCCCCTGTCCCGGCACGAGGCCTGCCTTGACGTAATGGGTCGCCAACTGGTCTTGCAATCCGGCTACGGCGATCGAGGCGAACATATCGTCGCCCTTGTATTCGATGCTGGGAGCCTGGTAGGTCCAGACTCCGAGGAGCGCTTCTTCCGACGGATAGGTCGGCGGTGTGGCCTCTTCCTGTTTCGCGGAGTGACTACCTCCTAAAAGTTGCTGGAGTTTTTCATTCATCGATTGTCCCGAAACAGCGATTGTCGCGCATACGACGAACAGGGCGGACAGACATAATGTACGTTTCATATCCGAATGGTTTTTATTTTTCCTGAATCAGAAGATCGATTTCCCGCAACCACAGGGTTGCCGTAGCGTCCGAAGGCATGCGCCAGTCGCCGCGCGGCGAGAGGGAGATGATGCCAACTTTCGGACCGTCGGGCATGGCCGAGCGTTTGAACTGCTGCGAGAAGAATCGCTGGAAGAATACCCGCATCCAGCGCAGGATCGTCGCCCGGTCGTAGCGTCCGTCGAACGCTGTTTCCGCAGCGAAGAGGATTTTTGCCGGGGAGTAACCGTTCTGGATGAAGTGGTAGAGGAAAAAGTCGTGCAACTCGTAAGGCCCTACCAACTTCTCGGTGTGCTGGGCGATTCCTCCCTCTTCGCCGGACGGCAGCAGCTCGGGGCTGATCGGCGTGGCGACCACGTCGAGCAGGATCTCGCGGATCGCATCGTCCTGACATACCTGGGCCATCCATCGTAGAAGCACCTGGATCAGGGTTTTGGGCAGCGAGGCGTTCAGACCGTACATCGACATCTGGTCACCATTGTAGGTCGCCCAGCCCAGTGCCAGTTCGCTCAGGTCGCCCGTGCCGAGGACCATGCCGTGCTCCATGTTGGCGATGTCCATCAGGATTTGTGTCCGCTCCCGGGCCTGGGCGTTTTCGTAGGCGGAAGATTGTTCTTCGGGGTTGAGTCCGATATCGGCGAAGTGTTGTTCGCAGGCTTTGCGGATGGAAATTTCGCGGGAAGTGATGCCCAGGCAGCGCATCAGGGCGATCGAGTTGCGGTAGGTGCGGTTGCTGGTGCCGAATCCGGGCATTGTGACGCCGATGATGCCTTTGCGGTCGAGCCCGAGGCGATCGAAAGTCCGCACGGCGATCAGTAGGGCCAGTGTGGAGTCCAAGCCGCCGGAAACCCCGATGACGACCTTTTTGCAATCGGTATGCTGCAGGCGCTGGGCCAGCCCCATCGTCTGAATGTTGATGATTTCACGACCCGATTCGTCCATCTCTTCGGGCGTTTGCGGCACGAAAGGATGGGAATTGAACTCCCGGTCGAGGGTGACGTTCGCGGGGTTTTCCGGCAGGGGAATTTCGACGATGATGCGCTCGGCGGGACGGTGCGGCGCGAAAGTCGTGGTACGGCGGCGCGAGTTGAGGAGCTTTTCGGTGTCTATGTCCGCGACGATCAACTGTTCCTCGGTCGAAAACCGTTCGGTGCGCCGCAGCATCCGGCCGCTCTCGACGATCAGGCCGTTGCCGCCGAATACCAGGTCGGTCGAAGATTCTCCGTAGCCGGCTGAACAGTAGATGTAGGCCGACTGGGTCCGGGCCGATTGCGATTTGACCAGCGTGAGCAGGTAGTTGTGCTTGCCCAGCACTTCGGGCGATGCCGAGAGGTTGAAAAGTATCTGGGCGCCGTCCACTGCCTGATGCAGCGACGGGGCGGCCGGAACCCACATATCCTCGCAGATTTCCACGCCGAACTTCACGCCTCCGATGTTGAAAAGCATGTTGCGGCCGAAGTCGGTATCCTGGCCGCACATCCGGATCGTGGCCAGGCCGATCTCTTCGCCCGACATGAAGCAGCGGGCCTCGTAAAATTCCGAGTAATTGGGAATATATGTCTTGGGGACCACGCCGTGAATACGTCCCTGAGCGAAAACTACCGCGCAGTTGTAGAGGGCATTGCCGTAAGTGACGGGCATACCGACGATGGCGACGATGGGCAGTTCGCGGGTCTGGGCGAGGATATAGCCCAAGGCCTGTTCCGCCGCATGGAGCAAGGCGGGTTGCTGGATCAGATCGCCGCAGGTATAGGAGGTGATGCAGAGTTCCGGGAAGAGGATGATGCTCGCTCCCCGGTCGGCGCCCTTGCGGATCAATTCGGTGATATGTTGGGCGTTATAGTCGCAATCGGCGATCCGTACATGGGGAACTGCCGCCGCTACTTTCAGAAAACCAAATCTGTTCATACGATTTTTGCCGGTTTATTTTTTTCGTTTTCTGTCCCGAAGCGTATCGAACATCTTCGTACGGTCCGGGTATCGGAAAAACTCTCGGTTTGTTTTTTTGCGTTTTTTTCGCTCGGCATGGTCCGAACGGATTCGGCTTCGTGTCCGCCTGTCGAAAACGCTTGTTGTGCAATATTTTTATTTTGTCCAGAGCTGGGCCAGGTTCAGGATTACCTGCATGGCTTTGTGCATGGTCGTCAGCGAGCAATATTCGTAACGGCCGTGGAAATTCATGCCGCCGGTGAAGATGTTGGGGCAGGGGAGTCCCATGAAGGAGAGCCGTGCGCCGTCCGTGCCGCCTCGGATGGGCTTCACGAGCGGTTCGACCCCCGCCATTTTCATCGCCTCGATCGCCTTGTCGATCACCTGCGGGTGCGGTTCGACCATCTTGCGCATGTTGTAGTACGAATCCTTGAGCGTGAGGGTCAGCACCCCTTCGCCGTATTTGCGGACGAGCAGATCGACGCACTCCTGCATGTAGTTCTTGCGGGCTTCGAAACGGGCGCTGTCGTGGTCGCGGACGATGTAGCTGATCTGCGCCTGATCGACCGTACCGTTGAGGGCGATACAGTGGTAGAAGCCGTCGTAGCCTTCGGTGTGTTCGGGTCGCTCCCAGGCCGGCAGTAGGGCGTTCAGCTCGCATGCTACCTGAATGGCGTTGATCATCTTGTCTTTGGCGTAGCCCGGGTGGACGTTGCGGCCCTGGATCTCGATCTTGGCGCTCGCGGCGTTGAAGTTCTCGTATTCGAGTTCCCCCTCGAAGCCGCCGTCCATCGTGTAGGCGAAGTCGGCGCCGAAGGCCTTGACGTCGAAGAAGTCCACGCCCCGGCCGATCTCTTCGTCGGGGGTGAAGCCGATGCGGATCTTACCGTGCCGGAGCTCCGGATGTGCGAGCAGATATTCCGCAGCGGTCATGATCTCCGCCACGCCCGCCTTGTCGTCGGCGCCCAGCAGCGTCGTGCCGTCCGTGTGGATCAGCGTATGTCCCTTGAAGAAGCTCAGCTCCGGAAAGTCCGCGACTTTCATCGTCACGCCGGCGTTCAGCCGGATGTCCTTGCCGTCGTAATTCTCTATGACGTGCGGTTTCACGTCGGCGCCGCTCATATCGGGTGCGGTGTCCACGTGGGCGATGAATCCGATGACGGGGGCTTTTTCGCAGCCGGGCGTCGCGGGGATCGTACCCATGGCGTAGCCGTACTTGTCCACCGTGACCTCGGTGAGGCCCAGGGCCTTCATCTCTTCGGCCAGATAATCGAGCAGCACCCGCTGTTTCGCGGTCGAGGGGAAAGTTTCGCTCGACTCGTCGCTCTGGGTGTCGAACGAAACGTATTTCAGAAATCTGTCTTTGAGTTCCATAGTATATATCGTTGATTTTTTATTCTTCCTTTTTAGCGCGGAGCGAATGTACGGCGAAATAGATGATAAGCGCCAGATACATGCCCAGACCTACCCACGAGGCTGCGTTCGAACTGTTCCACTGCGTGAGTTTCCAGTCCACGTCGGCGAATTTCAGGATCGCTCCCACTACGCCCATCAGGGCGCCGCCTGCGATGAAGCCCGACGCGATGAGCGTACCCTGGCTCATACGTGCCTTGTTGAGCGCCTGATCTTTCGATCGGGTCGATACGAACCAGGCGATCAGACCGCCGATCAGCAGCGGAAGATTGAGCTGCAGGGGCAGGAACATGCCCAGTGCGAATGGAAGGGCCGGAATACCGATGCCGGTGAGTACCAGCGCGAGGACTGCGCCGCAGAAATAGAGTACCCAGGGAGCCGTTCCGCCCTGCATCAGGGGTTGGATCACGGCGGCCATGGCATTGGCCTGCGGAGCTTCCAGCGGGCTGCCGGGGCCGATCTTGAGGTCGGTGATGAAGCCGCCGGCGGTCGAGAGGGCCGTGCAGACCACGCCGCCGATGATCAGTGCGGCGGTCATGCCGGCCGTACCGTTCAGGCCGATGCTTACGAGTACCAGCGACGCGAGGATCAGCGTCATGAGGGTCATACCCGAAACGGGGTTGCTGCCGACGATGGCGATGGCGTTGGCTGCGACCGTCGTGAAAAGGAACGAGATGACGAAGACGATTAGTAGCGCCACGGCCGTCTGCCCCCAGTTGCCCAGAATGCCGAACTGGAAAAAGAAGAAGGTGGTGGCGAGCGCCGCGATCAACGTAGTGAGAATCGTGCGCATGGTCAGGTCGCGCTGGGTGCGCGGTACGTTCGTTTCGGCTTTTTTCTTGCCCGAAAACTCGCTGACGGCGAGCCCCATCGCCTGTTTGATGATGCCGCTCTGACGGATGATGCCGATAAGCCCGGCCATGGCGATTCCGCCGATACCCAGCGGACGACCGAAGGTCTGGTACAGCTCTTCGGGGGACATGCCTGCGCCCGTGGCGGTCGAACCGACCACCGGAACGACGAGCAGCCAGATCAGGAACGAACCGGCGGCGATGATGGCCGAATATTTCAGTCCGATGATGTAACCCAGGCCGAGCACCGCAGCACTCGTATTGACTTTGAGCAGGGTTTTGAACTTATCGGCGCAGAGGGTGCCCCAAGCCGTCATGCGGGTCGAGATCTCTTCCGTCCAGAGGCCGAAGGTACTCGCTGCGAAGTCGTACAGACCGCCCACCAGTCCGGCTACGGCCAGCAGCTTGGCCTGATTGCCGCCTTTTTCGCCCGATACGAGCACTTCGGTCGTGGCCGTCGCCTCCGGGAAGGGGTACTTGCCGTGCATCTCCTTGACGAAATATTTGCGGAAGGGGATGAGCAGCACGATGCCCAGGATACCGCCCAGTACCGACGAGAGGAATACTTTGTAGAATGCGGTTTCCAAACCGAGGATGTAGAGCGCCGGCAGGGTGAAGATCGCTCCGGCGACGATGATGCCCGACGAGGCGCCGATCGACTGTATGATGACGTTCTGTCCCAGCATGTTTTTTTTGCCCAGCATGTTTCCGACGCCTACGGCGATGATGGCGATCGGGATGGCCGCTTCGAATACCTGGCCGATGCGCAGGCCCAGATAGGCTGCGGCGGCGGAGAAGAGAACGGCCATCAGCAGGCCCATCGTGACCGAATAGGGTGTGACCTCCTTCGGCTTGGCGTCGGCCGGCATCATCGGGACGTACTCTTCGCCCGGTTTGAGTTCGCGGTACGCGTTGTCGGGCAGAGATTGAGAGGGTTTGGTTTGTTCCATTGCGTATGTAGGTTTTCGTTAAAATTCCGAGGCAACTTACAAAAGTAGGTTTTTCTTTCAGAAAATCAAACGCAATGGCTCCTAAAAATGCGGCAATTCGTATTGCCGGGGCATTTTTCGGTCCCGGTCGTCGAAAAGATGATTATCCCCCGGGCGGCATGCGATGGCGCGGAATCCCCGGGGCGGGGCCGACGTTTCGCCGTGCCGACAGAAGGTCATATCCGGCGGATGAAATCCGCCATGACCGTCACTAACTTTTCGGAAACAGGCGCGGCAGCATCCATATAAATAGTCGTTTTTTGCCGTTGAGGATCGGTCACTTCGCTCTGTTTCAGCAGGTGGGTCATCCCTTCGATGATGACCTTGTCGGCGTCGGGCCGGGCTTGGGCCAAAGCTTCGGCGTTGTCGGCGGATATCTGGATGTCGTTGTCGCCATTGACGATCAGGACCGGCTGTTTTACCTGCCGGATCACTTCGCGCGGATCGTATTGCATCCACGAGATCAGGTAAGGCTGTGCGGAAGGTCGGAAGATACCTTGTAAAATCGCGGGAATATCTTCGGTTGTTTTCCCTTGTTTGAGCCGGGAGAGGATAGACTGCACGTTGAGGATGAGTCCGGGATTGTAGGAGATCAGTTCGCGGGTGAGCTGGAGTTGCAGGATTTCGTCGATCGGATAGCCGGCTCCCGCCAGCGAGATGACGGCCGCGACGTCGGGCGATTCGGTCGCTGCGACCAATGCGACGAGCGAACCTTCGCTGTGCCCGGCAAGGATGATTTTTCGGAAGCCGCGCTCCTTGAGGTAATCCGTCAGGGCTTCGGCGTCGGCGATGTAGTCGGCCAGGCGCAGCCGGTCTTCCTGTTTGTAAAGTTCCGGATCTTGGTAACGGCTGCCTCCGATGCCCTGTTTGTCGTAGCGGAGCGAGGCGATTCCCTCTTTTTCGAGCGCACGGGCGAGCATGTAGTAGGTGTTGGTTATTAGGCCCGAGCCGCTGTTGCCGTTGCGGTCGGTCGGTCCCGAGCCGGCGATGATCAGCACCGCTGCGTCGCTTCCTTCGTCGGGTACGGTCAGCGTTCCGGAGAGTTTGCCCCAGGAACGGGAAACCGAGATTTCCTCCTCTTTGGACTGGGAGGGAAGCGCCGCAAGCAACAGCAGTCCGGCGATGAGGTATCTGAATGTTTTCATGGTCGCTGTGTTTGTTAATCGAATCGTTACAGGAGATCGGCGAGCCTCTCCAGTCCGATGCTGTGCGATCCTTTGACCAGGATCAGGGCCTGCGATACGGGATGTTTCCGGAGCTCTGCGGCCAGTACTTCCTGCGACGGGTAGAGAGTCGTGTCGGCGGGTCGGGATTCCAGGCTGCGGTAAGCCTTCGCGAAATGCGGTCCGACCAGCAAGATACGGGCATCGGGAATTTCGGCGGCGAGGGAGATGATATGGCGGTGTTCCGCATCCGACCAGTCGCCCAGTTCCAGCATATCGCCGAGGATCAGTATCTTCCGGGTGCAGCCTTCGAGCGGTTCCTGCCGGAAGTTGACGAGCGATGCCTGCATGCTCGAGGGATTGGCTTTGTAACAGTCGAGAATCAGGGTATTCTGCCCGGTGCGTATTTTTTGTGAGCGGTGGTTGTCGGGCCGATAGGAGCCTACGGCATAGCGGATGCGTTCGTCGTCCACGCCGAAATAACGCCCGACGGCGACCGCCGCAGCGACATTGAAGCGGTTGTAGTCCCCTTCGAGGTGGTGCTCCACGCCGTCGGCCAGCGTGGTCGGGTAACACTCCGCAGCCAGCGTTTCGCGTTCGGCCGCCATGGACATCAGGACCGGGTCGTTGGCAGGAACGAAAACGCGCCCTCCGGTCCGGGCGAGCCAGTCGTACAGCTCGCCTTTCCCGCGCCGGACACCCTCCGGGCCGCCGAAGCCTTCCAGGTGGGCTCGTCCGATGTTGGTGACGATGCCGTAGTTGGGTTCCGCGATCGAGCAGAGCAGGGCGATCTCCCCGCACGCGCTCGCACCCATCTCCACGATGCCGAACTCCACGTCGCGGGTCATTGCCAACAGGGTCAGCGGTACGCCGATGTGGTTGTTCAGGTTGCCCCGGGTGGCATAGACTTCGTATTTCTCGGCCAGTACGCGGCTGACCAGCTCCTTCGTGGTGGTTTTGCCGTTGCTGCCCGTGATGGTGAGGATCGGCAGCCCCAACTCCCGGCGGTGTTCCCGGGCGAGGGCTTGCAAGGTTTGCAGCGCGTCGTCCACGACGATCAGACGGTCTGCCTTGTCGGGGCGGGTGTTCGGGAGCGAGGGATCGTCCACGACGGCGTATGCCGCCCCCTTTTCGAGGGCGTCGGCTGCGAAGCGGTTGCCGTCGAACGACGCCCCCCGGAGCGCGAAGAATACGGAATCGGGCTCGATGCGGCGGGAGTCCGTCGAAATGCGCGGGTGGCGCAGATACAGTTCATACAGGGATGACATCGGGGAAATCGAATATTTGGTCATGTTTTCCTTGTCCAAAAGAAGAGCGGAACGCTTGTCGATGGGAAACCCGGCGAGGGGCATTTACCTTTTCGGAAATCCCGGCGGCTCCGGAATCCCGCGTCGGAGCGGAAATGTTGTGGCCCTTAAATATGTTTGTCGCCTTCGTTGTATTTCACTTCGTCGATGAACTTCTTGATGTTCTGTTCCTCGCTGCGCGGACAGATCAGCAGCACGTCCTCCGTATCCACCACGATGTACTCCTTCAGGCCGTTGATGACGGCTACTTTGCCTTCCGGGAGGGAGA
>OHNH01000876.1_pt1 | contig 14127 bp, 11 predicted proteins | sample 1569561 | NCBI WGS metagenome assembly OHNH01 (sample SAMEA3879510, study PRJEB24766) | human gut metagenome | biome: human-associated habitat; feature: feces | place: USA | collected 1985/1987
GTACTTTCGAGAGGTAAAAGTAGGTCATATAGGGGCCTTTTTGGGGAAGTTATCTTCAATGCTCGATGAAGTTAACTTCGTTGGTCGATGAAGTTAACTTCGTAGGCTGATGAAGTTAACTTCGTAGGCCGATGCACTTAACTTGCTTTTTAGACGGTTTTTTAGGAAAAACGTCTCTGTATGTGGTCTCGTGCCTATTTTATGGATAATCAATGAATAGATTTTACAATTACAGAGTCTCACAACTCGTTTCCACGCCTTTCCATACACCTAATGGATAGCGATATGGTCAATGCGCCTGCTGATGGCAGTAACGGGGCGTGTGAAGACCAAATAATGGCGTCCCGCCACTTGTAGGACTTCCCAATGGAAGTCGTCGAGGGCGTAGCTATCTCCCTTGTAGGCTACGGGGCGCTGCCAGAAGTGGAGACAGGCCGGGTCTTCGGGCTTGAGGAGAAACTCCACGCCCTTCACCTTCTGCTCCTTGCCGATTCGTATCGCATACAGACGGTTGCCCTCATCGGTGGTAAACTTGTTGCTACTGAGGCTGTTGTTCTTCATCTTGAGGACTATATCTTCGGGTAGAAACCACAGACGCGACTTGTCGTAGAGACTGGCCGCACAGCGCATATTGCTATCCTCTGCGTCAAACCCCATGTAGCAGCTGAAAAAGCCGTAGTCGGCAAACGGCATGACATAGCGTTCGTAGGCGATACGCTCCAGAGTGTTGGCCGGTCTCACATCGCGCGTCTGTATGATGCTTACGCCTGGCTGCTTCATCTGTGCCACGGCATAGCGATAGTTGTCCACCTGCTGGCAGCACATGGCCAGGGCTGGTGCATAGAGCGTCAGAGCGACAGCAGTCATCACGATCCCCAAGATCCGCATGGCCTTCATGCCTACGGTCTGCCACCAGAGTGCGAGGAGCGCGAGGAGCGTCATCATTTCCGCATGGAAAGCCACGCGGTCGAGGGTCACACCGCTGGCGAAGACGATGCCATAAGCTGCCGAAATCATCACTGCCACAGGTAGATAGCGCAGCACCAGCTTTTTAGAGATGCGCTTTTGCTTCCATAATATCAGTAGTGTAAGCATCAACGCCCATAGAATCCGCACGTTGGTTGCGATGGCGACGCATCCGTTGATAAGGCGGCTGGCGAACGTGGGCGCATCGCCAGCCCGATGCCAGATACCTGGCGAGGCAAGGCAAAGTGCGGTACCTATTATGTAGGCGGCGATGGCAGGGGCGAGATGCTGCCTTTGCTTCCCCTGACCGTTGACGATCAGCCATGTGACAAGCCCCAATGAGACTGGGAGTGACAATGCCTCATGTGTCCATCCCGCCAACAAGGCAACAGGAAGAAGGACGATCGTGTTACCCAAGGTAGGGGCTTGCTGCAGTCGTTTTCTCAATGAGAGTAGAAAGAAGAGATGGAGGACGATCGGCCAAAGGTAGTTGAGCGTGCCCAGCTGCCATAGCAACGCCCCCTGGAAGCCCCGTAGCAGGACGAAGATAGTTCCGCCCAGCAGGGCGGCGCAGGCCACCCTGCCTTCCTTCGGCGGCGCAATGAGTCGTACGCCCCCGTCGATGAGGAGCATGAACAACAAGGCGTTGAGCACATTGAGGACTTGTCCCGGCACCAACGTAAGAAAGGTTTGCGCCAGCACATGAGCCGGCGCGCGTCCGTTGATCGTCAGATAATGCCAGTATTGCGACCGAAGCACGTCGCCCAAGTTTTGGATAGGCTCAGGGGGCATACCTCCTGATGCCGTAAACTGGAAGCGATACACCACGTCGTCGAGCAAGGTGGGCGTAGTGTTATGCTCCAGTAGTAGGTAGAGGAGGCCGGCCACGACCAGTACGGCCGAGTATCCGCGTTGCCCAAGGTGCAAACGGCCTTGTTCCATCATATCTTCAATCTGTCTGTATTTCGCGATTACTCACCCTTGTCGCGGTCGTAGTGTACCATCGTCTCGGGCAGATAGAACGAAATCTCGACCAGTCCGGCTACCTCGCCGTCCTGCTTCCACGGAGTCTGATAGACGAGTTTTTTGCGTCCTTTCTTCGTGATGGTGTAGCAATGGGTGTTGCCCGTGGCGAGCATCTCGCCGATCAGGCCACGTGAGTGGTCGGAGTGGCAGGGCATAAGGCTCTTGCCCACCATCGTCTCGCCGTCTCGCTGAAACAGTCCGCGGGAGACCTTGTTCTGGAAGAGTACTTTCCCTTCTTTGTCACAGACGGTAATGGCGCAATCCACATCGTCAGTCCAAATAAAATCTTTGTCCATTTTTCTCTTTTGTTTATTGTAAATAGTGATAGACTACGTAAATAGCCACAGACCGCGCCATGAAGCCTCATCGGCCACGCGTCCTTCCTGTGCTATCCCCTTTTGCTTCCCTCCTGCGCCTTGACCATCACGGCGATGGTCTTCATGCGGACATAGGGAAAGCTGACGTAGATGAAGCCTTTAAACTGGTTGGACGCCCCCCATGAGTTTTTCATGATGAAATAGCGTCTTCCCTCGCCGTCGTGCGCCAGTCCCACGATGCTCATGCAATGGTCGTCCGTGGTTTGGTGGTGTTCGAAGGCCGTCTGTCGTGCCTCCTGCGTCACCTCTTCGGTCTCGTCGGGCAGTTGGGCGAACCCTGCCTCCCAGTTGAAGCGCGGTTCGCTGATGTCGCCCTCCCAGCAGACAGGATGTCCTCTGCGCACGCTCTGCTCTATCTGTGTCATCAGGGTGTCGATGGGCACGTTGAGAAAGGTGCTATGGTAGCGGTTGTCGGGCACCTCCAAAGCGAAGCGTTGGTAGAACGGGTGGTGTGTGAAACTGGTCATGGCGACCCACTCCTTCTCCTTGCAGACGCTATGGGCAAACTCCAGCGGCGTGTAGCGCGTGCCGAACATGAATATCAACTGTGGCATGGGGCCCAGTCCGTCGTCGAGAATCTGGTCCACGTCCTGTCGCAGGTCAGGGAGCGTCATCGTCCCGTCCACGCACTTCTGTAGCTTGCGTGTGATGACGCCCATGTCCGCCTGGTCGCCCCGGTGGTACGCATCATAGTGTGCCAGGCCGTAGGTCTGGATCAGGTCGATGAGCATGGGAGCCATGCCCCGCGTCGAGAGGTGGTCGTCGGAATCCCCGTTGAAGGGAAATCCTTTCATGAACTGGTTCTCGGCCTGCTCCCGAAGATAGGCCCTTGCGACGTAATCGACGCTGAGGTTGACGCTGTCGCCCTGCACGAGATGTTCCGTCTCGATGGTGGCGAGCATCGCATACGCCCAGCACAAGGAGCTGCTGCCTTGGTTTTTCATAGGCGTGGTGGGCAGCATCACGTCGCGATAGAACACACGAGGCGCAGGGAGCGGCTTCCTCTTGGCAGGGAAGTTCCACAACACGGCCCCCGCCACCACCGCACAGCATAGTGCGGCGATGACGGCGATGCGTCTTTTTCGTCCCTTGAAAGCCATCGGCTGTTATCGAAGTTTATACTCCACGTTGTTGTTGATCAGGTCCTCCGTCTTCCACGGAGCCGGGTCGCCACCCAGGTATTTGTGGAACCATTCGAGGTGGGCGTTGTAATAGACCGGCATGGATCGCAACGAACTGGGCCAGTGGCCGTCGTGGTCGAAGACAATCAGTCGGCTCGGGATGTCCAGTGCCTGAAGCGTTGAGAAGTAGGCCAGGCTCTGATTGTAGGAGACGCGGTAGTCGCGCTCGCCCGTGATGATCAGCGTCGGGGTCTTGAAGTTGTGCACGTACTCCGAGGGCGAGAACTTCTTATACAATGGTGAGTTCCAGGGCTGTCCGTTCATCTCGAAGTTGGGGAACCACAGCTCCTCCGTCGTACCCCACATGGAGGGCAGGTCGTAGAGACCCATCATCGAGGCCAGGCACTTGAATGGATGCTCATGGCCCTGCAGCCAGTTCATGAAATAGCCGCCATAGCTCCATCCCATGGCACCCATGCGGTCCTTATCGACATACGGGAGTTTGGCCAAGGCCTCCGTGACGGCCAGCACGTCCTCATAGGGCTTGCCGCCCCAGTCCTGGGAGATGGCACGCGTGAAGTCCTGTCCGTAGCCCGTCGATCCGTGCGGGTTGGGATAAGCCACGACGTATCCCGCTCCGGGATACACCTGCCAGTCTCCTCGGTAGGAGTCCATCCATTGCATCTGCGGACCACCATGGACGTTGATGACGAGCGGGTATTTCTTGTTGGGGTCGAAGTCGTGCGGCTTGACGATGAACACGTGGATGGAGTCGCCACCAGCTCCCATCACCCACATCTGCTCTGAGGGACGGATATCGACCTCCTCGGCAAACTTCTGGTTGTAGAAGGTGATCTGCTCTTCCCCACCCTTGCGCTCGTTTGCTTTGTAGAGGTCCACGGGCTTGCCCGTCGTGGTGTAGGCGTAGTAGATGTTGCCTTTGTTGTCGAAGTCGAAACCCTGGATGGCTCGCTGCGCGACGACTGGTTTCCACTTGCCCGTCTTGAGGTTGAGTTTGTAGAGCGGCTCATATCCGCGCTCCTGTGTGAGGAAATAAATATCCTTGGAGTCGGCGCTCCATTTGAAGTCGTCCACCCAGTTGTCGAGCTGCTCTGTCAGGACACGCTTCTCTCCTGTCGTCCGGTCGTAGAGGGCAAGGCGGAAGCGGTCGCTCTCATAGCTGGGCACGGTCTGGAAGCGGTAGGCGATGTAGCGTCCATCGGGCGAATAGAGCGGCTGTCCGTCCCATGCCGGGTTCTCTTTGGTCAGACATTTTGCCTCTCCTCCCGTAATGGAGACCGTCCAGAGGTCGCAGTTGGTCGATGCCTCCTGGTGGCGGTCCCGATTCGAGGTGAAGCAGATCTCCTTGCTGTCGGGCGAGAAGGCGAAGAGTCCCGCGCCTCCGTTGGGCGAGAAGACGGGTGAATGCCACGTGCCAGGCGTCACGTCCGTGTAGGTCTTGTCTTGCAGGTCGCAGACGATGATGTGCTGGAAGCGTCCGTCCTGATATTCCGTCCAATGGCGGAAGAGCAGGCTGTCGGCAATATGGGCGTGAACGGGTCCCGCCTCTTTCCTGCGCTTGCGCTCCAGGTTGGCTTTGGCGTCCGCACCCAGGTCGGGATAGACCGTAGCCGTGAAGGCCACATAGCGTCCGTCGGGCGATACCAAGGCGTCGCCTACCCCCATGGCGAAGTCGGTCAGCTGGGTGGTCTCGCCCGTGGCGGGATCCATGCGGTAGAGCTGTGCCGTGCCCGTGGCGTAGCCAGTATAGTATAGCGACTTGCCATCGCTGCTCCATTGCGGTCCGAAGCTCATGCCGTCGGTGGTCAGCGTGCGCGTAGTGCCGTTCTTCCCCGTCTCCATCAGTACGAGGTTGGTCTTCGACGACTGTGCGGGCAGGCTCTGCTGCGTGGTCGTGAAGACCAGTCGGGTGCCGTCGGGGCTCAGCTGTGGTGCGCCGACATACTGTGAACGATATACATCCTCGATGGTGAAGGCGCGCTTCTGCGCCATGGCCTCTCCTGCGCCAAGCGTCAGAAGCAGGGCGGCCGAGAGGATCATCTTCGTCGATAAAGTCTTCTTTCTCATTGTCTAAAAAGGTTTCTGCAAAGTTACGACAAAACTATGGGATGACCAAACAAAAATGGAACAGGGTGTGATTTTGTCCCCTACTTACCTCTCTCACGAGCCCTACTTACCTTCGTTCCCCCACCCTACTTACCTTCGCGTCGGGTCCTAAGTTATGCTTCGTGAGGCCCTTCGTGAGGCCCTTCGGTAACCTTCAGTAACCTTCGGGATGGTTTCGGGATGCCTTCGGGATTCGTTCGGGATGGGTTTACATTTAAAAGCCATGGATGCTCACAGACAATCCATTTGCCGTTTTTGTTGCTGCTCATGCGTGACAGTAGACCAACGGTAGTAACTCTTTTTTCCATCGAAACGGACGCTTTTTATAAAAAAAACACTCCCCAAGCAAATAAATAGAAACAAGCTACGCAGTCTTTTTGCGCAACACAGAAAAATCAGTGAAAACGATGAAAAAGCGCATTTTTCATCTACCGCACAAATAGGCTGCGTAGGAAAGGGGAGATCAGTCGATGTCGATCAGTTGGAAATGCTTGTTGAAGGTGAATTCCATACCGTTGGCCAGTTCCACCTCGTACTCCTTCTTGCTCATCTCCAGTTTTTTGACCGACTGTCCGGGATAGTGGAGGCGCAGGTAGCTTCGGATGGGGTAGGGGATCAGCTCCGCAGGCACCGAACCGCGCTTGCAGTCGATCTCCGTCAAGTTGCCCCTTTTGTCAAACTCGAGTTTGGTGCCATTGCGCAGCACGACGTCATAACTCTTGCCGGCTCCCGACTCCTTCTTGGCCAGCACCACTCTTTGGTGGCTGAAATGGCGCGTGATCACGGCCTGCGCCTTGGCGGGAAGCATGGCGACGGAGATGGGCTTGTCGTTGTCCACATGGGCAGAAATAGCGCAGGTGACGATGCAGCAGAGGGCGATCATCAAAAATCTCATTGTTCTTTTCATAAACTTCAAATCTATTGTTTTATTATACCTATATACGGATCGTGCCGAGACACGATACACTGTTTTGGACGGCTAAGGGTCGCAATGGTTTAAGGCTGCGCTCCACCTTGATAGAAAAAAACCACCCCCGGGGACGGCGAGGGTGGTAATGGTCAGATCATTGGGCTTGGCGTGTGGCAAGAAAGCGCTCCGCCTTGTGGAGGTCTTCGGGCGTGTCGATGCCGACGGTCTCGACATCGGTCAGTCCGACCTTGATCTTGTAGCCGTTTTGCAGCCAGCGCAGTTGCTCCAGGCTCTCCGCCAGTTCGAGCGACGACTGGGGCAGGCGCGTGACCTCGCGCAGCACGTCGGCACGGTAGGCATAGAGGCCGATGTGCTTGAGGAAGGGGTAGGCCGCCAACCACTCGCTCCGGTCCTTGCCCCGGACGAAGGGGATGGGAGACCGGGAGAAGTAGAGGGCGAAGCCGTCGTTGTCGAGGACGATCTTGGGGGAGTTGGGATTTCCTACCGCCTCGATGGTCTCGAAACGCTTGCCGAGGGTGGCGATCTGCGTGGCGGGGTCGTCGAAGGCCTCCATCACCGTGCGCAGTTGCGAGGGCTGGATGAAGGGCTCGTCGCCCTGGACATTGATGACGACGTCGGGGGATCCGCCGACCAGGTCGAGGGCCTCGCAGATGCGGTCGGTGCCGCTCTTGTGGTCGGATCGCGTCATGACGGCCTGGCCGCCAAACGCGGTGACGGCGTCGTAGATGCGCTGGTCGTCGGTGGCGACATAGACGCGGTCGAGGACCGATCGTACCTGGTCATAGACGCGCTGGATGACGGGTTGGCCGCCCAGGATGGCGAGCGGCTTGCCAGGGAAGCGCGTAGAAGCGAAACGCGCGGGGATGATAGCTATATACTCCATGGCGCTGCTACTTGATGATGTGGAGCCACTTCAGCGGCTTCTTGACCAGTTCGCTGAGCTTGCTGTCCTTGTTCTTCTGCGGCAGCGCGTAGTCCTCGCGAATGTCGTACTTCGTGGAGTGGACGGGGGCCTGGTCGCCACCCTGCTTGCCACGGCCACGGCCGCGCTTGCGCGAACTCTTCTTCTTGCCCTTGGAGGCGTCGGCCTGAGACTGGGCCTGCTGCTGGTTGCCCTTCTGGCCACCCTGCTGGTTGCCCTTCTGACCACCTTGCTGGCCACCCTGCTGGCCACCGCCCTCGGCGCCCTTGTCCTTGCCACGGCCACGGCCGCGGGATCTGCGATCCTTCTGGTCCTTTCGTTCCTTGGAGTCCTGCTGGTCGCGGCTGGCGTCGCCCTGCTGCTGCGGCTGCTGATCGCGGGCCTCACGAGGCTCGCGCGGCTCTCGGCGCTGGCGTCCGCGGCGCGGCTGCTTCTCCCTGGGCTGCTGGTCCTGGGGCTGTGCCTGCTGCTGGCCGTCCTTGGCCAGGGGCTGGTCGCCCTTGTCGGCCTCACGGGGCTGCGGCTTGGCGGCCTTCTCGGCGCGCTGCTTGTTCTGGCGGTTGCGGCTCTTCTTGTCCTTGTGGCTCTGCTGGTCGCGGGCCTCGCGGCGGCGGATCTTCGCACTCTTGCCTTTGGCGGGACGCGCCGACTGACTGTATTCAGGCGCCTCGCCGACGTCCTCGGGCAGGGGCACCTTCTCCACCGTCTTCTCCAGGAATTTCTCTATCTGCTGGAAGTAGTACTGGTCCTGCTCGCTGACCAGCGTGATGGCCACGCCGTCGCGGTTGGCACGGGCCGTACGGCCGATACGGTGGACGTAGTCCTCGGCGTCGCGGGGCACGTCGAAGTTGACGACCATCGCGATGTCGTCGATGTCGATGCCGCGGGAGATGATGTCGGTGGCGACGATGACGTCGAGCTTGCCGCTCTTGAACTGGAACATCATCTCGTCGCGCTCGGCCTGGTCGAGGTCGGAGTGCATCTCGCCGCAGTTGACCTTCATGCGCTTCAGCGAGGCGGCGATCTGCTTCACCTTCTGCTTGGATCCGGAGAAGATGATGACGCGGTTGAGGTCGCCGGCCTTGAAGATGTCCTTGAGGATCGCCATCTTCTGCGTCTCGTAGCAGACGTAGGCCTTCTGCTGGATCTTCTCGGCGGGCTTGCTCACGGCGAGCTTCACCTCGACGGGATTCTTGAGCAGCGTCTTGGCCAGGTCCTCGATCTTGTCGGGCATCGTGGCCGAGAACATGATGGTCTGGACGTTCTGCGGCAACTTGCGGGCGATGGTGAGGATATCCTCGGAGAAGCCCATGTCGAGCATGCGGTCGGCCTCGTCGAGGATGAAGAAGCTCACGCGCGAGAGATCGACGTTGCCCAGCGACATGTGGGAGATGAAGCGGCCGGGGGTGGCGATGACTACATCGGCACCGAGAGAGAGGCTCTTGAGCTCCTGGTCGTAGCGGTTGCCGTCGTTGCCGCCATAGACGGCCACGCTCGACACGCCGTCGAGATGGTAGGCGAAGCCCTGCATGGCCTGGTCGATCTGCTGGGCCAGCTCGCGCGTCGGCGACATGATGACGCAGTTGATGGCGTCGGCGGGATAGCCGCCGTCGGCCAGCTTGGAGAGGATGGGGAGCAGGTAGGCTGCCGTCTTGCCCGTGCCGGTCTGGGCGACGCCCAGGATGTCGCGGCCTTCGAGGATGTGGGGGATGCAGCTTTCCTGTATGGGAGTGCACGTCTCGAACTGCATGTCGTCCAAGGCGTCGAGCACATAATCGTTCAAATCTAATTCGTCAAAATACATCTTTTCTGAAAGATAAAAATGGTGAGTGATACTACCTTGGCGCGTGCCTATAGCAGAAATAGGCTATGAAGGCAAAGATAATGTTCGGAATCCATGCGGCCAGCACGGGGGGCGTGCCGGCATTGATGGCAAAGGTCGAGGAGACGGTCTGGAGCATGATGTAGCCGAAGCTCAGGCCCAGGCCGATACCCAGATAGAGGCCCATTCCTCCCTTTCGCTTTCGCGCCGAGAGCGAGAGTCCGATGATGGTGAGGATGAAGGAGGAGAAGGACATGGCGATGCGCTTGTGGAACTCCACCTCGTACTGCACGACATTGCCCGAGCCGCGGCTCGTCTGCTTGGAGATGTAGTCGAGGAGTTCGGGCGAGGTGAAGGTCTCCTGCTGGCCCTTGGAATAGACCAGGTCGGTGGGCTCCATGAGGATGACCGTGTCCTTGACGTCGCCGGTGACGATTCGCTCGCGCAGGCCGACCAGCGTGCGCGTCTTCCAGTTGGTGGCCTTCCAGTGATACTTCGCGTCGGCGATCGTGTCGTACTGGATCTCCATGGCCGTCATGTGGCTGACCAGCTTCTTGCCCTCAAACTTGTCGAGGGAGAAGCCGTAGCCGCGCTTGTAGCGGTCGTCGTAGTGCTGGATGTAGGCCACCGTGCCCTTGCCCACCTGCAGCTGGACGTTCTCCGCCGAAGTGTTCTTCTTGGAGTTGCGGTAGAGCGACTCGAAGTTTTGGCGGATGACCGTGCCGTGGGGGATGACGAAGCTGTTGAGGTAGAAGGTGACGCTGGCGATGAGCACGCACGAGATCATGTAGGGGCGCATCAGCCGCCGGAAGGAGACGCCCGAGGAGAGCATCGCGATGATCTCGGAGTTGCCGGCCAACTTCGAGGTGAAGAAGATGACGGCAATGAACACGAAGAGCGGGGAGAAGAGGTTGGAGTAGTAGGGGATGAAGTTGGCGTAGTAGTCGAAGACGATGGCACGCCAGGGCGCATGGTACTTCGTAAACTTCGAGAGGTTCTCGTTGAAGTCGAAGACCAGGGCGATGGAGATGATCAGCACGATGGAGAATATGTAGGTGCCGATAAACTTCCGGATGATGTACCAGTCGAGACGACCGAAAAGGTGCTTGGGCGACAACTTGCGCAGCACACGCGCCACCCTGGCCCCCGCCCGGCGAATCGTCTCGGGCTGGGGCATCCTGCGCCTCATCTTGTCTATGGTCTCTCCCATCTGCATGTCGTAATTTTGATTTTTAGAGTCTGTCCTGCGAACGTCAAGGGGCCGGGCCTATATCCTCCGCCCGAGCTGGTCGATGACGGAAGACTTCCACTGGGTGAAGTCGCCCTGGAGGATGTGGGCCCTGGCGTCGGTGACGAGCCGCAGGTAGAAGGCGAGGTTGTGGATGCTGGCTATCTGCATCGCCAGCAGCTCGCCCGCCTTGAAGAGGTGGTGGAGGTAGGCCTTGGAGGTGATGCGGTCGATCTCGCAGCCCGTGGGGTCGAGGGGCGAGAAGTCGGCCTCCCACTTCTTGTTGCGCATGTTCATCGTGCCCTCGTAGGAGAAGAGCATGGCGTTGCGGCCGTTGCGCGTGGGCATCACGCAGTCGAACATATCGACACCGCGCTCTATGCCCTCCAGCAGGTTCTGGGGCGTGCCCACACCCATGAGGTAGCGCGGCTTGTCCTTGGGCAGGATGGCGTTGACGACCTCGATCATCTCGTACATCACCTCGGTGGGCTCGCCCACGGCCAGTCCGCCAATGGCATTGCCCTCGGCGCCCTGGGCGGCGACGTACTTAGCCGCCTCGCTGCGCAGGTCGGGATAGGTGCAGCCCTGGACAATGGGAAAGAGGGCCTGGGGGTAGCCGTAGAGGGGCTCGGTCTCGCGGAAACGCTTGAAGCAGCGGTCGAGCCAGCGCTGGGTAAGCCCAAGGCTGTTCTTGGCGTAGGCGTAGTCGCTCTTGCCCGGCGGACACTCGTCGAGCGCCATGATGATGTCGGCACCGATGACGCGCTCGATGTCCATCACGCGCTCGGGGGTGAAGATGTGCTTCGAACCGTCGATATGCGACCGAAACTCGCAGCCCTCCTCCGTGAGCTTGCGGATGCCCGTGAGGGAGAAGACCTGGAAGCCGCCGGAGTCGGTGAGGATCGGGCGGTCCCAGCCGTTAAAGCGATGGAGGCCACCAGCGGCCCGGAGCACCTCGCAGCCGGGGCGGAGGTAGAGGTGGTAGGTGTTGCCCAGGATGATCTGGGCCTTCACCTGCTCCTGGAGTTCGCGGAAGTGGACTCCCTTCACACTGCCCACCGTGCCCACGGGCATGAAGATGGGGGTGAGGATCTCGCCATGGGCCGTCTGGATGCGGCCGGCCCGCGCGTCGCTGTAGGCGTCGGTGTGCTGCAGTTCGAACGTCATTGGCCCTTCTCCTCCTTTTGATCCCTAAATCCACACTGCAGATGATCTGTTCTTTCACAGGTGTTTTGGTAAGTGTTACTTCCTCTTTATAGGAAAAACGCAAAAAATACTTCTGGTGTCTCTTTTCCAGAGTCGGGGCAGATGCCTTTTTCCCTGACCAGCATTTTCTCAGATATTCCATATCCGTATGATCCAGACGTACACAGGACCATTTCCAGTCATGACCGTCATAGAGTTTCAGGTATGCTTCGTCTTTCCCTTCCGCGCCTTCACGATACATGACATCACGGTAGAAGACCGGCATGGCGTGATTTTCATATACAAGCTTTGGTTTCCCGCTCTTTCCGTCGGTCTTTTCCCATAGATCCAGCCGTGTTTTATAAGAGGATACTGTCCCCAGTGCATGCTGGATGGCAGATCTGCGCAGATAGGAAGGCATCTTTGGGAACCGGATATCAAAATCAAAACAGGCATGGTTTTTCTTCGTAGTATGTACCAGATGTTCTGCAGCATTAAAACGCCTCTTTGCATCCGGGATTTCTGCTAATTCTTCCCATACCTGCACATAAATCCCAATCAGATAGCTGACAGCAGAACGGTAGATCTCCAGTGTCTGGCGGATCGGGATATTCTGTTTTCGTAATTCTACACCATAACTGGATATTATCTGCATTTTTATTTCTCCCTGATAACTCTTTTCTCAGATTCTGTTGTTTTTTCTACTACCCATGGCTATATTTTAGCACATATAGTGCCAGAAGTAAACATGTGTTCTTTCTTTGGGTAAAAAATTTGCGCGTCTAACTCATCACTACTACAATATATTTATGGGTAATCCCCTTACTTCCAGTAAGGATTTATCCATCTCATTACTTAAACTGTTAGAATGTAGGATGCAATGGTATATCGACTTCATCACTTGGACCTCGCGTCCGTACTTTAGACTGATAACCGGCTCCTCATTCACAGTGTTCGTTTTATGCAGGTTGAATCACATTAGGTGCATTCGTGTCACACACAGTAGTTTGAACAGGTAATGAGTAAAACTGGTATTTATCCATTGTAATATTTTTTAAGGAGTGATAAATTTATGAACGCAGTAGGTATCGATGTTTCAAAAGGTAAAAGTATGGTTACAATTCTGAGACCATTTGGGGAGATTGTATCCTCTCCTTTTGAGATTAAGCACACATCCAGTGATATCCATTCACTTATTAAACTTATTCATTCTATCGAAGGTGAATCCCGGGTTGTAATGGAACATACCGGCCGCTACTACGAAGCACTTGCTCACCAGCTTTCAGCAGCAGATCTCTTTGTCAGTGCTGTTAATCCCAAGTTGGTCAAAGATTTTAATAACGATTCTCTTCGCAAGATCAAGTCCGACAAAGCTGATTCTGTCAAGATTGCCCGCTACGCTCTTGACAAATGGCAAAGTCTTGAACCGTATAGTATTACAGATGAATTACGCGCTCAGCTAAAGGTCATGAATCGTCAGTTCCATTTCTATGTGAAACAAAAAACGGCTATGAAAAATAATCTTATTGGCCTCATTGACCAGACCTATCCAAATGCAAATACTTATTTCAATAGTCCCACCCGCAGTGATGGTTCCCAGAAATGGGTTGATTTTGTCTCTACATACTGGCATGTAGATTGCATTCGTAAAATGTCTCTAAACGCTTTTGTTGAACATTATCAGAACTGGTGCAAGCGCAAAAAATATGCCTTCAATAAATCAAAAGCGGAAGAAATTTACACCAAAACAAAGGAACTTGTTCCAGTATTTCCTAAGAATGAAATAACCAAACATATCATCAGACAAGCTATCGATCAGCTCAACAGTACTTCCGTTACTGTCGAAACAATACGCACTCTCATGAACGAGACTGCCTCAAAGCTTCCTGAATACTCAATTGTCATGCAGTTTAAAGGGATTGGTCCATCTCTCGGTCCACAGCTTATGGCTGAGATCGGTGATGTAACCAGATTCACGCATAAAGGAGCCCTTACTGCATTCGCCGGAGTTGATCCTGGGGTAAACGAATCTGGTTCCTATGCACAAAAAAGCGTCCCAACATCCAAACGTGGATCTTCAAATTTAAGAAAGACTCTTTTTCAAGTAATGGATGTTCTTATCAAAACCATGCCTCAGGATGATCCTGTATATCAATTCATGGACAGAAAACGCACCCAGGGTAAGCCTTACTATGTTTATATGACTGCAGGTGCTAATAAATTTCTCAGAATATACTATGGACGAGTGAAAGAATATCTTTCTGTTCTTCCTGATCCAAGCTAATTCAAAACTTTTACTTTCAGACCAGCACTGGTTGTGGTGGCCTTATTTTAATGCCTAATTTTTAACCTGTAAAGTTTTTTAACTTTCTTCAATTTTAGTATTGACTTTTTATTTGCAGGCTGAAGTAACGAGAATGCG
>OHNH01000877.1_pt1 | contig 14126 bp, 10 predicted proteins | sample 1569561 | NCBI WGS metagenome assembly OHNH01 (sample SAMEA3879510, study PRJEB24766) | human gut metagenome | biome: human-associated habitat; feature: feces | place: USA | collected 1985/1987
GGCATCACCGTCGCCCTCGGCACGGACAACGTCTGCGACGCCATGGTGCCCTGGAACGCCGGCGACATATGGCACGAAATGACCACGCTCGCCACGGGCTGCCGCTTCGACTACTTCGACGAACTCGTCAAGATTGCCACGGTCAACGGCCGCAAGGCGATCGGCATCGACTAATTTTCAGGAAAGAGATATAGAAAATGTTCAAGTCCAAGATTGCTGAAAACATCCTCGCCGAACACCTCATCAACAACGGCGCCGTGTCCTTCCTGACGGAACGTCCGATGCGCCTCAAGTCCGGCCTGATCACGCCGATCTACGTCGACAACCGCCGCCTGACGGCCGTCCCGGAAGCCTGGCGCGACATCCTTGAAACTATGGCCACGAAGGTCGTCGAACTCGGTCTCGAATTCGACATCGTCGCGGGCGTCGAAGGCGCCGGCGTCTCCCACGCCGCCGCTCTGGCCTACCGCCTCAACAAGATGTTGCCCCGCGACATCTCCGTGAGCCAGATCCTACCCGTACCCTCGGATCTCCACGCGCGCTTCTCGGCCAAGAGGCGCACCTACCACTACTACATCCACACGCGGAAAGACCCCTTTCGCAGGGCCTACTCTCACGAGATCCACTACGCCCTCGACTTCGACCAGATGAACGCGGCAGCACAGATGCTTGTCGGCACACGCGACTTCCAATGTTTCTGCAAGGCGGGAAGCGACGTGAAAACGACCGTCTGCGACCTCTACGAGGCCCGCTGGGACCATCTGGACGGCGAGGCCTGGTGCTTCACCATCTCCGCCAACCGCTTCCTGCGCAACATGGTGCGCGCCGTGGTGGGCACCCTGGTGGAGGTGGGTCGCGGACGCCTCTCGCTGCAAAGGCTGGAGGAGGTGCTCGCAAAGGGCACCAGGAGCGACGCGGGCGAGAGCATGCCAGCCCACGCGCTATTTCTGTGGGATGTGGAGTATGACGGGCTGGAACCGCAGGAAAATGGTGTTTTGGCTAAATAAATGAACACTTTGGTTGCCAGTTTGAGAAAAAAGGCTTATTTTTGCGCCATCAAAGTCAAAACATAGCATCTTTTACCCAGTTCCTTCCACCGGAAAGCGGGGAGGAGACACAAGAACAGACAACAATATGAGTAATATTTTCAGAGGATTGGGAGTTGCGCTGATCACTCCTTTCAAGAGCGACATGAGCATCGATTTCGAGGCTTTGGAGCGACTCGTCAATTACCAACTGGACAATGGTGCCGACTTTCTGTGCATCCTGGCCACAACGGGCGAGACGCCCTGCCTGACGCGGAGCGAAAAAGACGAGATCACCCGGGTCGTCAAGAGCGTGGTGAAGGGCCGCGTGCCCCTGCTCAAATACTGTGGCGGCAACAACACGCGGGCCGTCATCGAGGAGATGAAGTCCAGCGACTGGGAGGGTATCGACGGCATCCTGAGCATCTGTCCTTACTACAACAAGCCGTCGCAGGAGGGCTTGTACCAGCACTTCAAGGCCATCGCCGAGGCCAGTCCGCTGCCCTTGGTGCTCTACAACGTGCCGGGGCGCACGGGAGTGAACATGAAGGCGGCCACGACGTGCCGCATCGCCAAGGACTTCCCCAACATCGTGGGTATCAAGGAAGCCTCGGGCAGTCTGGAGCAAGTCGACGAGATCATCAAGAACAAGCCTGAGGGCTTCGAGGTGATCAGCGGCGACGACGCGCTGACGTTCCCGATGATAGCCAGCGGAGCCGTCGGTGTGATCTCGGTCATCGGCAACGCCCTGCCCCGCCAGTTCTCCCGCATGATCCGCCTGGAGTTTGAGGGCAACTATGGCGAGGCACGCAAGATCCACCATCAGTTTACCGAACTCTACAAGCTCCTCTTCGTCGATGGCAACCCTGCGGGCGTGAAGGCCCTGCTCAACGACATGGGCATGATAGAGAACGTGCTCCGCCTGCCGCTCGTACCCACCGAGGTGACGACAAAGCAGAAGATGGCCGACATCCTCAAGGCCCTCCATGTAGAATAAGAGAAAGAAACTGGAACGGGACACCCATGGGACCGCGGGCGAAAGACCCAAGACCCAGACAGGCTTTTCCCAATCCGACATCCTATTGCGCAGACAGACTGCTTCCATCTTCCTCTCTCCAAACAGGACAGAAGGTAGACACGGAAGCAGTTTGTCGGCGTTCGCACACAACCTTGGTTATCAATTAAATCAAACCTATATCAAACCAAAACTATGAACAGTCTGTTTATCGTATTGCCTATCCTCACCATCCTGATGTTCGACCTCGGACTGACGCTGGAGGGCAAGGATTTCCGCTTGGTCATGCTCCGCTACAAAGCTGTCCTGGCCGGCATGATCGGCCAACTGTTCCTGCTGCCCCTCATCGCCTGGGGCGTGGCAGGCGCCTTGTCGCTGAGCCCGCTCTTCACCATCGGCCTGATGCTCATCGCCTGCTGTCCTGGAGGCAGTTCGTCCAATGTCTTCTCGATGCTGGCCAAGGGCGACGTGGCCCTGTCGGTATCGCTCACGGCCGTCAGCAGCCTCATCACCCTCTTCACCGTTCCGCTGATCATGCAGGCCACCACCGCCAACCTGGGCGAGGCCATGGGGGTGAAGTTGCCCGTGGTCAACCTGCTGATGCAAAACGTGGTGACGATGCTGCTGCCCATCCTTCTGGGCATTGGCATGCGCCACTACTGGCGAGAGACGGCCCGAAAGATCGAGCGAGTGCTCTCCCGACTGGCCTTCCCGGCCCTGATGCTGCTGGCCGGCATCTTCTTCGTGCAACACAAGACCACTATCGCCGACAACTTCGGCACGCTGGGCCTGGCCACCACCCTGCTCCTCCTCTGTGCCACCACGGGGGCGGGACTGCTCTGCTACGTCTTCCGCCTGCGTACACAGGAGCGGTGCACCATCGTCATCGAGGTGGGCATGCAGAACGCAGCCCAGGCCATCGCCGTGGCCTCCAGCCCCTTTGTCTTCAACGACGGGCGCATGGCCATCCCCGCCATCATCTACGCCCTGATGATGAACGTGATCCTGCTGACCTACGTGGGCATCATCAACCGGGGAAAGATCCTCGGATAAGGAGGGGGACTACCGCTAATATGAGACATGGGCCTTGTCCCCAGCTTCGCTTGATCGCTGGTGGCAAGGCCCATGCTCCAAACAGGGGGCTCAGTCCAAAATCTAAAAACTGAAATTGAAGCCTATCGAGGCGTACTCCTTAAACTGCAAGTAGCCGTGGTGGCTATCGCGCGCCACGCCATCGTCGAAGCGGGGATAGAGGAAGATCTGCGCAGAGACGAAGCGGTTGAACTGGAAAACGAACGTGTTTTCCCATTCCAACTCCACACGCTCGTAGGTGGTGTAGCCATAGAGGCGCGTGCGCCAGGTCAGGTCCTCCATCAGCGTCCACGAGAGATCGACCGTAAACTCCGAACCAAAGTCGTTGAGCACCCTGCGGTTGTCCTCGATGCCGAGACGGGAGGAGAGGGAGCGCACGCGGGTGTACTTCATGTTGTAGGCCAGCGGAGCGAGATGGATGTTGCCCTTCAGCCGATGGTGCTGCCAATCGACACTATAGTCCATACCCAAAGAGAGGTTGACATTGAGCGGGGCAAGGAAGTCGGAGTAGAGGGTCGGGTCGTTGGACCGATAGCTGTGGGTGAACTGCGTATAGGTGAGCAACTGGAGCGTGTAGTACCAACGTCTCGAAGCCTGCAGGCCCAACTTGGAGGTGAGTCGGATTAGGTCCTCCGTGGTCTTGTAGCGATGGAGCGAGTCGGAACGGGAACTCTGAAATCCGAAGCGCATCTCCAGCTTGTTCTCCCACTTCACCTTCTGCTTGTTGTTGTAGTTGGCCTCCATGATGACGGATCCCAGGGCGGAGTAGTTGCTCTCGCCTCCCTTATACCAGTTGTCGGAGACGTAGTTCTGCATGAAGCGCAGGGAGTAGTAGCCCGAGTAATGCCAAAAGTTGGGCTTATGGACCACCAGCTGGACGGGCACGACGTCGGGCTCCACGGGCATGGGGTCTGCATGGTCGCCCATCTCCGTCTCAGTCTGTATGGGCGCCTCGATGAGGTCGAGGTCGGAACGGTCGGCACGGAGGCGAGCGGAAGTGGTGCGCACCAAGTCGGGCCGGCGCACATAGAGGCCCAACAGGGTGCTATCGACAAAGGCCTGCTCCCCCGTGCCTCCACCAGAGAGGGAGAAAGCGTCGAGCACCTTGCCCTTGTAGAAGGTCAGAGGCAGGAAAAGTTGTGCTGCGGAGAGCGGAGCAACCTTGGAAGGACGGTAGGCAGGTCGACGAGCCGCGTCGCCAAAGATAGAGTCGCGCAGGAGCGCAAGCGAGTCAACTGGATCCGAGAGATCGCCATGGGGCTTCTCTACGGAAACCGCTGATACTGCGGATCTTGAGACGTGCGATCTGGCCTGGGCCGTGGCGATTGTCGGCAGGCAAAGCAGGCTAAACGCCATCCATATCATCGTTTTCATTCGTTCGAGCGTTATTAATTTAGGCGCAAAGATACAAATAAAAGCCGTAAGTACTTGCCACTTTCGGTTATTTATTGTAAATTTGCACCTTGTTATAACATATACATTTATCAACAAAGTGGCTGAGACAAAATACATCTTTGTGACCGGCGGTGTAGTTTCATCGCTTGGCAAGGGGATTATCTCCTCATCTATCGGCAAGCTGCTCCAGGCAAGGGGCTATAACATCACCATTCAGAAGTTCGATCCCTACATCAATATCGACCCGGGAACGCTGAACCCCTATGAGCATGGCGAGTGCTATGTGACGGTCGATGGTATGGAAACGGACCTTGACTTGGGACACTATGAGCGGTTCACCGGCATCCAGACCACCAAGGCCAACTCCATGACGACGGGCCGCATCTACAAGAGCGTCATCGACAAGGAGCGCCGCGGCGACTATCTGGGCAAAACCATCCAGGTCGTACCTCACATCACGGACGAGATCAAGCGCAACATCAAGCAGCTTGGCCAAAAATACCACTACGACTTCGTCATCACCGAGATCGGCGGTACGATCGGCGACATCGAGAGTGCGCCGTTCATGGAGGCGATCCGCCAGATGAAATGGGAGCTGGGCGACCGCGCCATCAACGTCCACCTGACCTACGTGCCCTACCTGCACGCAGCGGGTGAGCTGAAGACGAAGCCCACGCAGCACAGCGTGAAGGAGCTCCAGAGCGTCGGTATCCAGCCCGACGTGCTCGTCCTTCGCACGGAGAAGCACCTCGACGAGGGCATTCGCAAGAAGGTGGCCAACTTCTGCAACGTCGATTTCGACTGCGTCGTGCAGAGCGAGGACCTGCCGAGCATCTACGAGGTGCCCGTGGCCATGCAGAATCAGGGGCTCGACGAAGCCATCCTGCGCAAGTGTCATGAGCCTATCGGAGAGCGTCCGGCCCTGGGTCCGTGGAAGTCGTTCCTCGACCGCCGCGCCAAGGCCACCGAGGAAGTGCACATCGGACTCGTCGGCAAATATGACCTGCAGGACGCCTACAAGAGTATCCGCGAGGCGCTGCTTCAGGCTGGCACATACAACGACCGCAAGACCGTACTGACGTTTATCAACTCCGAGGAGATCACCGAGGAGAACGTCGGCGAGATGCTCAAGGGACAGGACGGCATCGTCGTCTGCCCGGGCTTCGGCCAGCGTGGCATCGAGGGCAAGGTCATCGCTGCCCACTACAGCCGCACCCACGATATCCCGACCTTCGGTATCTGCCTCGGTATGCAGATGATGGTGGTGGAGTTTGCACGCAACGTGCTGGGCTACGCCGACGCCAACAGCCGCGAGATGGACAAGAAGACACCCCACAACGTCATCGACATCATGGAGGAGCAGAAGAACATCACCAACATGGGTGGTACGATGCGTCTGGGTGCCTACGAGTGTGTATTAAAACAAGGTTCGCGCGTGTTCAATATATATAAGTCTGAGCACATTCAGGAGCGCCACCGCCACCGTTATGAGTTCAACAACAACTTCGAGAAGGAGTTTGAGCGCAACGGCATGAACTGCGTGGGACGCAATCCCGAGAGCGACCTTATCGAGATTGTGGAGATACCGGGGCTGAAATGGTACATCGGCACGCAGTTCCACCCCGAGTATCAGAGTACGGTGCTGAAGCCACACCCCCTCTTCCTCGACTTCGTCCGCGTGGCAGGCGAGAACCACAAGGCGTAGTAGCACCTCTCATCAGACAAAGAAAAAGTATCAGATAAACGAATGGACAAAAATACGATTACCGGCTTTGTGCTCATTGCGCTGATCCTCTTCGGCTTTGCTTGGTGGCAACAGCCCTCGGAGGAGCAGCTAGAGCAGCAGCGGAAGGAGTTTGTAGAAGACTCTCTCCGTGCGGTCAAAGCCAAACAGCAGCAGGCCAAGAAGGAGGCGCTGCAGCAGCAACAGAAAGAGAAGGCCCAAGCCGATACGTCGGCCCTCTTCCACAAGTCGCTCTCGGGCACGGCACAGGACGTGGTGCTCCAGAACGGAAAGCTCGCCCTCACGCTCTCCACGAAGGGTGGTACGGTGGCCAAGGCCGTCATCAAGGACTATGTGGGCCACAACCTGAAGGTGCAGGACGGTTCGAAAGATACCAAGGACGTCACCCTCTTCGAGGGCAACGACCAGCGGCTCAACTACTTGCTATCGGGCAAAGAACTCAATATCGAGACTGAGGACCTTTACTTCACGCCCAGCAACATCACCGACTCCACGGTGACGATGACGGCGGAGGCTGCACCGGGCAAGACGCTGACGCTGGACTACGTCCTGGGCAAGGACTATATTCTCCGCGTGAGCCTGCGCGCCAACGGTCTGGGTGGCCTCTTCGCCCCCGACTACAACGAGGTAGGCATCTCCTGGGAGGAGAACGCACGACAGCAGGAGCGCGGCTTCACCTTTGAGAACCGCTATGCCACACTGACCTACAAGAAGGCCGACGGTGGCACAGACCATCTGAGCGAGGCTTCGGAGAAAGAGGAGACCACGGAGGACGCCCTCGACTGGGTGGCCTTCAAGAACCAATTCTTCTCGGCAGTGATGATTTCGAAGGACAACTTCCAGACGGGCGCACGACTGAAGAGCACCCCGCTGAAGAAGGAGTCGCACTATCTGAAGAACTACCAGGCACGCCTGAAGACGGCCTTCGACCCCACGGGCAAGAAGGCCACGGAACTGGAGTTCTACTATGGCCCCAACGACTTCCGCCTCCTGCAGAAGGTGGAGAAAGAGAGCGCCTTCGGCAAGGATCTGGAGATGCAGCAGCTTGTCTATTTGGGCTGGCCGCTCTTCCGTATCATCAACCGCTGGTTCACCATCTATGTCTTCGACTGGCTGAGCACCTTCTTCCCGATGGGTGTCGTGCTCATCCTCATCACACTCCTGCTCAAGGTCATCACCTTCCCGATGGTGAAGAAGAGCTACATGAGTTCTGCCAAGATGCGCGTGCTCAAACCGAAACTCGACGAGGCCACGAAGCAGTATGACAAGCCGGAGGATCAAATGAAGAAGCAGCAGGCTATGATGCAGCTCTACTCGGAGTATGGCGTCAGCCCGCTCTCAGGCTGTCTGCCGATGCTGATCCAGTTGCCGATCTGGATTGCAATGTTCAACTTCGTGCCAAATGCCATCCAGTTGCGCGGACAGAGTTTCCTGTGGATGCAGGATCTGAGCACCTACGACCCCATCGTCGAATGGGGTACGAATATCTGGCTCATCGGCGACCACCTGTCCCTGACCTGTATCCTCTTCTGCGGTGCCAACATCCTCTACACCTGGTTCACCATGCAGCAGCAGAAGGACCAGATGGTCGGTCAGCAAGCCGAGCAGATGAAGATGATGCAGTGGATGATGTATCTCATGCCACTGATGTTCTTCTTCATGTTCAACGACTACTCGTCAGGTCTCAACTTCTACTACTTCATCTCCCTGTTCTTCTCCGCAGCCATCATGTTCACGCTGCGCAAGACTACCAACGAGAAGAAGTTGCTGGACTACCTTGAGGCACGCCGTTCGGAGAACCAGAAGAACCCGAAGAAGCAGAACGGCCTGATGGCCCGCATGCAGGCCATGCAGGAACTGCAGCAGAAGCAGCAGGAGGAACTGAGAAGAAAGAAGGAGGATCTAAACAGGAGGAAGAAGCAATAGCTCTTCCCCCACCAACCGGGTGTCTTACAGCACCCGGCCTCTCTTTTCAGACAGAAGGATCTTTCCTGGGAAGACACCAAAAGGACTATCCATGGAAAAAATCACTTTTTCAGAAATAACAACGGTTACTCACGGGCAAAAAATGTCCGTGAGTACTTTAGATTTATAACGATGAACAAAAACCTTACAATCGCCATGACGACTGCAATGCTACTGAGCGGCGGCGTGGCACAAACGCAAGCACAAGACGTGAACATTGGCAAGAGCAAGCAGGTGATGCTGAAAGGCGACATCATGACTCCCGAGACTCTCTGGGCCATGGGACGTGTGGGCTCTGCGGCAGCCTCACCCGACGGCAAGCAAGTCGTCTATCAGGTGGGCTACTACAGCGTGAAGGAGAACCGCGGCCACCAAGTGTTATTTATCATGAACGCTGACGGCACGGGCCAGACCAAACTCACCACCGACGCCAAGAGCGAGAGCGACCCTGTATGGATCGAAGGCGGCAAGCGCATCGCCTTCCTTCGTGAAGGCCAGGTATGGGCCATGAACCCTGACGGCTCGGGCCGCACACAGCTCACGAAGGACGCGACGGCCATCGAGGGATTCAAGTTCTCACCCGACGGCAGCCGCGTACTGCTCATCAAGTCGCTGCCCTACCACGGCACGATCAAGAAGAGCCCCGACGACCTTCCTATGGCATCGGGCCGTCTCGTCACGGACATGAACTACCGCCACTGGGACCACTATGTGGAGAGCATTGCTCACCCCTTCGTCGCACAGGTATCCGTCCAGGGCATCGACGCAGGATGGGATATCCTCGAGGGACAGCCCTACGAGAGCCCGCTGGCACCCTTTGGTGGCATCGAGCAGTTTGACTGGAGCCCCGACTCTAAGCACATCGCCTACACCTGCCGCAAGAAGGTGGGCGTGGACTACGCCGTCTCCACCGACGCCGACATCTTCCTCTTTAACATCGAGACCAAGGCCGACCGCAACCTCTGCAAGCCCGAGAGCTATGTGGCTCCAAAGATCAACTATACCAAGTCGCTCCGCAACCAGAAGGTTAACCACCAGGAGGGCGACATGAACGTCGGCTACGACGTCAATCCGCGCTTCTCGCCGGACGGCAAGTATGTGGCTTGGCTCAGTATGGAGCACGATGGCTACGAGAGCGACCGCAACCGCCTGTGTGTCTATGAGCTGGCCACGGGCAAGAAGTCGTATGTCGCAGAGGCCTTCGACTCCAATGTCGACGACTACTGCTGGAACACCGACTCCAAGACCCTCTACTTCATCGGCTGCTGGCACGCCACGGTCAACGCCTACCAGACCAACCTCAAGGGTGAGGTGAAGAAGCTGACCGAGGGCGACCACAACTACGTGGCTCTCCAGCTTCTGGGCAACACGGGCAAGCTCCTCGGCACGCGCCAGAGCATCACCGTCCCCAGTGACCTCTACGTCATCAAGCCTGCCAAGAAGGAGGGACAGTCGGAGCAGACGCAGATCACCTTCGAGAACAAGCACATCTACGACCAGATGGCTGTGGGCAACGTCACGGACCGCTGGGTGAAGACCTCTGACGGCAAGGAGATGCAGGTATGGATCATCACCCCGCCCCACTTCGATCCCAACAAGAAGTATCCTACGCTGCTCTTCTGTGAGGGTGGCCCGCAGAGCCCCGTCTCACAGTTTTGGAGCTACCGCTGGAACTTCCAGATCATGGCTGCCAACGGCTATGTGGTCGTCGCCCCGAACCGTCGCGGACTGCCTGGCTATGGCAGCAAGTGGAACGAGGAGATCTCTGGCGACTGGACGGGCCAGTGCATGAGAGACTATCTGGCTGCCATCGACGATGCTGCCAACAACCTCCCGTTTGTTGACAAAGACCGTCTCGGTGCCGTCGGCGCCTCTTTCGGCGGTTTCTCCGTCTATTACCTTGCCGGCCACCACGACAAGCGCTTCAAGTGCTTTATCTCCCACGACGGTGCCTTCAATCTGGAATCGATGTACACCGATACCGAGGAGGCATGGTTTAGCAATTGGGAGTATGACGACGCATACTGGAACCAGGACCGCACGGACAACGCCCGCCGCACCTATGAGAACAGCCCCCACCTCACCGTTGACAAGTGGGACACGCCGATCCTCTGCATCCACGGCGAGATGGACTATCGCATCAATGCCAACCAGGGCATGGGTGCTTTCAATGCAGCCCGCCTTCGCGGCATTCCCGCAGAACTGCTCATCTTCCCCGATGAGAACCACTGGGTATTGCAGCCGCAGAACGGCATTCTCTGGCAGCGCACTTTCTTCGAGTGGCTCGACCGCTGGCTGAAGAAGTAATCACAGGAAAGTCAATCAACAAAATAACAAAAAATGGAAAATAAAACTTTGCGCGACTCGGCAGCCATCCGTTGGACCGCCTTGTTGCTCCTGGCACTGGCCATGTTCTGTGCCTACATCTTCGTAGACATCTTGTCTCCGATCAAAGACCTCATGCAGTCGCAGCGCGGCTGGGATTCTGACGCCTTCGGCACCATGCAGGGTTCCGAGACGTTCCTCAACGTGTTCATCTTCTTCCTCATCTTTGCCGGTATTATCCTCGACAAGATGGGTGTCCGCTTCACGGCCCTTCTCTCTGGTGGCGTGATGCTGGTGGGCGCCTGCATCAAGTGGTACGCCGTCAGCGACGGCTTCATCGGCAGCGGCCTGGAGACTTGGTTCACCAACAACCTCAACCATATTCCCGTCTTCGAACAGCTCGGCGTCTCACCCTTCTATGAGGGAATGCCCGCCTCTGCCAAGTTGGCCGCCATCGGTTTCATGCTTTTCGGTTGCGGTACGGAGATGGCTGGTATCACGGTCTCGCGCGGTATCGTGAAATGGTTCAAGGGCCGCGAGATGGCACTGGCAATGGGATCAGAGATGGCATTGGCCCGTCTCGGTGTGGCCACCTGTATGATCTTCTCGCCGTTCGTAGCCAAGTTTGGCGGTGTCGTCAGCGTGTCGCGCTCTGTAGCCTTCGGTGTAGTGCTGCTCTGCATCGCCATGATCATGCTGGTCGTCTATTTCTTTATGGACAAGAAGCTCGACGAGCAGACTGGCGAGGCTGAGGAGAAGGACGAGCCGTTCAAGCTCAGCGACCTTGGCCAGATTCTCACCTCCAGTGGCTTCTGGCTCGTATCACTGCTCTGCGTGCTCTACTACTCCGCCATCTTCCCCTTCCAGAAGTATGCTGTGAACATGCTCCAGTGCAACCTCACCTTCACTGAGGTGCCCGCCGACTCGTTCTGGGGTTCTCAGAGTGTGACCTACATCCAGTATGTCATCATGCTCTTCGTAGCCGCCACCGCCTTCTTGTTCAACTTCATGAAGCAGAAGGCCGTGAAGTTCTTCGTACTGGCCCTCTCCATAGCTGGTCTCGTCACCTATTGCTACATGGGCTACATGCGCCAGTCAGCAGAGTCTATCTTCGCCGTCTTCCCCTTGCTCGCCGTAGGTATCACGCCGGTACTCGGCAACTATGTCGACCACAAGGGTAAAGCTGCTTCCATGCTCGTGCTGGGCTCTATCCTGCTCATCGCCTGCCACCTCACCTTCGCCTTCGTACTTCCTGAGTTCAAGGGCAACCAGGTGGGCGGTGTCATCGTAGCTTACCTCACCATCCTCGTCCTCGGTGCTTCCTTCTCGCTCGTACCGGCCTCTCTGTGGCCCAGCGTGCCGAAGCTCGTCGATGCCAAGGTGATTGGTTCTGCCTACGCGCTGATCTTCTGGATTCAGAACATTGGCCTGTGGCTCTTCCCGCTCCTCATCGGTAAGGTGCTCAACGCCACCAACGAGGGTGTGACCGACGCCACGCAGCTCAACTACACTGCCCCGCTCGTCATGCTGGCATGCCTCGGTGTGGCCGCACTCTTCATCGGCTTCGTCCTGAAGATTGTGGACAAGAAGAAGAACCTCGGTCTCGAGTTGCCCAACATTCAGGAATAACCTCTCCTGTACAACACACTTATACGAAGGGATGGCTTTCACGGGCCATCCCTTTGTTTTTCTAAGGAAAAAACCGTATCTTTGTACACCGTAATCATATCAAGTAAACGACCAACATGGCAAAAGTAAGAATCAAGACTCCCGAGGGCGACATCCTTGTACGCCTCTATGACGACACGCCGCGCCACCGCGACAACTTCCTCAAACTGGCCCGTGAGGGCTACTACGACGGCACGCTCTTCCACCGTGTCATCAAGGACTTCATGATACAGGGCGGCGACCCAGACAGCCGTAACGCCCCAGCAGGGAAGATGCTCGGAACGGGCGGACCCGACTATACGCTCCCAGCAGAGATAGCCTATCCACAGCGCTACCACAAACGCGGAGCCCTTAGTGCGGCACGACTTGGCGACGAGGTCAATCCTGAGCGCGAGAGTTCTGGCAGCCAGTTTTACATCGTCTGGGGCAAGACCTTCAAAAGCGCCGAACTGAAGCAGATGGAACGCCAAATGGCCATGCAGCAGGAACAAGAAGTATTCAATACCCTCGCCCGCGAGCACCACGACGAGATCATGACGCTCCGCCGCAGCCGTGACCGTGCGGGACTGCAAGCCCTGCAAGATAAACTGGTGGAGCTGACCAAGGAAAAATGCAAGGAGATGGGTAAACCATCATTCACCGACGAGCAGATGGAGACCTATACCACCCTTGGCGGTACACCGTTCCTCGATGGTCAATATACGGTATTTGGCGAGTTGGAGGAAGGCCTCGAGGTGGTAGAGCGCATACAGAACTGCGACACAACCCGCAATGACCGCCCACGCCAAGACATCAGCATGAGTGTGGAAATAGTAGAATCGGAGGAATAAAAAGGAAGCAAAGGAGCATTCGTCGGATGCTACCAATGGCAGAAACATCGCAAGGACGGCTTTTATCACTTCTTCAACGATAAAAGCCGTCTTTAGCCTACAGAGTCTCCAACTACGAAACGAATCGGGAAAGGAGCGAGAGGAGAACTACCGCCTTGAACCAGATCACTGTAACGGAAATGTAATTTGAATGTCATATAGGTGAAACTTCATTGCCGCTAGATTGTAGTAATTTTGCACCCGCAAACGGTATGGGAATGCTTTGAGGAAAAACCTTCCCATAAGAATTGCTGTCAGGCTCAAGGAGAGCTGTCTAAAGAAATCTGAAACCCACAGAGTCCAGTAACAGACAGAATTCAAAACTGACAAAAGTGAGTTTAAACAGATAAAGAGTCCGATAAAAGTTTCAACCGATGAAAAAAATAGAAAAGCAACCTCAAATCCGCAACTAAGCCCTTCAACGTGCTTATTGCGTGTACACGTTCTCTCATTACTGGATTATCAGAGAAATTGAGGCTGAACCACCACTTCTGCCTACAATATCCCCTTACCCCACAATGCGACTTGAGGCAATACGCAGTATCATACCCATAAGTTGTAGGCGTTATCCAAAATCTGTCTGAAAAATATCTGCGTAAGCATTGTTACAGGTATAGATGTTCAGTACATACCGTCTTGACGTCCTGATCCACTTGGCTAGTACAGAGACAAAACTGAAGACAAACGCTTTTATGCGACTTGTGGCCTTGAGTCCGAACCTCTTTACGTCAAGCCTGTGGATAATGGCCTTGTATAAGTTACGGACAAGTGCAGTAAGAAGAAGGAACACGGTGTTCTCTGCCATGAAGGATTTGGGCAATCTGTCCCACCCGAAACCATTGTTCATATCATCGAAGATACGTTGGATTTCATCCTTCGTTTTCTCGCCATGGCATAATTAAAGCGAGCTATATTCTGCTCATTTGGCTTAACGAAAACGTTCGGTTATCAGTACAGCGAAATCATCCGTTCACTCATGAGTATCTACTTCTGTGGTGGCTCATGTATTGAGGATGTCACTACTCATT
>OHNH01000878.1_pt1 | contig 14100 bp, 7 predicted proteins | sample 1569561 | NCBI WGS metagenome assembly OHNH01 (sample SAMEA3879510, study PRJEB24766) | human gut metagenome | biome: human-associated habitat; feature: feces | place: USA | collected 1985/1987
TCAAGCGCTCTTCTGACATAAAACAACTGAAGGCTTCGTTTACTGCCGCTCTATCTACACCGACTATTTTTCGTACTAATCTGCCTATCGGTGTCTCTCCGTATTCCTTTATATAATCTTCCTTTGAACCAAGCTCAGTCCACAGAATTCGTTCCAATTCCCTTAGATCCGTTTCTGTCAGCTTTTTGTTGTTTTTCAGCTTATACACTGACAATTTGTCACTATGCTCTTTCAGGTAAAATTCGACTTTTTTACGATAATTTTTCAAGTCATTTCCGCCATATAAAGGTTCACCCGGTGTACCATCTGTTATAGAGTCCGTGAAATTTGTATAGTATATTGGCCGTACCTGTCTGTCAAGGTACTGCAACAGACCTCTTAAAGCTTCTCTTACTGTATCAAGCTCTATTATAGTGACTTTATCCCAAAATTCATTTGTCTGGACCTTTTCGATAATCTCCTTTTTCTTTTCCACCTGTGGGATTGAGTATTTGGCAGACAGCTTTTCTGCGGTCTGAACCACTATATTCACCGGACTTTGTATGCTTTTGCTTTGCAGCAGTCCAAGATCTATACTGTATACCAGATAGTCAAATCTTCGTGCCAGCTCATCTTCCTTTTTAGGCCTGATAAGAGGTGCAATATGCTCCCTGATATCCGAAATCTCTATTGTCTCAAGATTATCCCACGATGATGAAGCCCTGAAAAACTCTACATAACGCAGATGTCTTTTCACCATAAAGCTATCGTCATTTAAGCTAATTACATCTTCCTTTAAATCATCCACAAGACTTTTTCTGTAATCTGCGTATATCTCATCACCACTGTATACCGGTGCCTGAAGCTCTCTGACAATCTGGGCTTTTGTGTTATATATTTTCTCATTGAGTGATTCTGTTATACCATTCTCCGCTCCATTTTTGTTCACGCGGAAATATTCAAAATTGTTACAGAAATCAAATATAAGAAATCTTTCTTTGTCCATACCCTCTCCAAGCAGATTAGGGCAAAGCCTGGTTCCCCTTCCAATCATCTGCCAGAACTTGGCATAGCTTTTTACCTTCTTAAAAAATACAAGATTCAAAATCTCCGGAATATCTATTCCTGTGTCGAGCATATCAACAGATACTGCTATCTGTGGCATTTTATCACTTGTGCTAAACTCATCTATCAATGAATCACTGTACTTTATACTATAATCTATCCGCTTTATGAAGTCTCCTCCATATTCCGGAAAAAGCTTATTGAAACGCTTGACTATTGCCTGCGCATGCAAAGAGTTTTTGGCAAAAATTATTGTCTTGCCAAGCTTGTCTCCACCCTCAATTTTTAAGCCCTTTTCCATAAGCTCTCTTAAAACCTTATCAATTGTATCCGCGTTAAAAAGCCATGTATTTACGGCCTCTCCTGATATATCATCACCTACAGTGTCATCATCAGAAAATGTATCCTCATACTCTTCTTTTTCCTCATCTGACAGCTCATCATAGTGAATACCGCTTTCCATTATTTTTGACTTATATTCCAGTGTAGAATAATTGACCAGATAGCCCTCTTCCACCGCTTTTTCAAGCTCATACGCAAATGTCGGAACTCCTCTTTCAAGGTCAAAGACTCCATATGTGTTTTTGTCGATTTCATTTTTTGGAGTGGCAGTCATACCAAGTAACATCGCATCAAAATACTCAAATATTTCCTGATATTTTTTGTAAATGCTGCGGTGTACTTCATCGCAGATTATGAGCTGAAAATGCCCCGGACTAAAGAGCTTCTCACCATATTTGTTTTTCCTCTCATCTATGGCATTCATCATCGTCGGATATGTAGAAAAAATCATCCTGCATGACTCAGGGTCGTCTTTATTGTCAAGCAGATTACAGCATGATAAATCAGGAAGCAGATTCGTATAATTGTTTTTTGCCTGCTTCACAAGAGCTTTTCTGTCTGCGAGGAACAGAATATTTTTCACATAATTGTGACGCCTTAATACATCAACAATACTAATGCTCACTCTTGTCTTTCCTGAACCTGTGGCCTGCACTATAAGCATCTTGCGGTGCTTATTTGTGATGGCATCACAGACTGCGGTTACAGCCTCTTTCTGATACGGTCTGTTGGTAATATCATCGCTTATCCGTATATTTTCAAGCGGAATCCTTGAAGTGCGTCCATCCATCTCAAGCTGCAGCTCTTCCTGTGTGAAAAAGCCTGAAACCTCACGCCTTGGATATCCCATATAATCATTCGTATAGAAAAATTCAAATCCATTTGTTATGAAAATAAGAGGGCGTCTATTGTATTTATTCTGCAAACAGTCAGCATACAGCTTCGCCTGCTGGCTTCCTACCATAGCATCCACAGAAGCCTTTTTAGCCTCCACTACAGCAAGTGGAAGATTATCCTTTCCCCAAAGAACATAATCCACATACCCTGTTCCTGTGCTGTTTGGCATTCCTGTAACCGGCTCCTCCTCCGTGACATTTCTGCCAATAACCCATCCTGCCTCCTTTAAGGCAACATCTATATATCTCTTGCGGGTTTCTGCCTCACTTATCGTATCTACATGGAACTCCCTTGTCTTTACATTCTGACTACGCTTCTTTGTCATCTGCTCGCGGAGCTCTTCATTCTCCTTCAATACGCTCTCGAGCTTTTTATCCTTACTGCTTAAGCCCTCATACAGCTTCATGAGCTCATCAGCCTTTATACGCTTTTCATTACCGCTTGCAAGAATCGACTCATCATATGTCTTCTCATCGTATTCCCTCGAATATGAATAATCAATCCAATCGCAAAACTCAAACAAATCACGAAGCGCTATTATTGCTTCATCCCTGCCTATATTGTTGTTGGTATGAACTGCAACATTTCCCAGATGAATGGTATATTTGAGCATTGGAAACAGCCTTGGCTCAATTATCCTTCTAAACGTTGGCTCATGAATAAGACTCGATACATTATCTCTGTACGGAAGCGAAAGCTCCGCGTCATATGAGAAAACAAACCTCACTGCAAGCTCAAGTGCACGCCTCGACAAAATGGCACAAGTGGCCGGTGAAATGGATAAACTTTTTTCTGCTTCAACTGCCTGTTTTGCAAAATCTGCGTATTCTTCTTTCTTTAAAAGGTAATCAAAATTAGTTTCCATGTAATCACCCCTTTTATCTTTCTACAAGCACTTTGCATCTTTTTCTGCAAAATGTAATTCCATAATACATGATATTCTGTCGATCATCATTTAACAGATATTCCTGATATCTTCTATCCTTTATCTGTTTCAGAGCCTTTTCACAGGATTTTTCCATAGCTTTAAAATCTTTTGTGTATTTAAGCTCTGCAATAATTCCTTCATCCGGATCATCTGTCTCCACAATAATATCTGCAAAGCCCTCTCCTGCCTCAACATTTGACTTTACCAGCCAGTCCTCATTGCCACTCAAAATTCCAATAAGCAGATTATGATAGGAGCTTTCCTTTTCATCATTTCTCGCTTTTGTGTCAAAAACGCTCACCGAATTACTCAGCACCTTGTTTAAATACATTTCCATTATCTGTGTATTTCCATCTTTGAAAGCCTTCCAAAAGTCCTGCAACTGATCGGTATTGGAAAATATTTTATTCCTGAACCACTCCTGTATCTGCAGCTTAAATACTTCTTTAATCTCATTGTTTGGAATTACAAGGCTATATTTTTTGTTCTCACTTATCTTTGTATATGTCAGATAACCTGTTGTAAACAGAACACTCCATAGATTATCAATATTATTGTCTATTTCGTCATAGGTCATATCCAGACGAATTTGCTTGTCTATGGCTTCTCCCGCGATCAAACGCTCAATTTCATTTCTGGTTGTCTTACCAGCCTTATCTATAAACCTCTTAACAAGCTCATTTCCGCTTGTATTAATCCAATACGCTTCCGGTCCAGCCATTGGATCATCTTTTATTCTGTCAACATGATTGATTACATCCCACGGACAATATACATCAACATTTCCGAAATGATAACCATCATACCATTCCTTTGTCTCTGCAAACCTGTTTTCCATATGATAAAATTCCAGCAAACGCTCTACTTCCTCATCCGTAAAGCCAAAGTGTTCATCAAATCTTGTATCCGTAATAGATAAAATCTTGAAATTATTTAATCCTGTAAAAATACTTTCTTTTGAAACACGAAGACAACCTGTTAAGACAGCAAAATCCAATGCCTCATTTGTCTTTAATGCTTTTCCGAATATGGCACGTATCAAAGAAACCATCTCTTTATAATAGCCGTTCTGAAATGCCTTATCCAGTGGAACATCATATTCATCTATTAAAATAACCGTTTTTCTGCAATGGTGCTTATATAACAGCTCAGATAAAGTTTGAAGCGAAGCATACAGTGCCTCATCTCTCATTTCATATCTGCCATCCTCTAATCGGATTAAAGAAGCATACGCCGACTTATCGTCAATGTCCAGCCTGTCACTCTGCTTCAAATATGCAAATCTCTTAGCTTCCTTTGCAATTATCTCTATCATCTGATACTTTGCAGCTTGAAAATCTAGTCCTTCCACATTCTTTAAAGATAGAAATATCACAGGATACTTGCCCATATTATCATCACACAGTTTTTTGTTGTGCGATATATAAAGACCATCAAATAATTCAGAAGCTGCTCCAATTTCAAAGAAAGATTTGAGCATACTCATGTTTAGAGTCTTGCCAAAACGACGCGGTCTGGTAAAAAGGTTGACTTTTCCCCGGCTGTCAACCAACTGTTCAATAAGCTTTGTCTTATCGACATAGTAATATCCGTCTGAACGGATTTCCTCAAAGTTCTCTATTCCCACCGGTAGTTTAAGTGATTCAGTCATGCATGCTCATCTCCTTCCCTGATAAAAATAAGTGTGTAAATATAGGTTTATTATAGCATATATTGGTGCGAAGGTCATAGTATCAAATTTTGATTTGTCGACTTGTTTGACGAAGTCGGAAAACTGTTCCTGCAAATCCATCGGTGGAATAATAAACTCTTTTTCCTCAAGCTTCGATTTAGACAATATACCTTTTAATGCCATATTTATATCTTCCACAAGATAATCCTTGGACATCTGAAACAGCACATACAAAAACAGAATATTGTATTGTTCAGGTACTACTGCATTAATCTGCTGGTTAAATGCCACTGTTCTATCTGTAATGCAAACTCTACCAATACTTGCTATACTTCCAGCAATACAAGCCATAAGAATAGAATCCTTTTCAACTGTACGTCCAACATTCATACCCTTTTCAGACAAACTCTCTGTCGCTTGAGTTGGATTAAGAATTCCAGAAACAATATTATCTGTCTTTATCCATTCTATATAATCACCATAATATTCTTCTATTGCTCGTGAAGGTGTATTGCCAGTAATAACTTTGCACGTATCTTTTAACCTCTTCTTCTCGAATCCAAACGGATTACTTCTAGGGTCTCCAAACATCTCGACAAATCGGGCCTTGATTAACTCATCTAAAAGCTTTAATTCCCGTTTTCTTTCCTTAATAACCATTAAAACCTTATCCAAATTAATTGCTATCTCTATCTGTTTTTTTAATGGTGGATATGGAATTTCAGTTGCATCAAAATCCCTTTTAACTATATGTTTCATTGTAGCACCATGTGTTTTTTTCCCCATATCATTCAACTTATATCGAACAGCATATACAAAATAAGATTTATCAATATCAACCTTATCAAATTTCACTTTAAAAATATGTTGATTCAATAAAGCCTTTCCTCCATTCCACACATATACCCCAAGACTAGCAGACCATGAAATCAATACATCGCCATCATTTATTTCTATTTTTTTTGGATATTTGCCATTATAAAAACCTAAATCATATGAGTTACCTGTCAAATCTTGAATACGAATAATTTGTAATCCTTCTTCTCCTCTATCCTCTGGCTTAAATGCATAGCCATTAATGTATGTAGCCACATCGCCAAGTTTAATGATATCTTTAGCCATTTACTTTCACCTTTCAATATCCACCATTCTTACTCACATGCATGTAAACATGATTCAAGACACAAAAATAACCACCTCACTGATCTGGTAAACTGTGGCGGTTATTTGCAATCAATACATAATCCGGCTGACTCTCTATCTGTAGCACTTCTTTTGTATTATGCTAACATCTAATCGCCTTTTTGTCTAACATGCATTCTATTTATCAAGAATTTTACAAACACGAATTTGCTTTTACACATCCAACAGTTTCTTAAGCTCTGCCAGTTCACCCCGTATCTCACTTTCCAGAGCGTCTATCTTTCCTATTATCACTTCGGTTGGCTCATATTGCACAGCCTCATAGACTATTTCCTTGTACTTGTTGATTGAAAGGTCATAGTCATTTGACACAATCTCATCAACAGGAACAAAGAAGCTCTGATCCGTTCTTTTTCTGTCAGTCTCTGCATCAAGATGATTGAATCTCTCAATAATATCCGGGATATCATTGTCTGCGATTTCCTGACGTTTATCATCAAGACTTAATCCATCAGCCTTCATATCATAAAACCATACTTTGTCGGTATCACTTGAGCCTGTTTTTGTGAAAATAAGGATTGCTGTTGACACTCCTGCGTATGGCTTAAACACTCCACTTGGCATTGATATGACTGCGTTGAGCTTATTGTTTTCAATGATTTCTTTTCTGATTTGTTTATGTGCTTTACTGCTGCCAAACAATACTCCATCAGGAACAATCACTGCCGCCCTGCCACCTTTTTTTAGTATACGCAAAAATAGTGCTAAGAAAAGCAGCTCTGTTTTCTTCGTCTTTGTCACTTTAAGCAAATCTGCTGAAACAGCCTCATAGTCCAGACTTCCCTTAAACGGTGGATTTGCCAGAACTAAGCTATATTTTTCAACATCCGTATTCTGCTCTGAAAGACTGTCCCTGTACGAAATATTAGGATTTTCCACGCCATGAAGCAGCATATTCATAGCTCCGATTCGAAGCATAGTTCTATCCATATCATTGCCATAAAACATCGTGTTATTGAAATGCTCAAGGCTCTCCTTGTGAAGGAAAAGCTCCGGATGGTTTTCTCTTAGATAACTCTGTGCTTCTATCAGAAAGCCTGCACTTCCCATTGCCGGATCAATTATTGTATCATCCGGTGACGGTTTTACCAGTTCGACCATCATTTTTATGATATGTCGCGGTGTTCTGAACTGTCCATTGGTTCCGGCTGTTGCAACCTTTGAGAGAAGATACTCGTATAAATCTCCCTTAGAATCTTCATCTCCCAGCTCAAGCTTATCTATTCCATCGACTATTTTTGACAGCATTGCCGCGGTAGGAATCTTGAATATGGCATCTCCCATATATCTGGCATATGCCGAATCTCCGTCCTGATGCAGATTCTTTATAAACGGAAATACACCATTTAAGACAAGCTCATACATTTCCTCTGCTGAACCGAGATTTTTAAATTTGCTCCAGCGGTATTTCTGACATTCACCCGGAAACATAGACTCATAGTCTACACCGAGAAAATTTGCCTCGTTTTCTTTTGTTGTCTCAACTTCGTCAAGCTGCTTTATAAAGAGTAAATATGTAAACTGTTCTATAACATCTAATGGATTTGTGATGCCACCTGTCCAGAATGTTTCCCATATTTTATCTATTTTATTTCTTAATTCTCCGGTAATCATTATCTGCTTCTCCTCTATTCTTCCTCTTTAATCACCTTTAGGAAACGCTTGACCTCCGCCCATGCACGCTTGGACTCCGGGAAATTGAGATATCCCATCTGGAACACATGAAACATCCCCTCATACACTGACAGTCGCACCTTAACGCCCTGGATTCTTGCCTTTGCAGCGGCCTCTACCGAGTCAGATAAGAGCATCTCTATCGAGCCTACCTGTATGAGCATTGGTGGAAAGCCTCTGAAATTACCAAACAGCGGCGATATGTATGGATCCATTTTATCGTGGTCACCGGGATAGTCATTCACGTAGATTAGACTGTCCCTTGTGTTCCCAAACAGTGGGTCCTTTTCGTAGTTTGTCTCATATGACTCTCCTCCTGCTGTGAGGTCTGTCCATGGTGACATGGCTACTATTCCTGCCGGAAGCGGCATGTCGTGGTCACGAAGATACATGGTGAGGCACATTGCAAGGCCTCCGCCCGCTGAGTCTCCTGCCAGCACAATCTGCGAGCCAAACCAGCCCTGTGACAAGAGCCATTTATAGCAGGCTATGGCATCCTCAAGTGCTGCCGGATACGGGTGCTCCGGCGCCACGCGATAGTCAGGCGTGAGCACTGAGCAGCCTTCACTTACCTCATTATAAAGGCCTGCAAATACATAGTATGCATTGCGCACTGCCCCCATATATCCACCACCATGCAACTGCAGTATCACACGCTCTGTATTTGGGTTTTCCTTTGAGGATAAAAGCTTCATAGTGAAACCGCCCATATCTATATCCTCTGTTACAAAGCAGTCCGGAACAAGCCAGGCAGGTTCCTTCATGCGCTTCCTGAGCTCTCCGGATTTTATTTTTTTGCCGATTGCAAGGTCATTTGTGATATGTCCCATCAGATTGGCAAGTATTTTTCCCTGTATACTGACTTCTTCATCTGCCACAGCTGCATTGCTATGGACTTTTTCCACATGCTCACTTTTCATGGCAGATAATGAGTTCTTAAATGTCTTTTCAAGCTTATTACCCAAAGCTCCTATTATTCCAGTTTCATTATCACCATTACTATCGCCGTTTTCAATTTCCGGATGGTAGTTTCCCATCTCCTCATCCTCAAACATATGCGAATTTCCTATTCCATGAAAGCCTATCATATATGAAATCTCCGTTTCAGCTCTGTTCTGGCTCTTTTGTCACCGATAATCAGTGTTCCGAGGAACAAAAACAAAGATGCTCCCATCGCTCCCATTGCCAGATATGGGAACCATATGACCTTGACTGCCACAAGTATCATCGCAATCACGCTCATCAGCACAAGAAAAAGCTGCATCATCATGTAGCTCTGCCAGTTTCTTATGTTTACTATCATAAGTATAATTGTTGCAAGAACCATCGCCAGTATAGCACTTGGGAAAACAAATGTAAGTGCCCAGCCACTGGCTCCTGTGAGCAGGTCTATGCCCTCGAGAAACAGCACCGTGAACACAAATGTGCTTACAATTTTAAATATATATCCGTTTCTTCCGACTATTGCCAGACGCAGCGTCACATTCGCATAGATTACAACAAGAAGCACTATAAAGCTCCAGTTTATCTCATTGTCTGTCATGTAATCAACAGTTGTCAGCACAATCTGTCCTACTATAGACAGAAACAATATGATATTTTCCAGCAATCTGTATTTTCTTGATGCGCCCTTGACGTCAGGATATCTCGTACCGTTGTCATGGCTTGCTGTACTATCTGCCCTCTTTGCTGCACTATCTGTATCGTTTACGCACTTATCCGGCACATCATTATGCTGTTCAAAAACCCATTCAGTGCCCTGATGATTGTCCGATGACAGTTCAACCGGTGCCACAACCTGCTGGCAGAGCGGGCATTTATCTGTATTGTCTGCAATATACACACCGCATTTCATGCATTTAGTCATAATACTCTCCATTTGTCTCAATTGTCACTTCCACTCCGTCATTTACAAGCTTCTTAAAAAAGCTTCTCTGAATCATCGTATCGGCCAGAATAGATGAGAAAGTAAACACCAGCGTGTCCTTGTAGGAGCATATGGTGCCCTTCATAGGCTGTCCCTTGGACATTGGTATAAAGGAATAAAAGCCTGTTATATACGGCTCGTATTCCGGCTCCACCTTTATATTTCCAATATTGGTGATAGTGGTGGTGTTTGCCAGTGCCGACTGCGTATAGACCGCCTTCATTGCCAGATTTTTTATAAAAAGAGGCACCGGTCTCATCAGGATATTTTTCTGATTTGACACACTGTATGAGAAAAGATCCTCCAGATGCTCCTTCGAAATCTGTGAATTGATGGAATCCGTCACTATTTTAAGCACCTCCTCAAATGTGTAGGAGCTGTTTTGCGGTCTGAACTCAGCAGATATCATGACAAAAAAGTTCTTTGTGGTCACGGAGTCAAAATAAGGACGAAGATTCACAGGAACTGCAACCCTGACAGGCATATCGTTTGGCATGCCGTGAAAACACTCCTGATACACACTCCACACAAAGCAAGCTACCAGATAATCATTTATGGAAACTCCATAGCAGTGGCAGACCTGCTTCAGCTGTGATACAGGCATCATACCATGTATCAGCCCAAACTCTCCATCGGGTACCTTTTCCAGCTTTAAAAGATACGCTTTCTGCCTGTTAAAGCCACTTGGCTTACTTGATTTGTAGTTCTTTACAAAGCTGTCCTCTCTATTTAAGGATGTGCCCTGCGTCAATGAATCGCCCTTTAGCTTTGCAATCTCCGGATGTGTGAGACGCAGATACTGGTAGGTGAGCTCCCTAAGGAAATTTATGCCGCCCATGCCATCTGTCAGCACATGAAATACCTCAAGATTTATTCTGTTCTTGTAGTATGTCACCCTGAAAAGATAGCTGTGATTCTTGTTCGGTCTTATAAATCTGCACGGAAATGTATTTTCCTCATGCACCTTTGGTGCCTTTTTGCCATTTTCCTCAAAATAGTTCCAGAATACTCCCATCCTGAGTCTCACATTAAACAGACCAAACTTCGGAAGTACTATATCCAGTGCCTCCTGCAGCTTTTCACTGTCAATCTCATCAGTTAAGGTGACTGAGATCCTATATACATTTGTCATGCTCTCCCCCGCTATACTAGGGAACAGATTTGCTGTGTTGTCCAGCTTGTCCCAGCGGATTGAACGCGTTTTCGACATTTTAAATTCCTCGCTTATTATAATGATATAGCGAAGCAGCACCCTAATCGAGCCTGCCGTACACCTCCATCGGCACATATGCCTTTATCTGTATCCCATCAGCCACATATTCCTCTGACACAAGCTCGCCCTGTTTTCTGATGAGCTGTATCACGCCTGCCTTATCATATGGGATAATTCTCTCAATATATACCTTGTTCTCTCTTAATATCTCCTCTAAAAGAGATTTTACCTCATCTAATCCCAGATCCTTTGCCGCTGAAATGTTAAGAGTATAATCTGCCCTGAAATCATGCAGCGGTTCGTTGTCTGTGCGGGCATCCTGCTTATTAAAAAGTGTGACAAATTTCTTGTCTTTTACACCAAGATCATCCAATGTCTGGTAGGTTATGAACATCTGCTTTTCCCGCTGCATATTTGATGCGTCCACCACATGGAAAATGATGTCAGCGTACTTTGCCTCCTCAAGGGTGCTCTTGAAGGCCTCTATCAGATGATGCGGCAGCTTTCTGATAAACCCGACCGTATCAGTTAAAAGCACCTGCTGCTTGCCATCAAGCGCAAGAATGCGCGTTGTAGGATCAAGCGTTGCAAAGAGCTTATCCTCCTCAAGCACATCTGCCTCTGTCAGGTGATTTAACAGCGTGGACTTACCTGCGTTAGTATATCCTACTATCGCAACAACCGGTACTTTATTTTTTTCACGCTTTGCCCTTGTGATATCTCTGTGCTTCTGCACCTCTTTCAGCTCTCTTCGAAGCTGTGCTATCCTGTCATTTATAAGACGGCGGTCCACCTCAAGCTTTTTCTCTCCGGGACCTCTTGTTCCTATTCCACCGCCAAGCCTCGACATGGACTTTCCCAGTCCCGACAAACGGCTTAATCTGTACTTGAGCTGAGCAAGCTCAACCTGTATCTTACCCTCACTTGTTGTAGCTCTTGATGCAAAAATATCAAGAATGACAAGAGTCCTGTCCATGACCTTTGTGTCAAGGTACATCTCCAGATTTTTCTGCTGTGCAGGACTCAGCTCATCATCGCACACAATGCCTGTTGCCCCTGTACTCTCCACAAGCTCTGCAATCTCCGCCACCTTGCCGGTGCCGACATACGTGCCCGGATGAATTTTTTCTCTTCTTTGGATAAGTGTGCCTACAACTGTCGCACCTGCTGTCTTTACCAGCTCCGCAAGCTCTGAAAGTGAATCATCTGCATCATCACCGTCCTGCTCGCTCACTCCGACAAGCACTACTCTCTCCTCAATATCCTCTATCTTAATAGTATCTGCCATAATCTATCTGGTCTCCAAAAACTGATATTCTCTTGCTGCATCCTCGTCATCGGGATAATCCTTCATGTATTCCTCCATTTTGCTCTTTGCTGTGGCAAAATCGCCGGAATACTCATATGCTATAATCATAGCCTTTGTTATCTGCTGCTTGTTCGGCACACTTTCAAGTTCAAGTGCGTTCTGAAAATAAGTAATCGCAGTGTCATAGTTACCATTGTCCATCTGCGCCTGTCCCATATTCATCAGCTCATACGAATCCGCCTCACCGCTGTCTAAGTATTTCTTAAAATACTTCTGCGAGCTGTCATTGTCGCCCTTCTTCTGATATACCTCACCCATATAGTAGTTTGCCTTGACAAGCTTCTCATCAATAGCCTTTTTCAGACTCTTTATTGCTGAATCATAATCACCGAGCATGGTGTATATACGGCCTCTCTGCATATAGTCATCAGCAGTTTTTGCCTTAAGCTTTAATGCATTATCCAGGTATTCCTTTCCCTGGTCTTTCATGCCATACTTTGACAGTGTCTCATAAACGCCAAGATAAAGCTCATAATTATCATTATTCTCACTGAGCGCCGTCTTAAAATCTTTCAAGCCCTTGTCTGAATCATTCTTGGCAAAATATATACAGCCTCTCAGATAGTATGCGTCAGAATCCTTATTATAGTCGATAATAGCCGTATATGTATCAATTGCTCCATCCACGTCACCGCTTAAATACTGTGCCTTTGCCTTATAATAACATATGTCAAGCTCCTCTGCGCCTACTGAGCCCACCGACTGGTCCAGTGCCTTCTGAAAAGCATCGACCGCATCATCATAGCTGCCGTTTTCTATACAGTTGATGCCATACTGTCTGTACGCATCCTTGTCCTTTGCCTTGTCGCCGGAACCACAGCCGGTAAGCATGCCTGCTGTGAGCACTACGGTAAGCGTGAGTGCCATAAATTTATTCTTTATCATAATAGTTCTCCATGTGTATATTCTTCCCCTTATTATATATGTATTTGCCAAACTTGTAAATCCCGCCCTTACATTTCTGCTAAGACCCGCAGTTCACGGTGGGGCAGGGCCGGTGAACTGCGGATTATGAGATTGTAAGCTGCAATAGTACGGTTTATGGGCGTGGTGGAGGATACACCGTCCCGCGAGTGCTACGCTGCGCTGCCAAGATACTGTAGGAATTATGCCTTGCAGGCTTTCTATGCTCGACGAAACCGTCGAAACTCGCCTTCCATGGCTCGATTTCTCCTTGCCCCGGCGTCCATGCCGGGCCATTTCTGTGTTGCATGGGCATAATTCAACAGTATCTAGACAGCTTCGCTATTCGCTCTCACGAGACTGTGTATCCCCCACCACGCCCACAAACCTCACTTTCCCATAAAAAATATAAATATCGGTAAGTAGTGCAACACATCATCTCACATCTCTTCACAACATAGCAAGACGTAAGCACCGGCCACCGGTGCGCACACGTCACCCCAATCTCACCACAACGCAGCAAGACGTAAGCACCGGCCACCGGTGCGCACACGTCACCCCACACATTTTGCCACAGCGTAAGGGACGTAAGCGCAGGGGACGGCGTGCATACGTACTCTTGCGAGAGCGCATAGCGAAGCTGCTTAGCGTCTGTAGGATTATGCTCATGTAACACAGAAATGCACCGCCATGGACGGCGGGGTCCCCTGCGCTTACGTCCCGTACTCTATCAAAAAAAAGAACCCCCGCGGGATGCACCCGCAGGAGTTCTTAAGCCCAATTTGTATTTAAAGGAGGAAGAAAAATTCTAGGCCTCTAAATGCCAGATTTCATCATTGTACTGCTTGATTGTTCTGTCAGAAGAGAAGAAACCAGCCTTGCTGATGTTGACAAGCATCTTCTTAGCCCAAGCCTTCTTATCCTCATA
>OHNH01000929.1_pt1 | contig 13309 bp, 9 predicted proteins | sample 1569561 | NCBI WGS metagenome assembly OHNH01 (sample SAMEA3879510, study PRJEB24766) | human gut metagenome | biome: human-associated habitat; feature: feces | place: USA | collected 1985/1987
GCGTCATACAATGTATGCTCCGCAAGCCGTATTTACATATAAGCTATTTAGCTGTTACAACTTTTATAAGTCGTTCTGTACCATTGATTTCAGCTAATACAATATCCGTCATACGTTGAAGATTGGCAACATGATATAAACTGACCTGTTCTTCCCATTCTTCCGTATCTTGTTTTTGAATACCCGAAAGGTATTCATGTAAAACAATCATACGCTTTTCTAATAGTGCTTTTTGTTCTTCTAAGGGTAAACAATCAAGGAAAAAAGCCGTGATAGAAAAAATATTTGTATCATAATCGAATTTCAAGAAAGAAGTTCGTAAAGTATCTAATAACACAGCCGTTCCTTGTTCTGTAATTGAGTAGATTGTTTTATCGGGCATATTACCGTCTTTTTGCACTTTGCCAGTGATATATTGCTTTTTTTCTAAAGTTTTAATTGTTGCATATACAGTGGAAGTACCAATATTAAACCAATACTTGATATTCATGTAATCTAAAGTTTTGACAATTTCATAGGCATTAAGCGGTTGATGACTAATAAGTCCTAAAAGCATAGTTGCTGGTTTGGATAACATATAATTTCACACTCCTTGACAAATGTAACGATTTGCGCTACTCTATATATAGAGTAGTATTTATTTGTATCACTTTTGTTTTGATTGTATCACGAATTTTTGAAAAATGAAAGTAGAAAGGAGTTGTGTTTATGCCACAATTAAATAAAGGTGGAAAATTTGTATTTGGATTATCTTCAATACACGATGATTTAACCGTTCAGTTTCCAAAACAAGCACTTGAAGAATATCGAGTGTTAAACGATGATAAAATCATTATTTTTACAGGAAGCAAGGTTACAGGCGGATTTTGTGTAACGACATATCCTCTGCTATCCACGTCAAAATTAAGTCATATTTTACATGAATGCCCACAGTTAGAAAATCAGTCTATTCCGCAAGGGGCATTGGTTACATACAAGGGACGCAAATACGCATGGCTTGTTTTAAAAGAAAATGGAAGTATTCAATTCACGCCACAATTACTTGAACAGCTAAATCTTAATGTAGGAGATGAGTTATTGTGTATTAGAAGTAGCGATATTGCATTTACAATGGGCGCAAAAGGACCACTCCTTGAAAAAGCCCATAATTACAATGGAAATATCGAGCGATATTAACGGGAGAAAGTTTGATTATGGCAGATTACAAAAAGTTATCAGAGAGCACTTTTAATATGCAGACAAAAACCTATGATACAGATAAGAACGGGAAACACGCAAGAACACTGTACCAGCACGTTATCAATCAATTAGAAACTATAAAATTTGATAATCTGCTGGACGTGGGGTGTGGTACGGGGGAAATCTTAACTACTGTAAAAAGATTATATCCGAACACTTCTATGTATGGGATTGATGTTTCAGAAGAAATGTTAAAGAAAGCAAAAGAGAAAGGTTATGAGACTGTTGTGTGCGACGGATATGCAGATGGTATTGCCAGAACGTATGCAGATAAGGCTTATACCATTCCTGTAACAGATGTAGATGCTATTGCCCTGATGTGCAGGGAAGAAGGTGTGGACGGGATCATCACATCATTTTCAGATCTGCTCCTGGAGTGTATGGTTAAAATTGCAGATAAAGCAGGACTGCCCTGTTATCTGAAACCGGAACAGCTTTCCTGGTACAGGGATAAATCGGCATGCCGGGATGTTCTGGACAAGCTTGGACTGCCGGCACCGGGATTTCGGAAAATATCTGTGGAACTGCTGAAACAGGGATCAGAAGAAGAAATACAACAGAGTATTGCAAATCTGCAGTATCCTCTGATCAGTAAACCTCTGGATAAATATGGTTCAAGAGGAATCTTTATTATTCATCATTCAGATGAAGTCAGAAAAAAAGCCCTGCAGACAGCGGAATATACGGACTGTCAGGAAATTCTGGTTGAGGAATACAATGACGGTTATGAGTTTAACATGATGACATGGGTAATGGATGGGAAAGTCAATGTGATCAGTATTGCAGATCGTGAGAAAACGGAAATGGAAGAGGGAATGCTTCCGCTCAGCACACGAAATGTTTATCCATCCCGTTTCCTGGCGGAGGTCGAAAAAAGTGCCACAGATATTCTGCAGAATTATATCCGCTATACCGGACAGACGGAAGGTGCATTATCCATGCAGTTTTTCTGGAAACCTGGCAGGGGCATTCAGGTATGTGAGATTGCAGGACGTTTCTTTGGATATGAACATGAGCTGACAGATATGGTTTATGGATTTCAGACAGAGGAACTGCTGCTGGATTATCTTTATGAAAAAGACCGGATAAAGGAGATGTTTGACCGTCATGATATTTATCATCCGGTAAAATATGGGGCTGTACTGTATTTTCAGGGACGACAGCTTCAGATTGCAGATCAGACGGCAGCCTGTGAGCTTGCAAAAGAAAAATGCGTTGTAAAACCCTGGATTTTTTATAAAGAAGGCGAACATGTGATAGAATATGGGCCGAATCCATATCTTGCATTGTATTATATAGAAACAGAAAACCGCAGGCAGCTGGAGATGGAGACTGAGAAATTTTTCAGTGAGATGAGTATCCGGGATCCGGAGGGAAGAGAAGTTGCCTACAGAAATAAGATACCGGAATACGAGAAGGAAAAGAAAACAGATGATTGATTTTAACAGACCTGCTTTTACAGGCAGGGAATTTGATTACATACGTGATGCGGTACAGAGAGGAATGCTCTGTGGGGATGGAGAATATACGAAAAGATGTTCTCGGTGGATGATGGATAAATTTCATGTAAATCATGTAATGCTTACCACATCCTGTACCCATGCTCTGGAGATGGCAGCCCATCTTTGCGACATTAAGCCCGGTGATGAGGTGATCATGCCGTCCTATACATTTGTTTCAACCGCAGATGCCTTTGTGTTAAAGGGAGCAAAGATTGTATTTGTTGATATCAGACCGGATACAATGAATATTGATGAGAAACTGATCGAGGCGGCAGTGACTGAGAAAACAAAAGTGATCGTCCCGGTCCACTATGCAGGGGTTGCCTGTGAGATGGATACCATTATGGAGATTGCAAAAAAATACAATCTGAAGGTTGTTGAAGACGCTGCGCAGGGAGTAGATGCCTGTTATAAGGGAAAAGCTCTTGGTACCATTGGAGATTTTGGGTGTTACAGTTTCCATGAGACAAAGAACTATACTATGGGAGAGGGCGGTGCAATCCTTTTTAACAGGGATGAATATCTGGAGAAGGCAGAGATCCTGAGAGAAAAGGGAACTGACAGAAGTAAGTTTTTCCGCGGACAGGTTGACAAGTACCGCTGGATAGATTATGGTTCTTCCTATCTTCCAAGTGAACTGAATGCAGCATATCTTTATGCACAGCTGGAAGCAAGAGATCAGATTTTTGCCAAAAGAATGGAGATATACAATTATTATCATAAAAATCTGGCTCATCTTGCACAGGAAGGTAAGATCGAACAGCCTTATGTGCCGGAGGAATGCAGCCACAATGCCCATATGTATTATATCAAGGTGCGTGATATACAGGTAAGAACCCGGCTGATTGCTTACCTTCGGGAAAAAGGAATCTGCAGCGTATTTCATTACGTGCCTCTTCATTCTGCACCTGCGGGACAGAAATTTGGAAGATTTTCAGGGGAAGATGTTTATACTACAAAGGAAAGTGAACGTCTGTTGAGACTGCCGATGTTTTATAATCTGGATATGGAGGATGTGAAGTATATCACAGATACCATAGCTTCTTTTGACGGATTCTGATAATCGTGTGCCGCAAGTTTGTTTCAGGAATCAACCTGTCGGTACATCGGACGGAAAACAGAGACATATATTAAGAGGAAATATTATGAAAAAATGGAAATATTTATTAAAGGTTGTTATGGCTGTGGGAGTCATTGCAATGACTGCTGTTCAGATCTGCACTGCTGCGGAAGGAACTGCGCAGGCTGCTGTTTCAGAGGTTACACCCGTATCCATTTCAACTAATGAGATTTCAGGCTGGCCTGCAGGTCCTGAGATCACATCTGAGACAGGGGTACTGATGGATGCAGACAGCGGAACTCTTCTGTACAGCAAGGGCGGAGATGAAATCCGTTATCCGGCAAGTATTACCAAAATCATGACACTGCTTCTGGCGGTGGAGAACTGTTCCCTGAAAGAAGATGTTGTCTTTACGGAAACAGGAACACGTGATATCAGTTGGGATTCCGGCAATATTGGAATGCAGGTGGGAGAAGTGATGAGCATGAGAGCATGCCTTTATGCACTTGTGATCCGCTCTGCAAACGAGGTCGCAGCCCAGATTGCAGAACATGTAGGCGGCACAGAGCAGCACTTTGTAGATATGATGAATGAACGTGCGGCACAGATCGGATGCACGAATACACATTTTGTAAACGCCAGTGGTCTTCCGGATCCTGATCACTATTCTACTGCACATGACATGGCGTTGATCATGCGGGAAGGTCTGAAGAATAAAAAATTCCGCAGGATCATCGGTGCTACAGATTATACGATCAAACCTACGAACATGAACAGTGAGCCAAGGGTACTGCATACGCATCATCCGATGCTTGCCCCGGAGAGCAGTTATCATTATGATGGCTGTATTGGCGGCAAGACAGGATATACCAGTGAGGCCGGAAACACTCTTGTGACAGCAGCAGAGAAGAATGGAGCTACTTATATTACAGTGACAATGAAGGCGGCAGACCTTGCAGTTGCCAGTACGGATTCCACAGCACTGTTCAACTATGGTTATCAGAATTTCACAAAAGCACAGGTAAATGGTGGAGAAGTATCAGTTCCAAACGGAGTGACTGTGGATAACCTGACTGTTCAGGAAAATTCACAGAATGGAAATACAGTAGATGATTACTATTATAATGATTATCTTTTGGGAAGCGTTGAAGTTCCGGAAGCTACACCTACACCGGAACCTGCAGCGGATGCCCTTTCTGATACATCCGGAGGAAATACGGATCAGGCGGATCAAAATGAGAAATCAGATATTGTCGGAGAAGAAAAAACTTCTGCGGGGATGCCGGAACTGCGAAAAATACTTCTGATCATAGGAGCGGCAATGCTTCTTCTTATTATCATTCTGAGCATTGCACTTGCAAAAAAGGAAAAAAGATATTATGGCTAAGTCTGCATACCATGTGGATTTATGCGAACAGATATAACAGAAACACAGAGAAAGCTAAAGAAAAGAGGAAAATAAAATGGGAAAAATCAAAGTTACAGAATGTGGTGGAATTAAGGGATTAAAAGTGGTAGAACCTACAGTTTTCGGAGATGCCAGAGGATATTTCATGGAAACCTACAATTACAATGATTTCAAAGAAGCAGGAATTGATGTCGAATTTGTACAGGATAATCAGTCAAGCTCACATAAGGGTGTACTTCGCGGACTCCATTTCCAGATCAATTACCCACAGGATAAACTGGTACGTGTTGTAAATGGTGAGGTATTTGATGTGGCGGTAGATCTTCGTGAAGGCTCAGAAACATATGGAAAATGGTTTGGAGTCGTACTTTCTGCTGAAAACAAGAAACAGTTCTTCATTCCGAAAGGATTTGCACATGGTTTTCTTGTACTTTCCGAGCATGCGGAATTCGTTTACAAATGCTCTGATTTCTATCATCCAAATGATGAAGGCGGACTGATCTGGAACGATCCGGATATCGGAGTTGAATGGCCGATTCCGGAAGGAATGGAATTAAGCTTTTCTGACAAAGATACCAAATGGGGAAGCTTTAAAGAGTATCGTAAATAGGAGAATGAGCGATTGAATACAATTTTTTCTTTACCGATGGATATTTATAAGAACAGACGGCTTGTTGCAAAGCTTGCAAAGAATGATTTCAAAACAAGATATGCAGGTTCTTATCTGGGAATTGTGTGGGCGTTTATCCAGCCTGTGATCACGATCCTGGTATACTGGTTTGTATTCTCTGTAGGTTTTCGTTCCGGAACAGGGGATCTGGGAGTTCCTTTTGTTCTTTATCTGGTAGCAGGTATTGTGCCATGGTTCTTTTTCCAGGATGCGCTGATAGGGGGGACAAATTCTCTGCTGGAATACAATTATCTGGTAAAAAAAGTCGTTTTTAATATCAGTGTGCTTCCGGTAGTCAAGATTATTTCTGCCATGTTTGTGCATGCATTCTTTGTGTTGTTTACAATCATCCTGTATGCAGCGTATGGGAAATTTCCTGATTTCTATTACCTGCAGATTATTTATTACAGTGTATGTGTGTTCATTCTGGTATTGGGCTTATCCTATGCCACAAGTGCAATCGTTATTTTTTTCAGAGATCTGACCCAGATCATCAACATTGTGCTTCAGGTAGGAGTCTGGCTGACTCCGATCATGTGGATCGTTGAGGCTTCACCTCTGATGGGACATCCTGTGATCATGAAGATCCTGAAACTGAATCCGATGTATTATATTGTTTCCGGATACAGAGATACATTCCTGATGAAAACCTGGTTCTGGGAACATGCAGGATGGACGGTCTATTTCTGGATATTTACAATTCTGTGTTTCCTGTTCGGAAGCTGGGTATTTAAACGTCTGCGCATTCATTTTGCAGATGTATTGTAACTAGTACAGCGAATATTAATATAGCAGAAACTTAATTTTCGCTGTACTGGTAAGCGCGAAATAAGTCAGAAGAAGATGAAAAACACAGGAACATAACAGAAAGGAAATCACGTGGAGAACAAGAAAGTAATTCAGGTGAAGGATCTCACCAAAATGTATAAATTATATGATAAGCCTTCGGACAGACTGAAAGAAGCGCTGGGGCTTACCAGAAAGAAACTTTATAAAGAGCATTATGCACTTCATGATGTAAATTTTGATATTTATGAAGGAGAATGCGTGGGAATTATCGGAACCAACGGTTCCGGTAAATCCACGATCTTAAAGATCATCACCGGTGTCCTGACTCCCACAGCAGGGGAAGTAAAGGTAGACGGACGAATTTCCGCGCTGCTGGAACTGGGAGCCGGATTTAACATGGAATATTCAGGTCTTGAGAATGTATACCTGAATGGAACCATGATCGGTTTTTCAAAAGAAGAGATTGATGCCAGACTGAATGATATTCTGGAATTTGCGGACATTGGAGACTTTATCCACCAGCCTGTAAAGACTTATTCCAGCGGTATGTTCGTGCGTCTGGCTTTTGCTGTTGCGATCAATATTGATCCGGAGATCCTGGTGGTAGATGAGGCGTTGTCTGTGGGCGACGTGTTCTTTCAGGCAAAATGTTATCACAAGTTTGAGGAATTTAAGAAACAGGGAAAGACGATCCTGTTTGTAAGTCATGATCTTGGAAGCGTTTCCAAGTATTGTGACAGAGTTATTCTTTTGAACAAAGGGGTAAAGATGGATGAAGGTTCACCAAAGCAGATGGTCGACCTGTACAAACAGCTTCTGGTAGGACAGAATCCTGTAAAACAGAATGAATCTGACAGTACAGAGCAGATTGTGGCAGAGGACAGTGAAGGACTGGGAGATTTTCAGGTAAATCCCAATATGCTGGAATATGGAAGTCGTATTGCTGAGATCACAGATTTCAGAGTCATTGATGATAAAGGAAGATGTTCCAATACTGTTGAAAAGGGAAGCTGCTTCAAAATTCGTATGAAAGTCCGGTTTAATGAAGAGATTCAGGAGCCGATCATGGCATACACATTTAAAAATATTCAGGGTACGGAAATCACAGGTACCAATACCATGTATGAAAATGCAAAGATAGAACACTCCGGAAAAGGGGATATATGTACTGTAACATTTACACAGAACATGAACCTTCAGGGCGGTGAGTATCTCCTGTCATTTGGATGTACAGGGTATAAAAACGGAGATTTTACGGTATTCCACAGACTTTATGACGCATGTAACATAACAGTTATTTCCAGTAAAAATACAGTTGGATTCTATGATATGGATTCAAAGGTGGAAGTACGGTGCGAAGAACAGGTCTGAGAAAGTTATGATGACAAATATCAGTGCGAAAAAATAATCAGCGCGAGGACTATATATGGAAGAAAAAATCGGGAAAGTAATTCTGGATACCACGTGCTATCCGGGAAAAGATCTATACAGTGATGGTGCGATAGAGGATGAAATGCTTGCAATTTCCAGAGATTTTGCACCGGAAGAATTTAACAGAGTGATCAGTGAGAGAAAGAGCTGGCCAATTCTTTATCATTTTTCTCATATCAGGGAGAATATTCTGAGCTGGATTCCCTTTACAGGAGAAGAGAAGGTTCTGGAGATTGGTTCCGGATGTGGTGCTGTGACAGGAGCTCTCTGTGAAAGGGCGAAGGAAGTTACCTGCATCGAGCTTTCTATGAAAAGAAGTAAGATCAATGCATACAGACATCAGGATCAGGATAATCTTAAGATCCTTGTGGGAAATTTTCAGGAGATCGAGAAAAACCTTACTGAGAAATACGACTATATCACTTTGATCGGTGTATTTGAGTATGGAGAATCCTATATCCGGAGTGAGAATCCCTATGTGGACTTTCTCAGGATCATATCAAAGCATCTGAAGCCGGATGGAAAGATCATTCTGGCCATTGAGAACAGACTGGGACTGAAATACTGGGCCGGATGTACAGAGGACCATTTTGGAACTTTATTCGAAGGAATCCAGGGATACCCCAAAACAAAAGGGGTTAAAACTTTTTCAAGAAAAGAATTTAATGGAATTTTGGAGAAAGCAGGAAACTTAAAAGCCGACTGGTATTATCCATATCCGGATTACAAATTTCCAATGACTATTCATTCAGACAGACATCTCCCTGCAAGCGGAGAGCTGCATATGAGGGACTACAATTTTGACAGACTCCGTCTGGATCTGTTTCAGGAATCTCAGGTGTATAATACACTTTTGAGCAATGATCTTTACCCGCAGTTTGCCAATTCCTTTCTTCTTGTGATCGGAAAAGAACAGCCACAGACAGCACCGGTTTATGTGAAGTTTTCCAATGAGAGAGATCAGAAGCTCTCCATTTATACGGAAATCAGTGAAGCAGCAGATGGGCAGCTGACTGTGAAGAAAGTACCGTCGCAGAAGAAAGCGGCAGCTCATGTACGGAATCTGGGAACTATCTGCGAAGAACTGACCGGAATGTATAAAGAAGAGGAAATTGAAGTAAACCGCTGCCGGATCAAAGGTGACTGTGCGCAGCTGGAATATCTGACAGGTATCACCCTGGAAGATAAGCTGGATCATCTTCTGGAAGAAGGCAGAACAGAGGAACTGGAGAAATTATTCTTCTCTTATATACAGAAAGTAAAGAATATTCATGAGAAGAAACCCTTTGAGAAAACACCGGAATTTGTAAGGGTATTTGGAAATGTAAACCTGCGTTCTGATCTGAAATGTACAGAAATATCCAATATTGATTTTGTTCCTGCAAATATTATCCTCTCTGAGAATAAAGTATCTGTGATCGACTATGAGTGGACCTTTGCATTTCCTGTACCTTCACAGTTTCTGGTTTACAGGATGATCTTTTATTATCTGGAACTGAATGACAAACGGGGAATACTTAAAGAACGGGATTTCTATGAGAAAGCAGGAATCCTGCCTGAAGATATAGAAGTTTATGTGGAGATGGAACATAATTTCCAGCAGTATATTCTGGGTGAGCATACAGCAATGAGAAATATGTATGCCCAGATCTCTCCGGGCCGGGTGGAAGTAGAAGATTATTACAGAGAAAAGAAACAGGAATCTCTGGAAATGCTTCAGATTTTCTGGGATAACGGAAAGAGCTTTAATGAGGCTGATTCTGTGAGATATCTGTTCAGAAACGGGAAAATTCAGACGGAGTTTGAACTTCCGGAGAATACCACAATGCTTCGCCTTGACCCGGGCGAAATGTCCAAGGGACTTAAAATTGTAAAGCTGACATGGGAAGATGAAAGTCAGGTAAAGTTTCACACAGATGGCTGTGAAGTGTCCTCCGGAGAATTCTATTTCGGCGGTGACGATCCGCAGATCATAGTAGATTTTGTTCCTGAGAACAGAAAGTCCATAAAGATTGAGATGGAGATCCTGGACCGGAAAACCACAGAAAAGAAATTCTGGAAAGTATACGCAGAGCAGAAAAGGGCAATGGAGCAGATGAGTCAGGAGCTTGCGCAGAAGAAAGCTCTGGTCGATCAGGTGGAAGGCAGTAAGGCATGGAAAGTGTATCGTGCCATCAAAAGGGTTTAGTTATGGGAAATATACTTTGGAGTGTAGATAAAAAAATATACAGTGACAAAGAAGATCATACTCTGGCCATTACCGGATGGGAGATAACCAGAGATCAGTCAGAATGTGATTTTATTCTTTATGGCTCGGGAAAGGAACTCTCCGTTCCTGAACCTTCGCGTTGTGAAAGAGCGGATGTTGCCAAAGATTTAAAAGAAACAAAAGATATAAAAGAAGTGGGAAATGTCGGATTCACAGTAAAGATACCGGAAATTATAAAACTTGCAGAAGAACATGAGAAACTGCAGCTTGCGCTGAGAGCAGGAGATGAAAAAGAAATCATCTGGGAAGCCACAGCTGCAGAAGTGAAGGACTTTTGTGAGGAAAGTCTTATTGAATATCATATTGATGAGGAACAGATCACACAGGAGAGTATCCTGACAGTCAGAGGCTGGGTTGTGAACCAGCTGGAGCCGGATGAGATATTTGTACAGGGTACAGATGGGAAGGTTTTGGAATGTACGATCACCAGACAAAGACGTCCGGACGTGGAAGAGGCAAAGGGGATTTCCGAAGAAGAGAAAAGAAATCTGGGATTCAGTATTACTGTCAATCTGGAGAATACAAACGATCAGAATATCTGCATCTGTTTCAGGGGAAAAGATGTACAGAAAATTTATACTGTAAATGTAAAAAAAATAAAACGGGAAAATACCGGACTGTATCAGCAGATGAAACTGCTGTCTCTGAAGAACAGGCAGAAGAATCAGGAATATATAAAGAAAAACGGTATTGGAAGATTTATCCGTTATGTGAGAAATTCCCAGCTTAAGGACGGAGATCAGGATTATGAAGACTGGCTGAAAGATCATGTCGCATTCCGAAAGGAATTAAAAAGACAGAGAAATGCTGTTTTTTCTTATTCACCGCTGATCAGTATTGTGATGGTGGTGACGGATACAGATGAACAAAGGTTAAAAAGTGTGATCGATGCTTATACAGAACAGACCTATGGTAACTGGCAGCTGTGTCTTGCAGATGCATGTGAGGGAGAGGAAACAGGAGAGTTTCTGCGGAAAAAATATAAAAAAGAGATTCGCCTTTCCTATAAGAAGGTTACGGAAAATAATGGCATTTCGGGAAATCTTAATGCATCTCTGAAACTTGCAATGGGAGAGTATGTTCTGTTTGCCGGTCAGGAGATCATACCTGAACCTGATGCACTTTTTCAGATGGTCAAAGCGATCACAGAGAAAAAAGCGGATATGATCTATACAGATGAAGATGAGATCAGCGCAGACGGAAAACATTATTCTGAGCCGGAATTCAAGCCGGATTTCAATCTGTTCAGATTAAGGGAAAATAATTATATCGGACAGTTCTGGGCAATCCGGAAGGAAATTCTGGAACAGGCCGGAAAGTTTGATCCGGAATATGATGGTGCACAGGATTATGATATGCTCTTAAGATGCAGTGAGCAGGCAGAAAATATTGTGCATATTCCAAAGATCCTCTGTCATTCCATGAAAGCAGAGAACCTGATCACAGAAGAACAGGAGAAGAAAAACTGGGAAGCAGGCAGAAAGGCACTGGAGGAGCATTACCGCAGGGCGGAGGTTTCTGCAACAGCGGAACTTGCAGACAAGAAGGGATGGTACAGAAGCCATCTGACTATTTCCGGCGAACCGATGATTTCTGTGATCATTCCAAGTAAAGATCACATTAATGATCTGGAACTGTGTATTTCATCCATAGAAGAGAAGACAACATGGAAGAATTACGAGATCATTATTGTTGAGAACAACAGTGTGGAAAAAGAAACCTTTGTATACTATGAGACACTGAAAAACAGATATCCAAATGTAAGAATCCTTACATGGAAAAAAGAATTCAATTATTCTGCGATCAATAACTTTGCAGTAAGAGAGGCGCAGGGAGAATATCTGCTGTTTCTTAACAATGATGTGGAAATCATTACAGAGAACTGGCTTGAAGAAATGCTTCAGCTTTGTCAGCAAAAAGACGTGGGAATGGCCGGTGCGAAACTGTATTATCCGGATGACACCATTCAACATGCAGGAGTGGTAGTTGGTCTTGGTGGAGTTGCTGCCCATGTATTATGTAAACTTCCCCGGGATGCGGAAGGATATATGGGACGTCTGCGCTGTGTGCAGGAGATAAGTGCAGTCACTGCCGCCTGCATGATGGTAAAGACTTCTGTTTTTAAAGCAGTCGGAGGATTTGACGAGGAGCTGAAGGTTGCATTTAATGATATTGATCTCTGTATGAAAGTGAGAAAATATGGAGTGAAAATTGTATTCACACCGTATGCAGAACTGTATCATTATGAATCCAAATCCAGAGGAATGGAAGATACACCGGAGAAACAGCTGCGTTTTTCCAGAGAAGTAAACTGTTTCCGGAGAAAATGGGAAAGAGAGCTCCTGAAAGGAGATCCCTATTATAATCCCAATCTGACATTAAACAACACAGACTGTTCTCTGAGAAAACAGGAGAAGAACGGAGATTAACATGCCTAAGGAAATATTTGAAGTAGTAAGAGAAAGATTTCATTTATCAGACAGGACACAGTATATTGTGCAGGGACACTGGCCGAAAGATGCGGTGATGGAGGCATATCTGGATCAGCACAAACTGAAGGTGTCTGTGAAAGAAAATGAAAATGTAAGTGCACTGGAACGTTTTAAAGATCCGGAGAAAATGCAGGGAATACAGATTACGGCAACTGTTCAGATACCGGAAAATCTGGAGGGGTATCATAAGCTTGTGATCTATGAGAAGTTTTCGGATAAAAAACATGTCTGGTTTTCCATCACTGCCGGTGAACTGGATAAAAAAAGAGATAAACCGCAGGTATATTTTGAAGAAGAGAGTGCAGAACAGGGAACTGTACGGATCAGAGGGTGGGCCATTGCACCGAAGCCTGTGACTGTCCGTATCTTTGATGCGGATAAAAAGCCGGTTGCCGCTGAAATCCAGAGAACAGACAGGGTGGATGTCAACCAGCTGTTTGAAGAAGCAC
>OHNH01000931.1_pt1 | contig 13292 bp, 5 predicted proteins | sample 1569561 | NCBI WGS metagenome assembly OHNH01 (sample SAMEA3879510, study PRJEB24766) | human gut metagenome | biome: human-associated habitat; feature: feces | place: USA | collected 1985/1987
AATGATTCCTTCAGGAAGAATTATAGTTTCTATTGAAGTATTTTTATCTGTATCAGGTACGGAAGGGGTATTCATATAAAAGGCGTTGGAAGGAAATGCTTTAGTATAAGTAATTTCCGATAAGTCAATATTTACTACATCGGCAGTACTTTTCAAAGGATTTGTTATATTCGTAGCAAATGCAGCTGGAGCTAAAGCAGAAGCATCACCCGTAACCTTAACATTTTGAGTTCCGGGAGGAATCGTTATCGGCGTATTGGTAGAATAAGTAACAGTGGTCCAAGCTATTCCGGGAGTAGCTGTTGATGTAAATGTCGCTTCCTGAACAACCGATAACGTATTTCCGTCGGAAATCAGAAAAGCTACCGTTACACTTTCATCGCCTGACGGATAAGTAACAATCAATTTAGTATCAGCACCTATTCCCGTAACCTTTATCGTCCACCCTGCAGGAGTCTCGTCTACCTTTCTCATGATATGTCCGGCTCCAAGGGCAATCGGATATGTCACCTCGGTTCCGTTGGTGCCTTCATACGTTGCCGACAAAGCATCTTTCAGGTTCACCCACTTCACCAGTTCTTTCGTTGTATTGTCATTCAACGTAACAATCACCCTGCCGTTTTCTTCCTTCACCTCTTTAATAGGATGTGCACCTACTGCATTTTGGTCTACCGTCACCGTGGTTCCGCCAATTGTCAAATCGAATATTTCAGGATTACCGGCATTAGGCGTTAATGAAGCTCCGCCTCCTTCTGTCACATATACTTTCTTGCCTTCTATCTGTAAAGGCTCGCCGTTCATCGTCCAATAATAACCGTTATCGTCCTGTGCCACACCAACCGAAGCATCGCTTCCGCCACTGACCTCGCTGTCTTCATTATAGTACAACGTAATAGCATTAGCGTGCAGGAAAGAGATTTTATACCCTTGCGCACCATCCTTTTCCACTTTTTCCACATTGGTCACATAATCGGTAGCCGTAAGAATCCCTTGCAAAGAATTCAGTTGGTCTACAACCGTCTTCTGCCATTTCTCCAATGCGGAAATTCTTTCTTCCTGACCGTTCACCGCATCCCACAATCCATCATCATCGTAGCTACAGCTACCCAACACAGTTACTGCACACAACGTGCACAAAATAGTCTTAATCTTCATATTATTATTCTTTATAGGTTAATGTTCTTTCTTTTTTTCATTGTTATGTACATTAATACAAAATGAGGTCTTTACGATAAGGCATCTCATGATCCGTATAAGTATCGTCTATATAAAAACGCACCCAGTCTATTTCCATACGGGGAATCTTTATATCCGGATTCACTTTCAAGATATTCCGTGCAGCCTGATAGCTCATCACCATATCCGTTGCACCGAAATTCGGCTCTGCTTTGTGCAAAAACATCATCGTGATGATGTAATACAACCCTTCACTGTTTATACTGTAGGAGAACGGCCAGCGACCGCCATTCTGTTCTGTCATCGCTTTGGTCACCCGAAGCGTTTCTACACCGTTTGTCCCTATGGCAACGGTTTCATCGTCTATCCATTCTACCCAATAAATCTGGAATTCGTCTATAATAGTACCTCCGGTCTTGCCGCCCGAAGCCAATTCCGTGACAGCTTTGGTTGGATTATAAGCACCGGCACCGGTACTGGTCCCCGGCGTGGGAGCACCAAAATGGAAAGTTTGTTCCACCCCGCGCCTGTATGCCAAATTATTGTGTCGGCTATTATTCTCCATAACATCTATTTCTCCAAAATCAGGCCAGTTATTCCACTCGGCATTTCCACCCACCTGCTCATTGCCTTGCAGCCAGATACCGGGCAGCATACCGCTATTTTCCATACCGCGGATACGGGCACGGGTCTCAATGCGCATACCCGGATAAATACGGATATTGGAAGATGCCCATGCCGTACTATTGGCATTGCCGCGCATGAATTTACAAGAATAGAATGCAGATGTTCCATAATCCCATTCCTTACCCCCGTTACCGGATTTAGCCCTCTCTTTCAATGTCATCATACGCAAATAGCCTTCATCCATTACATAAGCATACTTAGCATTATCCACCGCACCTTGACTTTCTACCGCAGCAGTATTCTGGTCGGCAAAGCCAAACGGATATTCCTTACTGACATAATCGCCCATCGGACTGTCCTTCGTCGTGAGACAGGCATCAATCTTATGAAACTCATAAGCGCGGAAAAACTTCCATTTACCGTCGGGCAGCACATTGCCGCTGTTGGGGTGCGGGTCACCCTCTTTCATCACCACATAGTTCAGTTGTCCCCATTTCTTCACGGCATCTTCATTTTGAGGCGACACGAAGAGTTGGTCGGCATCCTCGTACAACCACCGTTCATCCCTTATCTTCGTATCCATACCCTTATGGATATCTATTCTGTGAATAATGATTTCATTTACCACCAACGGATAACGGCTTGCCACCGGAATCGTGGAGAACGTGAGCTTCAGATCTTCATCGGCAATGGTTTCCGTACTTTTTATCATCATAATAGCCTCACTCTCCACCGAACTCTCTCCGGCCGGAATCACCAATTGTTCGGGAAGGTTCTCAAGACGCCGGGCCACACCTTCCGCAGGCGTAATAACGATAGTAAGGTCGTCCTTCAATTTAGAATTGACGGAAGCTGTCAAAATAAAACTCTGTCCCTCTTTCACTGTATTATCCGCATTGTTTTTTATCATTACGCGCGAATAATGATAATCGCTCACGGTGAGCAGTTGCAAGGCATTCTCTACTCTATAGCCACGTGCAAAAGCCGATATTTCGACAGAATATTCTTTATTCAGCCCCTCTTTCACAAGTACCGGAATAGTCTTGCTCGTTTCTCCCTGCTTCATAACGACTTCGGTGGGAAAGCCTTCGAACAACAGGCGGTCTACCGCTCCTTTTTCCGTAGTGGCGCTCAGTTTAATGCTTACATCCTCATTCATCGCTTTCATACCTTCGTCCGTACCGGTGACATCAAAAGTAATCTCCAGCGTTTCACCCATCACCAAATCCGTACTATTAATGCTCATCCTCAGAGGTACGGGTTCAGGTAACGGCGCCATCTTCTCCTCCGAACAACCGGTAATGCCCAACACGGCAAACAACAATATGCAATATATATTCTTACTCTTTTTCATGGTCTGTTCTTTCTAAAATTAAATAACCGCATCATATTCTTACTCTTCTCCCCAACCGGGATTCTGCTTCATCTGCCTGTTCAACTTGAGTTCGCTGGGCGGAATAGGAAGCAGGTAATCACGACCGGCAACAAATTGGTAGCCATTGGGCAACAGTTCCTGCAAAGGATCCATCCATTGACTACCGTCGGTCAGTATGGTAGTAAGTTTCGATTGCTGCTCTTCGGTGAATGATTTATAAAGTACCGCATCCTTTCCCAAATAAGCGCCTCGTCCACGCTTATTGACAATAACTTTGGCGCCGCCCCAACGCATAAGGTCGTCCAACCGATAGCCCTGTAACGCCAGCTCCACACGGCGCTCGCGACGAATCTCCTGAAGAACGGGCGTCAACGCGTACCCATAGTCTGTGAAATTAGGATCGACAGTCACAGGCTTCACATACTTCACTCCGGCACGTTCGCGCAAAGGCTTCAGTGTTTTTTCCAGTACGGCATCATCGCACTTACCCAATTCTTCCGCTGCCTCAGCATAGCTCAACAACGCTTCGGCATAACGCATAATAACCAACCCAACTTCCGAATCTCCCTGCACATAGGTAGTATCCACTCCAAGTCGTATATGATATCCCGTCACGTTCTTGGCATTGCCGTCACTCGTCAGGAAAGGGGGATTGATACCTTTGGCATCGGAAGCTACATCCTGCACATTCAATGGTCTGGAGCCGGTGATAGTCGATTTGAATTTATAGCCGCTACTCATCACAGTTTCCGTAAGACGCAAATCGCGATTTTTGAAAGTTTCATTGAAATCCTTGAATTTTTCATCATTCGGGTCAACAGGTATTCCGTCTGCACTAAGATATGTATTTACCAATTCACCCGATACCCCGGCAGGACCGTTCTGGTCAACCACACCGCCGGCAAGTAATCCGCTCAAGGCATGAAACACACCTTCCGTAATAGAGTACTGTTTCCAAAAAATGGCTTCAGTGACATTGGAATAGTCTTTCTGATTGAAAAGACGTCCGTAAGCATCTCCCGGATTCACCACATCTTTATCCGTATCCCTGGTGTTCAGTTGCAATCCGCTGTTAAGCAACATATCGCCCCAACGCAGCACTTCATTGAAGAAGTACTCGGATTGGTCCGTATCGGCTGCAAAGGCATCGTTTTTGTGATATTTTTCCCAAGAACCCTCATAAAGCGCTACTTGCATGGCAAGCATCATAGCCGCCTCTTTTGAAATACGCAATCCTGCATATTTGCTACGGTCGAACAGTAAATCCTTCGCTTTATCCAAATCCTCAAGAATGAATTTTGCTACCTCGCTGCGGTCTTTTTGCGGAATCTGCAATCCGGCGATAGTAGCGTTCTCATCCCAAAAAGCATCCATCACGGGAATATCTCCGAACTTCTTCAGTTGCACAAAATGCCAATAGGCCCGCAAAAAGTAGGCTTCGCCAATCAGCGATTTAATCTCTTCCGTTTCCAGATTCTCGGGTACTTTATAGTAATGAAAGAAATAATTGACATTGCGCAGGTTCTTATAACCGGTTTCCCAAGCTTGATTACTGGAAAATACCGTTTCTTCGCCATTCAGGCGCCTATCGTAAATTTCGGACAGGATGTTATCGCTGTTTTTCTCTTCACCGCGCACTCCCATTCCGAATTTCTGCAAGGAAGGTAATGCCGTGTACAAGCCGTTGATATAGCCGCGTACCTGTGATTCGCCCGAAAGGAACGATTCATTATTCGGTGCAGTTATCGGTTCTCTGTCCAGGAAGTCGGAGCACGATGAAAACAGCGTGCTTGCTCCCATTAGTAATGCAATATATAAATAAGTTTTTTTCATACTCTTTATTCTGTTACCAATACTTAGTTAAAATGTGAAATCAATACCAAACACAAAGTTTCTGTTCATGGGATATACCTTACCGTTACCGTTCTCATTGGCAGCGGATGTCAGTCCCGGAGCCGTATCGTTGCTACCGCCCGCCCATGTATTCACCTGATTCAGAGTTTCCGGATCGAACGACTTGGGCAATGAGGTAATGGTAAACAAATTATCACAAGTAAAATAAAGACGTAAATTCTCCAGGCGCAATGCCTTGAGCATCTTCTTGTCGAATGTGTAGGATACCGTAAGGTTCTTCATACGCATATAAGCCGCATTCACCATATAACGAGTAGTATTATACCCGGCATTTACTCTGTAATCGTCTGTCTTCGGATCGGCCAGACGAGGCAGATAGGCATCGGGATTCTGCGGACTGAAATAATCCAGATGTTCCTTGAAGTAGTTCTTTCCGCCGAACAGATAAGTACTGCCCGCCAACGGGAAATCGCGTTTACCCACACCTTGGAACAAAGTAGAAACCTGGAAACCTTTGTAGCCCGCTTTCAGATTGATACCGAAAGAATATTTAGGAGTGGTGTTACCTATGATGCGTAAGTCGCCGTGGTCGTCCAACGTACCTTTTCCCGGATCCACTTTCCCGTCGCGATTGACATCGATATACTTCAAGTCACCTGCCTGCCACAGATTATCTGCCTTAAAGAAAGAGAGGTCCTTACTCTGAAGGTAATCGTCCACTTCCCGGTTGGTCATGAAAAGGTCGTCGGCCACGAATCCCCATATCTCGCCGATATCCATACCCTCATAATATCCTTTATTACGCGCCAAACCGGTATGATTATTATAAATGATACCTTCCGGATTATTATACTTGGTTACAACAGCCTTATAATCGAACAAATTAAAACCTATCCCATAGCTGAACCCGCATTTCAACTTATCCTGCCAGTTGACGGAAAGTTCCCAACCACGGTTACGCAAAGTGGCATTGTTTATCTTTGCACGGTCGTCCGGTACAATGCCGCTGACGGCAGGAATAGCTTCGGCCGGGCCAATCATATCTTTCGTCATGCGCTGATAAGCATCGAACGTTACGGAAAGACGGTCATCGAACAGCATCAAATCCAAACCGATATTGGCATTATCCACCTTTTCCCAAGTAATGTAGGGACTTATCATTTTCGGTGTAAGCGAAATGGTTCCTTTGGCGGGTTTATTGCCTGTACCCGGCAACAACCACGCATTCACGTTGTTCGGGTCGAGTGTCATCACGCCGAGATAATCATAAAGCCCCGCACCGTTTTGGTTGCCAAGACGACCATAGGACACACGTACTTTAAGCTGTGACACCGGCAGGTTAAGTTTGGTAAAATAAGGCGTACGTGAAATATCGTAGCCGGCAGAGAAAGATGGGAAAAATCCCCAACGATTGTAACGTCCGCTGAACTCCAAGAAATAGATATTCCGGTAGTTCCAGTTAAGGCGGGCAAACATACCCATTGTAGCCCAATGCGACCGAGCTTCGGCTGCATAGGGAGTTCCATTGGCATTATCAAAAGAGTAAATATCCTCGCTCAACATACCGTCCTTATACATATACTCACTGGAGTTTTCCTGCAATTCCATCTGAAAGCCTGCCATCCCCTTGAAGAAATGATCGCCCCACTGACGGGTATAGGCACCGGTCACACTGGGCGAAAGATAGTAATTGAACACACTGCCGCGCGTCAGCGAACCGAACTGGGTATTCTGCCACTTCATACCGGGATAATGGTATCCCTGCTTATTGCCCGATACTTCCATTACAGAACCATTAGGCAACGCATAATTACCTTTACGCAACTCGAAACTATTGTTCTCTACGTCCAAACGGGCTTTCATCTCGCCCACAAACTCCAGTCCTTCCAGCGGAGTGATAATTGCAGAAAAAGACATTGCATCCGATACCCGATTCTGGCTATAGCCCGCCTTTTGCAGATAAAGTTGCTCGTTCCACGTAGGAGTGGAATACTCCGCCTGCTCGACAGGGAGTTTCGTGACACGGCTTGGCGACATATTAGCTATCGTTCCATAAAAAATAGTCTGGTTTGCCAAAGGTCGTTTCAAAAGACTCAACGACACATTATTATTGAAATTGAACTTCAGCCAATCTGTAGCACGTATGGAAAACTTAGTGTTCACATTATACTTCTCCAAATCATCCTGCACCTTATCCATCAAGCCTTCCTGGTAGATATAACCCAAACCTACATAATAAGAAGTCTTTTCCGAACCGCCCTGTATACTGATATTATGAGAATGGCGGATAGCACGGTCCTTGAAATAATAATCGAACCAGTCGGTATTGGCATACTGCGCATTATCGGCTGCCGCCCAACCGTCACCCGACTGATTGACATCTATACCGGGAAACTCGGCAGAATAAGGATTCTGCATAAAACCTTCCATTTTCTGAATAGTTGCATCGGAAATCTGATGAGAACGTCCCATACTCTCGTCCCGCAAATTGGAATACCTCGCCCATTCCAATGAGCTCATCATCTGCGGCATGTTAATGGGAGAGCTGAAACCAACGGAACCGCGATAGGTAACGCGCGCTTTCTCCTGTTTTCCGCTTTTAGTAGTCACCAGCACTACGCCATACGCAGCACGTGCACCGTAAACAGCAGCAGCCGAGGCATCTTTCAGTACACTGATACTTTCAATGTCGGCAGGGTTCACATTCTGCATACTCTGCTCGATGCCGTCCACCAATACATAGGGTTCGCCGCCGTTAATGGAACCGACACCGCGTATATTGAATTTTATTTCAGCGCCCGTCTCACCACCTACTCCATCGGCAGCGGCATCCGAAGCAAAATTCAGACCGGCAACATTTCCTTGCAGAGCACTGGTCAGGTCGGTTACCGGACGGCTGGTGATGGCTTCCGATTTCACAGTTGCCACAGCAGCGGTAATAGTATTACGCTTCTGCTTATCCATACCGACAACCACAACTTCCTCCAACAGTTCGGAGTCTTCTTTCAACGTATAGACATTACCGGTCAGCTTGGTAATCTTCACCTCCAACGGAGTATATCCTATATAAGATATAGTCAACATATCCCCCACTTTGCCGGCAACGGAAAACTCACCGTCCAAATTAGTAATGCCACCGGTAACTGTACCTCTAACGGAAACAGATGCGCCAATAATACTCTCGCCTTTATCGTCGAGAACGCGCCCCTGAATCATCTGTTGCTGTGCGGATACTCCTAAAGGAATCAACGTAAGGAGCAATAGAAAAACGAAACAAATCTTTTTCATAAGCAATTCTTCATAATATTAAATTTATAAGGTAATTCGGTTATCAGGTTTATGTCCTGTAAACCCACGGACAAATGTAAATCATGCCGTAAAAACAGATGTTCAATTATCACTATTTCTATTTCCAAATTTAACTAACATACATCTGTACATACCTGTAGAGCCTTTTTTAAGATTGCGCCAATGACTTTAGAGCAATACAAATCTGACATACCAACCAGTCATTGGAATGTGTGATATACCGAAAAACACACTCAAGTATAGAAACCGATATTTTGATTAATCAGTCATCACTCGTCACTTTTGCACTTAACCAACTGATAATGTACAATTTGATTGGTGATGAGAAGCGTTATGACAAGTGACGACAAATACTTGGTCATCACCCTTTTTTTGCACTTTTCCACACCAATCACCTGTAAAACAGGAATTTGACACTTATCGACAGAAAACTGATTATACCTTGTTTTCTTTGTTTTTTACCACATTTCATGCCGGTTATCTCCGGTACGGAATACAACAATGCCTTATATATAATACCGCAAAGCTTCATACATAATATCGCTATACCTGTTTCTTTTCCTCGTTTTGCAATTGGCAACCGAAGAGCCCGCAGTTGGCAACCGTACGGCCCGCAACCGGCAACCGGAGAGCCCGCAATTACAAAACGAGGTTTTGGTACATATACAAAGACAAAACGCATAAGAGAATATCCTGTTTAAAGCTATTGACGGCCTTATTTCTCCCGTTACTTTCCGAAGACGAGAACAGGAAAAATTAAGAATTCGCTCAGAAACAACAAGATAATGTTATGGAAATAAGTTACTTTCTCATACCGGATATTTGGCACAATACTTTGTATTTCCAAAACAATAAACTACTTTTGCAGCAACCCCTTGAACTATCCTTATGAAAAAAAATCCAGTCTTCTTAATGATTTGCCTATTGTTATCCCTTCCTTTTAAGGCTACAGAAATGAAGCAGTATGCTTTCCAGCAAATCATCAATATCCAAAACGGCTTATCTTCCTCCGTACGATGCCTGACCGTGAGCCATGAAAAAGGATATGTGTGGGTAGGTACACGCACCGGCATAGGACGTTTTGACGGATACGAACTGAAAAAATACCTCCACGACAATATAACCCATCTGTTTGAAGATAACGAAAACAAAATCTGGGCTGTTACCGCCAAAGGCCTGTATTACTACAATGAATCGGATGATAATTTCCTGCAAGCGAAAGACAAAGAACAGCATCCACTTTCTGCCGCCTCTATCTGTCCATGGACAGACGGAGTTTTATTTGGCGGATACGGAAAGATTTATAAATACAACTATGCTGACCGGCAAACGGAACTGCTTTGCTCCCTGCAACCCGACAATCACTATAATATCACTACCTTGCGAAAATGGGACAAACACACACTGCTTGCCATAAACCGTTGGAAAAACGCATTACTGATTGACATACGGACAGGAAAGACACAACCCGCTCCCTTCAAAAGTGATGAGCTGACGGACTGCTTCATAGACTCTAAAGGCAATGTATGGACTGCCCCATACCACCAAGGCGTAAAATGCTACGATCGCAACGGAAAGCTTTTACATGCTTACCACACGATGAATTCGTCCATGAAAACCAACGTTGTACTATCCATTACGGAATGCGACGGACACATCTGGATAGGAACCGACGGTTACGGAATCTTCATATTAAATCCTGAAAACGGAGAAATGGTGTCATTGGAACATGTGCCGGGAAACCGTAACTCGTTACCGACAAACTCCATTCTCTGCCTATACAAGGATTTCAATAACAACATATGGGCAGGCAGCGTATGGGGTGGATTGATAAACATCAAGGAAACGGGTATGACAACCTATTCGGAGGCTTTACCCGGAATAGAATATGGCCTCAGCGGTCAAGTCGTATTAAGCATCTATCAGGACGAAGAACAAAAAATATGGATAGGCACGGACGGAGGCGGCATCAACAAGTTTAATCCCGATACCCGGAAATTCAATCATATACTACCGACATGGGGCGATAAAGTATCTTCAATAACCGGCATAGACAAAAGGCGACTGTTAATTTCATTATTCAGCAAAGGCATATTCTTTTTCGATAAGGAAACAGAGGAATATCAACCGCTGATTATAGTCAATGACAGTATCAACACATTACTATGCCAACGGGGGAAAAATGTCAATGTACTCCAAAATACACCGGAAACCGTATTATTGCTTTCCGAATCTCCATATAGCTATCATTTGACAAAGAAGAAATTCACTCCAATCGTCTCCGTTGGAAAAACAGCTATAGACGGTGTAATACAGCCGGTGTGCAATGACAGCACCCGCAGTTTCCTGCACGATCTCAAACATATATACCGATTGGACAGCCTTAACCGGCTTCTACCCATCCACACCTGCTACGAAGACACTGTATTCAACTCTATTTCCCTCGATGAAAACGGACTCTTTTGGATAGGAAGCAACCACGGTTTAAGTTATTACTCTACCATAAGCAATAAGCGGACCTGTATCTCCAATGAATTAATCGACGAAATCAGCGCATTGATTTGTGACAAGCGGGGAAAAGTGTGGCTTGGAACCGAAGGCAAATTATTTGCTCATCTTATTGAAAAAAAAGAATTTATCCTTTACGGAGAGTCCGACGGCATCGTACTTAACGAATATTTGGAAAAGCCGCGACTACTATCCACGCAAGGAGATATTTATATGGGCGGCATCAACGGATTACTTCACATCAACAGGCAACTGCCCCAAGAGGAAAACAGTGATCCCGTTTTAAATTTGGCGGATGTATGGGTGGGCGGAGAACGAATGAATAACAATATCACCCACAGGCATCTGGAAGTCATAGAGTCAAACAAGCCTATATCTATCAAAATCATAGCCGGCAACAAGGATATCTTTCGAAAGCCGATGTTCCGTTTTACCGTACATGGACCGGACGGACAAATATCTTATTCCTACAAACCGGAACTGACATTGAACAACTTACCTATAGGAACATATCGAATATCGGCCTCATGCAGCACCCGAAGCGGAAGCTGGACCGGCGATTATCAGATATTAGAACTGTCGGTATCGCCGCCCTGGTACAAGTCGGGCTGGTTTAAGGCATGCTGCTTGGCATTGATTCTTTCTCTTGCAACGGGTATTATCTATTCGTTGTTGCGCCGCAATGCAAACAAACTGAAATGGGCAATGAAAGAGCATGAACAACAAGTGTATGAAGAAAAAGTCCGCTTTCTTATAAATATCAATCACGAACTGCGCACGCCTTTGACCCTGATACACGCCCCCTTAAAGCAATTATTGGAATCGCTCACTTCCGACGATTGTAAATATGAAACCATACAAAACATTTGCAAACAGTCCGACCGTATGAAGAAGTTATTAAACATGGTCTTGGACGTACGTAAAATGGAAGTAAAACAAAGTACACTAAATATTGAAAAAGTAGCGTTGAACGACTGGATAGAACAACTCATTGCAGATTTCAAACCGGAAGCAAGGAACAGAAACATCGACATCCGGTACAGGACCGACGCGGCGATTGACAGTTTGTGTTTTGACAAAGAAAAATGTACAACCGTACTAACCAATCTTTTAATCAATTCTCTTAAATACAGTCCCGACAATAGCCGGATTATGGTTTCTGCCGACTTATCGGATGATAAGAAGTGCGTACGAATCTCTGTTTCCGATCAAGGAATCGGTTTAAAGGAAGTAGACATAAACAGCTTGTTTACCCGTTTTTATCAAGGTAACAACAGTCGTCCCGGAACCGGTATCGGGTTGTCCTATTCCAAAATTCTTGCCGAGCAGCACGGTGGAAGCATAGGAGCTTATGACCACCAAGAATTTCCAGGAGCCACTTTCTGGTTTGAAATACCCCGTAATATCCAGTCCGGAGAAATCACGCTGCAACCTCACCCTTACCTCAACGAATTATTGGCTCCCACCCAAGAAGTGGAAAGTATTCCTGATGCCGGTGACAATCAGGAAAACACCAAAGAACATACGCTACTCATTGTAGATGACAATGTCGATTTGACCGACTATTTGCACAACACTCTAAAAAACAAATTCAAGAAGATATGGCTGGCTTTCAATGGTGAAGAAGCCTTGCACACCTGCCGGAAATACCAGCCCGACATTGTGGTGAGCGACATTCAGATGCCGCGAATGAACGGGTATGAACTGTGTAAACATATCAAAGAAGAACTTGAAATCAGTCATATCCCCGTCATATTACTTACAGCACGCAACGATGATGAGAGCCAACTCTTCGGATACAAGAACGGGGCGGATGCCTACCTCACCAAGCCTTTTGAAGTGAATATGCTTCACGGCGTGATACGCAGCCAATTAAAGAACCGTGAACGGATACGCGCGCGTTACACCGAAACAGGCTCATTGCCTGAGCCGAAAGAAAGCACTTTCAGCTCTGCGGATGAAGATTTCTTACACAAGCTAAATAAGTTAATATCAAACAACCTGGACAATGCTCAAATGGGAATACCGTTCCTCTACCAGGAACTGGGAGTCAGCCGCGCTTCACTCTATAACAAGTTGAAAGCCCTTACAGGCATGGGAGCCAATGATTATATCACTAAACTACGCATCGAGCGGGCTATTTTTCTGCTCACCAACAGCAAACTTAGCATTAATGAAATCTCCGAACAGACAGGATTCTCCACATCAAGATATTTCAGTACGGTATTCAAACAATATACAGGATATTCACCCACACAATACAAAGAAAAGCACTCATAAATACCCTATTTTTCTCCGTTGGAACGGCAGTTATAGAATGCAATTACAGCAGATAACTGCGCCAGTTCCCCACCAAACAAACAACACAACACATTGTTCATTTTCAATAGAATAAGTAATCAACAAGCTGTTGAAAACTTCTAAATAAGATTTTAGTTAAAAC
>OHNH01000966.1_pt1 | contig 12940 bp, 11 predicted proteins | sample 1569561 | NCBI WGS metagenome assembly OHNH01 (sample SAMEA3879510, study PRJEB24766) | human gut metagenome | biome: human-associated habitat; feature: feces | place: USA | collected 1985/1987
ATATATCTGCAACGCTATTAATGTTGTTTTCTGAGATGATCTGTCGAATTTGTTCTTTTGCAACTGCCATAAAAAATACTCCTTTTCGATAAGAATTGTCATATCTGAATTCTTACCAAAAAGGAGTTATTTTTTACCAAAAACACAAACTATTTTACACTACCAATCAGGCTGTCCCGCTGTCTCTATATTCGGAAGGATATACACCTATATATTTTTTGAATATGCGACTGAAATACAAGGGGTCATTGTAACCGATTTCTAAAGCAATATCTTTTATCAACATATCAGGATGGGATAAAAGTAGCCGCTGCGCTTCTTCCAATTTCAGATTAAGTATAAATCTCCAGGGAGTCATTCCGACCTGTTCCTTGAACTGTCTGCTCAGGTAGGAGGCATCAAACCCAAATTCTCTGGAGAGGTCAGCGGCGGAGATACTGTTTCGGAAGTTTTCCAGAATATATTTTTCAACCTTCCGGCTGTTGTTATTTTTACTACCTGTTTCAGCAGTATCCAGAATGAAAGAGGAAAAGAAACTTTGAATTGTGGACTGGAGTTCCTCTAATGATCTGGAATTGGTGATTTCCTCATCTAAATCCACATTCATCTGCTGAAATATGTCATAGCTTCCGCCATTATTTTTTAAATACTGGTAATAAAAAAGCTGCTGTAAAATTGTACAGATCATGTAAGCAGGAGCCTGTTCATGGTGAAGTGAGGAAATCAGTTCTACAATTTTTCGAGCTAAAAGCGGTTCATTGTTATTGCTTAAAGTAATCAAATTGTTGATGGCTGCGGTATATTTTTGAGTGCTGATTGCCGGAGGCGGAAATTGAGCATTCAATAGGATAGGCGTATGCAGAGGAATGCGTTGCATTAGTAGGGCCCTTAATGACAAAAGCGTCTCATAGATGCGGTCATGGCTGTTTTCGCAGATTCCATAGCATAGGTGAATCGGATATTCAAAAATATTAATCTGCCGGAAGAATCGGGAGATGTAATAATCCAGTTCATCGATATTGTTGGGATCAGAAGTGGAAAAAAGGAAAATGAAATATTCATTTTCCAGAATACCGGGTTCACTTTGGAAAAACATATTAGAAGGAAGTGTCTGCTCCAACATTTTGTCCAGCTGTACGGTTTTCCAGATGGATAGTGCGGACAGCGGAAAAAGGAATGGATATGCAGGGTAGCAGCCGGAGGACAGGATGATAACAGCCATTTTCTTAATCTGCGGCAGGGACATTTGAGGCATAGAGGGGGTTCTGCCGACAGCAAACTGATGAAAAAAATGTTGCTGCTGCTCTTTTACAGTGTTAGCATACAATTGTTTCAGCTTACCAAGGGTGTTGGACAGTTCCTCGGGGTCAATGGGCTTTAGCAGATAATCGAAGACACCTAGCTTTAATGCCTTCTTGGCATAGGAAAAATCGTTATAGCCAGAAAGAATGACGATAGGAACATTCAGTGACCGGTTACGGATTTCCTGAATCAGATCAAGTCCGTTCAGAAGGGGCATTTTTATATCCGTAAAGATTATATTAATAGGCTGTGAATTAAGACATTGAAGTACCTCCAGACCGTTTTTTGCCCTGGCGCAGACAATAAAATCAGAATCCAGAGAATGAATAAGTTTTGTAATGCTATTGAGAATCAGAGGTTCATCCTCAGCAACTAGAACGTTAATCATCATTTATATATCCTCCAAGAGTAATTTTGCTGCCGCCCAACCTACTATGGCCAATATCAAAAATGATTCGGGTATCATAAAGCAGATACAGCCGAACAACTGTGGATATAATTCCTAAGCCTCCTATTTTAGTATTTAGAATATTCAGGGAAGGGGTGGCCTGGTAATCAGCATAGAGGCGGAATATCTCTTCTTTCGATTGTTCAGAAAAGCCGCAGCCATTGTCGTGAATCTCAACTTGCCATGTTTCGGCAGTTTCTTTATAAAGAATCAGAATTTTCCAGGGTGTCAGGGTGTATTCAAAGGCATGAGAAATACAGTTTTCCACTAACGGCTGCAGGAAGAGCTTTGGACAAACATGTGATAGAGCATTGTTGATCGGGCGAATAATTTTGTATTCTAAATTCTCTCCATATCGTTCTTTCATCAGAAAAAGATAGTTTTCGGTATGGATGAATTCTTGAGACAGTGTGGTAAAATCGTTGCTGTATTCTGCAGAATAGGAAAGCATGTCTGAAAACTTTCGGCAGATTTTCATAATTCTCGGAGCTCCGGCTTCTTGGCCAAGTGCGCTGATAACAGTCAGAATATTGTGAATAAAATGAGGGTTGATCTGCGCCTGCAAAGCAAACATCTGCGATTTCAGATCCTGACGATGCAGATATTCGTTTTTTTCGATTGAATCTTTTAAACGACGGATAATCTCTAAAAAAACATGATGGATCTGTTCCAGTTCCGCGGATTTGGAATCAAAATTTATGTCCAGATTATTAATATCAATAACTGACAGAGAATTTTTTAGATTCCCCAGCGGTATCCGAATGTTTTTTTCGACAGTGGCAACTGTAATCAAAACAAAGATAATCAGGAAGGCTAATATAAATGCCACAATCGCTATAACGTTTATAATCGGTTGAGCAACGGAGCTAATGGGAAGAATGCTGATAAGCTTCCAGTTAGCGCCTTCAATCGTTGAATAATCGGAAAAAGGATATTGCTGTTGGAACTGCGTATTGACACCATTCTGATCAAAGATGGTATCGGAAGTTAAAGGCGCAGCTTTCTGGGCGTTAAGGTTTTGATAAATCATCTGGTTGGAATCATCAAATAAATACACCTGAATGTGACTGTAGTTGATATTTTTCAGGATATTTTCAATAATTGTGAATGGCCGCTGAATTTCTAATATGCCGTGAATCTGAAAGGTATAAATATCCGTAATAGGCCGATAACAGGAGATGATTGGGATGTTATTTTCAGGAAGCCATTTATCATATTGAGAAAAAGCGGTAAATTTAATAATTTCTTTTTGCTTTATTGTTTTGTATAGGGATAAAAAGTCATCAGAATACAAATAAGAGTTGTATTCCTGGTTTGAATCTAAAAATTTATAGTTGCTGCAAATTGCCAGATAATCGCCTTGATCATTGGCAACGCTGATGCGCTCCATCAGTGGTCCGGGGAGGCAGGTCTGCTGAAGCAACGTAGAAAGCTGATTGGCCATTACATAATTTTCAGTGAAGCTGTTGCCTGGACGCCTTTTTTCAGTGTTACTCAAATTTCCCATGGTTTGGATTAATGCTTTGTTACTTACCAGCTGCTGTGCAAGATTGTCCATGGAACTGATTTGAAGGTCAATTTGCCTGGCGGCAGAGGAGGTTAGCTGATGAATGATATTTTTTGTGTTTGATAAACTGTTTTTATAATAATAGAAACAAAAACCAGCCAAACCAAGAGTTATGATTGCAATAATCAGAATCAGATAAAAGTATATAATTTTAAGGGAGAAAAGAGCTGTTTGTTTTTTCTTTATCATATCAGCGGCCTCCTTGAAAAACATGGATTTATTATAAAACGCTTTTGGGAAAATGTACATATTAGTAAAGAAAAAAGATGAATATATCCATCAAAAATAACAAATAGTCCATTTATAAAATACGGAAAAACCAATATGATAATGATACCGGATACGGAAACAACGTTATTAAGAGGAGGTAAGATGTATGAGGAAGGAAATGAAAAAAGTGTTAAGCCTGGTTTTGGTGGGGACAATACTGACGGGCTGCGCCGGCAGTGCCGGAAGCAAAACGGCAGGGGGCACAGATGGGGACAAAGCCCCAGCCGCAGTGGAAAAGACCGAAGCGAATGAAGAAGGAACAGAAAAACCGTATGATGGCGTCACAATCACGATGATGATGAACCAGGGAACATATGCAACTACATTCAGCGGCGTTTTTTTGGAAATTTGTGAGGAAATCGAAGAAAAAACAGGCATTACCATGGATATTCAGCCGGTAACAGATTTTATGGATGTGATTCAGGTAAAACTTGCGACAAATGAAATTCCGGATATTTTTGTACATAATCTGCCGCAAAATGTGAAATTGTTTAATGCTCAGGAGAATTGTGTGGTAATGAATGACCAGCCATGGTTTGAGCGGATGACCAGTCCAGATACGGTTTTATATGAAGATGGAAATCTTTATGGAATGCCGATACAGTCAGCGACCTGGTTCCCGGCTATTTATTATAACAAAGATATTTTAAAACAGGCCGGTTATGATGAGCCGCATCCGACGACTATGAAGGAGCTTTACGAAATATGTGAAGCAATCAAAACGAAGTGTCCGGATGTAACGCCGCTCTATATGATGGACAATGACACCAGTCGAACACAGCTTTATATGACAATGGGACTGGGAGTAGCTTTAAATGATCAGAAAGAAATTTATGATAAACTTCAGACCGGTGAACTGAAATTCTCCGATGTGCCAGAATGTAAACAGGTTATGGAGGATTTTAAGAAATTTTATGATTTGGGGTATGTGAATTCAGATCACATGTCAACAAGGGTTGATGACGGCGTCCTCAATATGGCTGGAGGAACAGCCGCCATGATGATTGCGGATGAATGGACGCTTCAGGATGTTATGAATCAAAATCCAGATGCGAATATGGGATCTTTTGTTATACCGTTTAACGATAAAGACATGGCAGTAATGGGAAATTTTGTGGTTGCCATGTATGTAAATAAGAATGGCGCAAATAAGGATGCATGCTTGGCGTGGATTAATGAATTTACACAGCCGGAATATATGGATCGCTTTAACATTGAGACGGGAACGCTGGCGACCTTTAAGGATTGTAAGACAGCGGAGCTTCATCCGGCAGTAACGCATATTTATGAGGACTATGTTCAGAAGGGAAATGCTGCGTTGGAGTTTAATGCGTATCTTGATGATCAGAAGGCACTGCTCGACAGTTATTTGTTCTTCCTCTATGCAGATGTTATCAGCGGACAGTGCAGCGTTGATGAAATGTGGAAGCGGTGGGACGATAAGTTTGCTGAGTTTCAGAAACAGAATGGGGTGCCAGGCTTTTAAGCCGGCACTCCCTTTCATAAAGATTGAGAAAGGAAGATGAAAACGAATGAAGAGCAAAAAGATACAATTATATCCCTATTGGATGGTTGTACCGGCGGCACTGTTTATTTTGGTTTTTTATATTCTTCCGATTGGAATGGGGTTTGTGCTTTCCTTTACAAATTGGAATATTAAGTATCCCACAGTGGAGTTTGTGGGATTGGGAAATTACATCAATATTTGGAAAGATCCGGAGTTCCAAAAGGCGCTGTTAAATACCTTATATTTCGCGGGAATCATTTTAGTAGCGAGAAATGTATTTGCGCTTCTTCTTGCATTGGCATTGACACAGAATCTGAAAACTGCAAATATACTTCGCTCAGTTTTTTATCTCCCATCGGTATTGTCTTATGTAGTGGTCGGAGTGATTTTTAAGGCTCTTTTTCAGATGAATGGACTGGTCAACAAGTTCCTGGGAATGATTTTGGGAAAAGCAGTTCTGGTTGACTGGATAGGCAATGCGAGCTTGGCCCTTCCAACAGTAATGCTTCTTGATTTGTGGGTGTGGACAGGATTTCATATGATGCTTTACATAGCCGGAATCCAGGCGATATCGAAGGAGTATTATGAGGCAGCAATTGTGGATGGGGCAAATATATGGCAGCGGTTCAGAAACATTACGCTTCCCTTGCTGGCTCCAACCGTTCGCATGAGTGTTGTGCTTACTTTATGCGGCGGCCTGCGTGTATTTGACTCTGTGAAGGTGTTGACCAACGGCGGGCCGGGATGGGCCTCAACTACGATTAATGTTGAAGTATATAAGTTGTTTTCACAAGGTTTTTATGCGAGAGCTACAGCTGTGGAATTGATGTTGTCAATTATTTTATTTATTGGAATTGTCTTTATTCAGAGCTGGTTTAGAAAGGGGGAGGAGAACCTGTCATGAAAAAAAGGAAAACCCGGTCACTTTTTGTACTGGAAATAGTTATGCTTTTTTTGAGTATTTTAATTATCGCTCCTTGCCTGATGATGATATTCGGCTCCTTTAAAACAGCACTGGAAGCAAACCATTTCAATATAAAACCCCCTTCAGAGTGGCATTTTGAGAATTATATCGAAGTGTTTAAAAAGGGAAAGTTGTTAAGAGCTTTAAAGAACAGTGTGCTGATGGTGTTGATGACTGTTCCGGCAGTAGAGATTTTATCTGCAGTGTCCTCGTTTGTTCTTGCTAGAAGAAAAGGAAAAGTGGCTGAAATTCTGTATACGGTTTTGAGTATGGGAATTGTGGTTCCGGTCAGTATTGTTCCGACAATTGCACTGATGCAGGCACTTCATCTTCAGCAGACGAAGGGGGGAATGGCGCTTCTGTATATTGCCATGAGAACCTCGTGGAGTATTTTTCTTCTGACCGGTTTTGTTAAAAGCGTGCCAAGAGAGCTGGATGAGGCAGCGTTCATTGATGGCTGTAACGTGATAAAGCTGTTTTTCTATATTATTTTTCCACTGATGAAGCCGGTGGTAGCTACCAGTGTTATTATTGCTACAATGTGGACCTGGAATGATTTTCATCTGCCGCTGTATTTTATGAGTTCTGCGGCTAATCGCACGCTTCCGATGACAGTGTACTATTTTTATGGAGAGAATGCCAGCCAATGGAATCTGGTATTTGCGGATATGATGATCGTATCGATTCCGATAGTAATTCTGTATTTGTTCTGTCAGAAGTATATTGTATCGGGAATGACTGCCGGAGCAGTGAAAGGATAATTGCACTGAGATTGAAAGGAAGGTAGAAGTGATGTATGAGTTTTACGTGGGAACAACTCCTAAGGATCCGCCGGGAAATATTGTGAAGGTGTGTCTGGATTCGGACGGACAGTTAGTTGATAAAAGCTATTATGAAGCGGTAAGTCCCGCGTATTTATGCCGAAAGGGAAGCTGTATTTATGCGGTTATAGAAAATGCGGATTTTGGTGGAGTACAGGTATTCGATGTAAATAAAAACGGAAGCCTGACCGCAAAAGCTCGTTTGGATACAGAGGATGTGTATTCGACCTATATTTCGGCAGAGAAACGGGGAAACAGGATTTTTGTCGCTAATTATGGGACGCCGTCCTGTGCGGTTTATCGATATGAAGCGGAAAAATTGGTTCAAGAAAGTGTGCTTAGAGAGAAAAAAACAGAAAAAAGCCATATCCATTGCGCTGCATTGACACCGGAGGAGGCTTATGTGTGTCTAGTGGATGTAGGAACAGATGAAATCCTGGTTTATGCTGCTGATTCATTGGAGCTGGTGGATACAGTGAAATTTCCGGAAGGGAGTGGGCCAAGACATATCGTGTTTTCGTCGAAAGGCTCTTATGCCTATGTAATTACCGAAAGCAGTTCAGAGGTGTTTTTGATGGCATATACACCGGAGCAGGAAAGAAAGCTCGTAATTTTAGGTAGCAATTCGACGGAACCCGTGGGATTTGGCGGAGCGGCAGGAATTCGGATTTCGCCAGGCGAAAGATTTGTATTGGCAAGCAATAGGAACGCAGATTCCATTTCTGTTTTTCAGATTAGAGAAAATGGTTGGTTGAGACTTGTTTATAATGAGATTGTGCCTTGTGGGTGTCCGCGGGATTTTCAGTTTACACCAGATGGAAAATGGGTCATTGCAGGATTGCAGACAACAGATCGTCTGGCAGTTTACAAATTCAATGAAAACGGTACAATGGAGCAGGTTTCCTTTGTGGATGAAATTGAGCGGCCCACATGTATTGTCTTCTAGATATTATACGAGGAGGAAAACAGATGAAGGAGATTGTAATACCGAAAACTGAATTGAAAGTGTCAGCATTGTGCCTGGGTGGAGGCCCTCATGGAGTAGATCCGGAAGAATCCGAAAAGGTTTTGGATTATTATTTGGCTTCTGGTGGAAACTTTATTGACACCGCCAATATTTACGGACAGTGGAAGCCGGGCGGCGGAGTATCTGTCAGTGAAAGGTTTTTAGGAAAATATATTAAAAGCAGAAAATGTCGGAATAGGATTGTTCTGGACACGAAGGGCGCAGCGCCTCACTTTGATACGATGCATGTTCCGCGGGTTTCGCGAAAAGACATTCTTCACGATATTGACGACAGCCTTAAAAACCTTCAGGTAGATTATGTTGATTTATATTGGCTACATCATGATGATGAAAAAATCAGCGTGGAAGAAATTATAGACACACTGGTTGCTTTGGTCAGAGAAGGTAAAATTCGTTATTTTGGGTGCTCTAACTGGAATACGGCAAGAATCAGAGAAGCGTTGGATTATTCCAGAAAGAAAAAGATCCCTGAGTTTGTGGGAAATCAGGTGATGTATAATCTGGCGAAATACAATCAGGAACGGTTGGATCAGGAAATTATGTTCGGAATGACCAGTGAGATGTATGCGCTCCACAAAAAAGAAGGACTGGCAGTTATGTGTTATTCATCTCAGGCGCAGGGATATTTTTCCTGTGCAGACAAGGAAGATTTCATGGAAAATCCAGTTTACGATAATCCAAGAGAATTCTACGAAAATGAAATCAGTCGGCTGCGGTTAAAGAAGGTCAAGGTATTGGCAAAAAAGTACCAGTGTGATCCAACTCAGATTGCCTTGAAATATATGCTGTGTAAGGATGCATTCCCTACAATACCAATCATTGGTTCGGGAAGGCTTTCAGAAGTGAAGCTAAGCATAGAAGCAATGGGAATTCCGCTGACGAAGGAAGAGTGTGAATATTTAGAGAATGATGCAAAGGAGTGAGTGAATGGAAACGCTGAAAAATGGATTTCATTATCCTGTGACCGTAATTTTAACATCTGATGAACAGTTTGGATATGCCCGAGAACCGATTATACAGAGAATGCCAGATGGATCCATCGTTTGTCTGACACTTACCGGTGGTCCTACAGAACCGCATAAAACCAATGTTGTAGGAGTTGTCAGAAGCGAGGACGATGGTAAAAGCTGGAGTAGGCACACTACATTGTTCCAACATTCAGAGCGAGCTTGTTGGGCTCCGGAGATGTATGTGGAAGGTGATGTTGTATGTGTGTTGGTACATACCTATAATTCTGAATGCCGGTACAGAGAGTTGATTGTGTATCAGTCTTTTTCTTATGACAGTGGAAAAACCTGGACAGAGCCAAAGAGCCTTCCGTCTGGAATTACTAATTATTGTTTCAGAAAACGCTGTGTTTTGAAAAATGGAAATTGGATTTTTCCGGTGTATTGGCAGGAATGTAATGCGGCCTGGGATTGGGTTAAAGAGCCGGTGGAAGATTCTTTGTCTATGAAATGGCCCAAACGCGCAGGAGCTGTGATTTCCACGGACCAGGGGAAAACATATTCGCTGCACGGATACCTGAAGGCAGAGTTCCCTTTGTGGGAGAATAATATTGTGGAACTTGAAAACGGGGATTTGATAATGCTCATGAGAGCAGAACGCAGCGGTTTTTTATATAAATCAATCAGCCACGATGGGGGCTATACCTGGAGTGAAGCAGAAAAAACAGATATTCCGAATCCAAATTCCAAAATCACGCTGATTCGACAGGAAAATAAAATTTTGTTATTCCATAATCCAAACTCCAATTATCAAGGGGTGATTTTTGATATGCGAAAGCCGCTATCTCTGTGGATCAGCTATGATGAAATGAAATCTTGGGGAAAAAAGATAGTGCTGTGTGATGAGCCTATGTTTTATCCACACGCATTTTTGGATAATGAAAAGCGGATGGTTTATCTGGCATCAGAAAATGCAAGAACACATTTTCTGATGAAGATACCTTATGCAGAGTTGGAGAAGGAGTGAGAGTGAATGGTTAATACGGTTCTTGGACCGATGGAAACTTCTGAGATGGGCAGAACATTGATGCATGAGCATGCGGTATGTTTTGATATGGCATTGAAAAAAGCATTTGGGAAAAAATGGGTGGATGAAGATGCGGCTATTGAGCTGATTGTTAAAGAGCTTAAAGCGGCAAAGGAATATAGCGGTATTCAGACTATTGTGGATGCAACTCCTATTAACAGTGGGCGGGATGTAAAAATTCTGAAACAGGTATCTGAAGAATCTGGAGTTAATATTTTAGCAGCAACAGGACTGTTTGCTTTTGAAAATTTTCCGATTGTCGGAAAGTCTGCGGAATGTTTTGTGAAACTAATTACAGAAGAGATTGTGAGCGGAGTTGAGAATACCGGAATAAAACCGGCAGTCATTAAATGTGCAACTGGTCCCCAGGGATTTACGGAAATTAATAAAAAGCTTCTGTTAATTGCAAGCGAGGTGTGCAAGCAGACAGGAATTCCAATTACAACACATACAGAAAGTATTGAGGCGGCAGTAGAGCAACAGAATATTTTTGAAAGAAATGGTGTGGATCTTTCAAAGGTAATCATCGGGCATACTGGTGATTATAATGATGTGGAAAAACTTTCTGATATTGTGAAAAGAGGAAGTTATTTGGGCCTTGACCGATTTGGATTAGATGAATTTAATTCTCTAGATAATAGGGTGAACACGCTGGATCAACTGTGTCAGAAGGGATTAATCAATTCTCTGGTTGTTTCTCATGATATTGTGGTTGTTTTTGATGCAGATTATGACGATTTTTCAGAACTGCCCAGAAAACGAGCGGAGGGACGTACTTTCAATTATTTTTGCAAAAAGGTGGTGCCGCTTTTAGAGAAAAGAGGGTACAATGCGGCTGATATTGAAAAGCTTCTTGTGGACAATCCCAAACAGTTTTTTGATAATTGCGGATAAAATGGTATATGGTAAAAAGCGCCTGTAAGCATTGATGGAATGCAGCAGGCGTTTTAATTTAGATAAAAAAACGAAAGGCAAAATTGTAGAAAGTCCAGTAACAGAAACTTGCATATGAATCCTGAATGGAGATAAGGTACAATAAATTGCGCAAATTGAAAGAAGGATAAAAAGAGACATGGTTTGCAGATCTCTGATAGAATGAAGTCGCGACACACTATTCTGGAAGGAGTCTGTAAACCATGTCCGAGAAAATTGTACAGCTAAATGAAGAAGCAATCAAGGGCCAAATCAAGGAACTGGTGCGAGGTAGCGTAGAAAAGACCCTCAACGAGTTGCTGGAGGCCGAGGCGGAGAACCGGCGCCTGTACATGGAAGAGCAGGAACGGAGAAAGGCAGAACGTGAGGCCACCCGGAAGGCAGAGGCCGACCGGGTTATGCAGGCCGGAAGGGCACCGGAACCGGAGCCGCCTAAGGAGACACCTCAGAAGATAGAGACGGTAGAGGAGCCGGTCAATGTGATTGATTTCCGTGTGTACGCTACCATGGCACAGTTGATGAGGCTGAAAACATTTTTAAATGATAACGGAATCCGGTTTGAGCCGGTACCGAAGAATTAAGGAGGAAAAAGAATCATGGCAGTAAATAGAGTACCAGTCCTGAAAAGATGCAGATCCCTCGGAATGGATCCTGTATATCTTGGAATTGATAAGAAGTCCACAAGACAGCTGAAAAGAGCAAACAGAAAAATGTCTGAGTATGGTCTTCAGTTAAGAGAAAAACAGAAAGCAAAATTCATCTACGGCGTTCTGGAGAAACCTTTTGTTAACTATTACAAAAAGGCTGACAGAATGGAAGGACAGACTGGTGAGAACCTGATGATCCTTCTTGAGCTCCGTCTGGACAACGTTCTGTTCCGTATGGGAATGGCTAGAACCAGAAAAGAAGCACGTCAGATCGTTGACCACAAACACGTTCTGGTTAACGGCAAACAGGTAAATATCCCGTCTTACCTTGTAAAAGCAGGAGATACGATTGAGATCAAAGAAAACAAAAAAGGCTCACAGAGATATAAAGACATTCTTGAAGCGACTGGCAGCAACATGGTTCCGGAATGGCTCGATGTTGATGCAGAGAACCTGAAAGGATCTGTAAAAGAACTTCCGGCAAGAGAAGCGATCGATGTTCCGGTAGATGAGATGTTGATTGTCGAGTTATATTCTAAATAATATCGGCTGCAACAGCGTATCCCTTCAACATTTTAAAACCCAAAAGGAGGGTCTGTGTAGTGTTTGATTTTAATAAACCTAATATTGAGATTACGGATGTTTCGGAAGATAAAAAATATGGAAGATTTGTTGTAGAACCGCTTGAAAGAGGATATGGTACAACACTCGGAAATTCTCTGAGAAGAATCATGCTCTCATCTCTTCCGGGTTCTGCGATCAGTTCCGTTAAGATCGACGGAGTTCTTCATGAATTCAGTTCGATACCGGGCGTAAAAGAAGACGTTACGGAGATTATCATGAATTTGAAATCTCTCGCGATAAGAAATATGTCTGAGTCAGACGAGCCGAAAACAGTATATATTGAGTTTGAAGGCGAAGGTGTTGTGACAGGAGCAGACATCAATATTAATGACCCTGATATTGAGATCGTAAATCCGGATCAGGTGATCGCTACATTGAGCGGCGGCAAAGACTGCAGGCTGAATATGGAATTGACGATCACAAAGGGCAGAGGATATGTAAGTTCTGATAAGAACAAAACAGAAGATATGCCGATCGGAGTGATTGCGATTGACTCGATCTATACACCGGTTGAACGTGTGAATCTGACTGTTGAGAATACTCGTGTCGGACAGATTACGGATTATGATAAATTAACACTTGATGTTTGGACAAAAGGAACAATGCTTCCTGATGAGGCGGTAAGCCTTGCGGCAAAAGTGCTGAGCGAACATTTGAAACTTTTCGTTGATCTTTCGGAAGTTGCTCAGGTTGCGGAAGTAATGATCGAGAAAGAAGACGATGAGAAAGAGAAAGTTCTTGAGATGAGCATTGATGAACTTGAACTTTCCGTTCGTTCCTATAATTGTCTGAAGAG
>OHNH01000985.1_pt1 | contig 12707 bp, 17 predicted proteins | sample 1569561 | NCBI WGS metagenome assembly OHNH01 (sample SAMEA3879510, study PRJEB24766) | human gut metagenome | biome: human-associated habitat; feature: feces | place: USA | collected 1985/1987
GGTATACAAAGCATTAAAGGAACGATATAACAAGAAAAATTGATTTTGAAGAATTTTATTATTTAACTAATAGTGAATACGTTAGAAAAGTTAAGGCTATTGGAAATGTTGGTGCATTACATGTTGAACTTATGAACGGTGATAGTTTTATGGTTTATTATACATTGGGGGAATGAGAATATGAAAGACGCAATAATCTTATTAGTTTTTATATTATTTGTATTCTGGGGGGGTTACGACAGTGGCAAAAACAGTAAACATTAGATTTGATAAGAACGGTTACGATAGAATAACAGATACATATAAGTCTTGCTATTATGCTTGCAAGGCTTTTGACTCGGAAACGCACAATAAAGGAAGTAACATCTATGACACAGATTTAAGACCGATTTTTAAAAAGATGGATGATGGAACAGTAAAAATTGTAGGTGAAACACTAGAAAGAGCGTATGAAAAGTAGGTGAAGAAATGAGCAAACAGAAAGTCAATCAGGAATACTTAAATATTGATTTAAGGGGTAAAAGATATGATATTGATGAAGTTAGAGCATTAAGAAGAAAATTAGCAAAGAGAGCTAATGCAAGATTATTATCTTTAGAACGAAAAGGTTTAACGAAAAATGCTTACAGGGTTGCTACAAGATACACACAAGCCACAAGAGGAAGAAATAGGTTTAGTGAAGCTTATTTGAAATCTGCTGAAATTTCGTATCTGAGAGAGGATATAGAAAACTTACGTGTATTTTTAAATAGTGTAACTTCTACCGTATCTGGCTACAAGCAATTAAAGAAAGAAAGAATAAGTAGGTTCAGACAGAACGGATTAAAGATAGATGATGAAGACCAATTTTATCGTTTTTTGAATAGCAAGATATATAAAGACCTTGCGAATAAGCTCATAAGTTCTGATAAGTTGATAGAATTTTATGATGATGTTGTAGACAGTGGCAAGTATGAAATGAAAGACCTTAAAGAAGCCTTGGAGGAATTTAAAAAAGGTGACGTGGAAAGCATAGATGATTTATACGAAATGTTCAACTTGAAATTTCTAGGTGATTAAATGATACGATTTGGATTGACTGGCGGTTTGAAAGGTGAAGCTACATTTTTCGAGCCACAGGACTTGAACGAAATTGACTATTTTATGAAATGTCCTCTAGTTTCTAACAGAGCTTTTAAAAATAAAAAAGTGTACTATAATTACCCTAACACTTTTGATATTGAAAGCACAACAATAGATTGTGATAACCCTTACGGATTTATGTACGCCTTTATGTTACATTATAACGGAAAGAATATTTTAGGCAGACGTTGGGAAGATTTCATAACTATAATCGAAAATGTGAGTAAATATAACACGGATGGTAAGGTTGTCTTCTATGTACATTATCTGGCGTATGAATTTCAGTTCATTAAAGATTTTTTTGAATGGGATGAAATCTTTGCGCTTGACTCACATAAGGTCTTACGTTGTACATGGAGAAATATAGAATTTAGGTGCTCTTACTATTTATCTAACATGAACCTTGAAAAGTTCTGTGAGTCTGGAAAGAGTGTAACCCATTTGAAACAGGCTGGTCACTTTGACTATAAGAAAATACGAACATGTGAAACCACATTAAATGACGAAGAATTGACTTATATGTATTGTGACGTGGCAGGTCTAAATGAAAGATTGCTAGAAACATTAGAAGAAGATAACATGATTACCGTGCCTTACACCTCTACGGGTTACGTTAGACGTAATTGCAGAAATGTAATGAAAAAGAATAAAGCTAATAGAGACCTGTTTTTAAAAACGCAAATAAATGAAAAGGTATATGAACTCTTACAGGAAGCAATGAGGGGCGGAAACACGCATGGAAATGCACGGCACGTAAATTGTATATTACATGGTGTGAGATGTTTTGACATTGCTAGTTCTTACCCTTTTGTTATGATGACCAAGTATTTTCCCGTTTCTGTTTTTATGAGAGGAAACCCTGAAACAAAGAGAGATTTTAAAAAGTATCTGGAAAAATATTGTTGTCTTTTTAGAGCGCATTTTATAAATTTAAGGTTAAAAGATAATGTTCCTGTACCTTACATTTCTGAACATAAGTGTTATACAAGAAAAAATGAACTTGTATTCAACGGTCGAATTGTAGAAGCTGATATAATAAGTACAACATTAACTGAAATAGATTATAATATAATCGAACAGGAATATGAATTTGATGATGTGGCAATATCTGATTTTTATTTTTCTGAAAGAGGTTCATTACCGAAAGAGTTAAAAATAGAAATAATGAGCTATTTTTATAACAAAACAACGTTAAAAGGAGTTGACGCTTATATGTATGCAAAGAGTAAAAACTTATTAAATTCAATTTTTGGCATGGCTTGCACTAATCCTGTGCGTGATATAATTGAATATCAAAGTCGGACAGGTGAGTGGGAAAAGAGAACTAGTAACGTTAAGACAGCATTAGAGGATTTTTATAAATCTTATAATTCTTTCTTGCCGTATCAATGGGGAATATGGGTAACGGCTCACGCTAGACTGCAACTTGAAAAAATATTAAGAATAACAAAGCATTGTACCGTATATGTCGATACAGATAGTAATAAGTGCGTAGGCTTAACAGAAGAAATGCTAGAAGAAATTAAAAAGTTGAATGATGAAATCATGAAAGAAGCAGAAGAACACGGTGCATTTGTAGATTACAACGGTAAGCGTTACTACATGGGAGTATTTGAAGAAGAGGAAACCTGTGATAAATTTATAACCATGGGTGCGAAGAAGTACGCTTATATGATAGACGGTAAACTTTATATTACTGTATCTGGTGTGTCTAAAGAACTTGGTGCGCTTGAAATGGCAAATAGGGCGAAAAAAGACGGAATAGAACCACTTGAAGAATTTAAGGAAGGCTTTGTATTTAGAAACGCTGGAAGAACTACCCACTATTATAATGAAAGTAAACCACACTATATAACAGTTGCAGGGGATAAGTTCCTAACAGCGTCTAATGTTGGAATAGTAGACGCCACCTACACGTTAGGTCAAACAAAAACTTTTAAAGATTTTTTAGATTTTTTAGAATATTATATTGACTAATTAAAGTTAAAGTGATATAATACAAATATAATAAATAATAACAAAAAGGAGAAATAAAAATGAAAACAGATATTAAAGTAAATGTGACAGTAAAGGACATTTTCAACGCACAGGCAGGCAAAGGATTTAAAGAAGCTGGAACGAGTAAATTAAAAGGAAATTTAACAGGATTTGCAGTTTACACAAAAGAAGAACCAGATAAGAACACTGGGGAAGTGAAAGAAAAAGAAATTTCTTTAATGGTAGTAGACGGAAGCATCTATTCAGGAGAAAGCATTGTTGTAGCTGACAGATTAAAACAGATTTCAATGTTTTTGACAGAAGATGAAATTGCAAACGGAGTTGACATTGAGTTCATCGAATTGAAAGTTGGCAGGGGAATGGCAACAAGTTTCATTCTTTGCTAGAAAGGAGTAAAGCAGATAGGAAACTATCTGCTTTTTTAAAAAAATATGTATCTAAATTTAGAACTAATAAATGATAAGTTAGATGTTTTTAACGTAATTTTAGGGAACAGGGGCGGTGGAAAGACTTACACTTGCCTGCGGGATTGTATTTTAAATAAGAGAAAATTTATATATCTACGAAGAACACAGAAAGAAATTGCAAGAATAGCAAAAAAGAAGATGGATTTATCACTTTCACCGTTTGAACCTTTAAATAAGGATTACAACTGGAACATAGAAGTTGAACCACTTGACGAAGACATATACAGTGTAGTAATGGGTGAAGATGATAAGAAAAGTGTTGGCTTAATGTGCCCCTTAAGCACTTTTGCAAGTATGCGTGGTTTTTCTGCCCCTGATATAGAGGTTATCATATTTGATGAATTTAATCCAGAATTACACGTTCGTGCTATTAAAAATGAAGATGACGCATTTTTTAATATGTACGAAACAGTAAATAGGAACAGAGAACTGCAAGGCGACAAACCTGTACAAGTTTTCTTGTTAGGAAACACAAACAATATATCTATTCCGATTTTAGAAACTTTAGGCTTGGTTGAAGTAATAGAAACTATGCAGAGAAAAGGAAAGAAATTTTACAATAATCGGAAAAGAGCTTTATTTTTAATGCTGATGGAAGACAGTGACTATATTGAGCATAAGAGCAAGACGGCTTTATATAGATTGACAGAGGGTACAGACTTTTACAGAATGGCGCTTGAAAATAAGTTTGCTTACAATGACTTTAGCGACATTGCTTTAAAAAATTTAAAAGAATACTATCTGGAATTGACTACTACTGATATCGCAATCTGGCGACATAAGAGCAACGGAACTGTATACGTTACAGCTAATAAGACAGGAAGAATAGACTTTGAAAATACAGAAGCAGACGAAATGAATTTAAGACTTAGTATGCGAAAATACTACACCGCTTATATAAATAGAGAAATAATTTATCAGAACTTTAGAGTAAAAAACTACTTTACAAATTATATGTAATGTGCTATTATATAAGAGTAGCAAGGGACAATGCAAAGGTCGGAAACCTGTCCGTGAGTGGGCACACTCTAACTTGCTACATTTTGCAAATAAAGAGGTGATAAAGTGAATGAAATCGTAGGTATTGTAACAAATGCTGTTAGCAATGTTGGTTTTCCGATAGTATGTGTTGGTGCATTAGGGTACTTATTTTATAGGGAACAGGAATTGCACAGAACAGAGTCTAAAATGATGGCAGAAGCAGTAAACAATTTAACAGTTGCTATTGCAACTTTATCCGAAAAGTTAGGGGGTGAATAAATGCTAACTATAATTGACGTGTCAAATTGGAATAGAGGAAAAGTTGACTTGTCTAACTTGTCTAAAATCGGTGTTGACGGTGTAATTATGAAAGCAACAGAAGGGAAAACCTTTAAAGATAAATCTCTCGATTACTTCTATGATGAATTACACGGGAAAAAAGACGGTAAACCTGACAAGCAGAAGTTATACGGCTTCTACCACTTTGCAAGACCAGATAACGGAAATACGGCAGAGGAAGAAGCGGAAAACTTTTTGAAGTATGTAGGACACCATAAGGGGCATTGCATATATGCTCTGGACTGGGAAGGAAAGGCACTTAAATACCCGATTGACTGGGCGGTAAAGTGGTTAGATTATGTATATGAAAAGACAGGTGTTAAACCACTTTTCTATTGTCAAGCGTCTTATACTGACATGATTAAAAAAATCATTGACAAAGATTATGGCTTATGGGTAGCACACTACGGAACATCAAAGCCTTATATTGGTGTATATCCTTTCTATGCAATGTGGCAATATACATCAAGCAAATTGGATTATAACCGTTTTAATGGAAATAAGGAAGTATGGAAAAAGTATTGTGAGGTGAGAAAATGAGTTTATTAGCGAAAACGTTATCAAATTCAGATAAAATCTTCATCACTGATACCTTAAGTAAAAGAGGTATTAAAAAAATTATTTTCACACCAACACACAATGTAACTTTTGACGGTGTAATTTTAGAAGGCAACAAGATACACGAAATTGAATTTCCTGAAATAAATGGATGTTTACCATCAAGAATAACATTATCTTCATCAGAAGCCACATGGTACTGCGGAGTAAGGGTTGTTGAACTTGGAGGAAAAGCCTTCCCTGATTATTTTAACATTAAGAAAGAAAACAATAGTGGACTACCCACTGTATAAGGAGGTATTAAAATGGAATTAGAAAAAATGATTGCACTTGCTAATGCAGGTTATACAAAACAGGAGATTGAAACATTATTACAGCAGAACATGACACAGCCGATTGTTCCACAGCAGAACATTGCACAGCCGATTGTTCCACAGCAGATTGTTCCACAGCAGAACATGACACAGCCGATTGTTCCACAGCCGATTGCAAACGGTTATAGTACACCGCAGTATACTGGTGTAGATTATAAGGCACTTTATGAAACGCAGAAGAAAATGCTGGAAGATATGCAGACTTTAAATACAAGATTGACTAAAGGTCAGCCTATCGACACGGTAGACAGTGTTGTTAATGATTTCTTAGGGGGTAGTAAATAATGGCGGCGAATGAGTTATCTATCAATCAGGTATCTGTATTATTAAATGCAATCGTTAGTCAGGCAACAGGAAAAGAAAATCTGACAACGATTGACGCAAACAATTTTTCGACTGTTGCACAGCTTCCACTTAAAATCGGATATGATAACGTAATTAACGCAATCAGTCAGGTAATGACAAGAACAATTTTTTCTGTAAGACCGTACTCCAGAAAATTTTCAGGTATCAACGTTAGCGAACAGAAGTTCGGAAACATTACTAGAAAATTGAATATTTCTGACAGTGACTGGTCTGATGACGACAGAATTAAGTTACAGGATGGTCAGAGCGTTGATATGTATGTAGTCAAGAAACCGTCTGTATTACAGACTAATTTTTACGGTGCTAATGCTTATCAAAGAATGACAACTATTTTTAAAGACCAGTTAGACACTGCTTTTACAAACGCAGATGAGTTCGGTAGATTTATTTCAATGATTATGAGTAATGTGTCAGACATGATTGAACAGGCGCACGAAGACATGGCAAGAACTTGTATTTTGAATTATATCGGTGGCAAGTTGGCGGCTACGAGTGAAGTTGATAACCGTATTCATCTCATGACAGAATATAATGAACTTACGGGACTTACTCTCAATGAGAAGGACATTTACAAGCCAGAAAATTTTCCGTCATTTATGAAGTTCGCTATGGCAAGAATTAAGTCAATCTCTTCTTTAATGACAGAGCGTTCTTTAAAATTCCATACGAACGTGACAGGAAAAGAGGTTATGCGACACACTCCACGCAACAAACAGAAAGTGTACATTCTTGCACCACAGCAGTATTTGATGGAAACAAGTGTTCTTTCAGACCTCTTTAATGACAGTTACATGAAACTGACTGATGTGGAATTAGTGAACTACTGGCAGAGTATCAATAAACCAATGGATATTGATATCAAACCAATTTACATGGATGTAAATGGTTCACTTAAACAGCCGACTTCATCAATTAAAGAACCGCATGTTTTCGGTTGTATCTTTGACGAAGAAGCATTAGGTTACACAACTGTCAATAAGTGGTCTGCCGCCACACCTTTTAACGCTAGAGGCGGTTATCACAATATTTTCTGGCACTTCACTGATAGATACTGGAACGACTTTACAGAAAATGGAATTGTATTATTATTAGATTAGGAGTATAGGGGCATTACTTGCCCCTTTTTAAAAATATGGAAATAATTTTATACAACATAAACAAAAAAGTAAATTCTTTTAGAGAAGCTGGCGGTGGCAGATATAAATACGGGAATATATTAGAACCGTGTTCTATAACAAATCCAGTGATAGAATTAGAATTGGATAGTGTATCTTACAATTATGTATGGATTACGCAATTCAATAGATACTATTTCGTGGAAAATATTGTCATTCAATCTGGAAACTTGTATAGGCTGTATTTAAAAGTGGATGTTTTAGCAAGTTTCAAAAGTCAAATTATGGGGCAAACAATCTTTATTGAGCGTTGGAGTAACTCTAGCGTTGACAATTTATTTGACGAAAAATGTGTAGCAAAATCTAACCCAGAGATACAAATCGGAACTGGTAGGTTACCTTTGGATAAAGCTGGTTCTTTTGTAATCGGAGTTATCGGAAAAAACGGTGGAACAGGTGTGACGTATTATTCTATAACACAAGGTCAGTTAGAAAATCTAATGTTTTTTCTTTTTACACCTGAAAACTTTACGGATGTTTTAGCAAACGAAACAATGAAAGCTTTTTTAAATCCGTTTCAGTACATTGTTTCTTTGATGTGGTTTCCGTTTTCCGCACAAATGACTAATGTAGTAAACATCAATTTCGGCTGGTTTCCTAGTAATGTACAGGGCGGAAAGCTCACTGGAAACAATTTCACATCTGGGGAATTATGGGTTAAAATACCTAGAAAATACGGAAAAGGCGACTTTAGGAATGTGAAGTACGCAAAGTACACTTTATACATCCCGTTTATAGGGGAGATTTCTATCCCTTCTTCCGAAGTAGCAAATTATGACTGGATTAGCTATAAGTTTTCCGTAGATATTCCAACTGGTAGGACACAGTGCCATATTGGCGTTACAAATTCTATTGAAAGCGGACAAGGCACTGTAATTAAAAGAGTAGAGGGACAAATGGGATGTCCTCTTGCTATCGCACAAACTAGCACAAACGTGGTAGGCGGTGCATTGCAAGTTATGTCTGGTGTATTATCTGGTGCTTCTAACCCCGTAACTGCTTTAACTGGTCTTGCAAACGGTGTAATAGACGGTATTTCGGAATTAGCACCCAAAGCAGATATTAAAAGTGGGAACGGTTGCAGAAGTGTTATAGACTTTGAACCAGATGTAAAATTGACAGCAATACTGTACGAAGCAAATGTATTAAATCCAAATGAAAACGGGTATGTGCATTGTAAATACGCAACTTTAGCTTCCTTGGGAAGTGGATTTGCAAAAGGTGACGCTACTTCCGTACAGGTTAATTGTTTAAAAGAAGAAAAAGAAGAAATAAACACATTGATACAGGGGGGTGTATATCTTGAATAGCTTTAATGAAATTGCAATGAAAAACAGTCAATACGCACCGAATACCTATCATTCATGGGGAACTGGCATGGTGAATTTTTATGAAAATTACCTGATGACAAAAGCTATGTCAGTTTTTAAGTGGGAAATTCCTGAAAATTGGAATATGGACTACTTAAAAAATGGTATATTCACGTATGGCGGTGTAGCGGTAATAAATACCATTCGATTTGGAGTAATACCGCAATATTTTACTCCATCTGGATATGATATATATTATCAACCAAATACTGCTATTATTGCAAATCCTATACTAGGCTCTTATGAATTAAAAATCGGTGAGCAATGCGAAGTAATTAAATTAAAAAGGGATTGGCTAGGGATTACGGATATTATTCACACTTATGCAGAATTATTAGCGGAATGTGACAAAGCTTTAGGTATCAACTTGATAAACACAAAAGCGTCTTTTGTCTTTGGTGTCGATAATAAGACAGAAGCGGATAAAATGAAAAAAATGTATGATAATATACAGAAAGGTGAGCCAGCGGTCTTTTATAAGACAGGTGGTAATAAGTGGGAAATATTTAATCAAAACTTGAAAAATACCTATTTAGTTCAAGATTTACTGATCGCAAAGAAAACAATTATGCAAGAGTTCAACACTTTAGTTGGAGTTCCAAACGCAAACACGGAAAAAAGAGAAAGACTGTTAAAAGATGAAGTGAACGCAAACAACGGAGAAACATTGAGCTTATCCTCGGAATGGCTAGAGGAACTGAAAAAAGGTTGTGAGAAAGTAAAAGAAATGTTTGGTATAAACGTGAATGTTGAATTTAGAAAAGAGGTGAATAGGAATGGCGAAAATAACACTATGGGGGATGTTGAATAATTATAAAGATATCGTTGAAGATATAAAAATTCCAGACATTGACAAAGAAACACTGCTTGCAACTATAATTATTAAAGCAGGGGAAAATGAGGTTATGTACCCTAACCCCGCTTTTATGAAAGTGGCAGTTAAAGCTTGGTTTCGTGCGAAGTTTTACGAGTTTAACACACTTTTCAAATCTACAACCCTAGAATATAATCCAATAGAAAACTACGATAGAAAAGAAGAATGGGAAGATGTCACAAATTCTAGCGGTAAGGGGAATAGTTCAGTCGATAGCGTATCTGAAAATTTTAAAAATGCCTATGACAGTGCTAATTATAAACCACAAGAAAAAAATGACGGTTCTGTTAATTCTTCCGATACCGTGAGTAGCGAAAGTACCTTAAAACGTAAAGGTAGAGCACATGGAAACATTGGTGTTACAACTAGTCAACAAATGCTAGAAAGTGAAAGAGAAGTTGCAAAATTTGATATATATGAATATATTGCAAATAAATTTGAAGACGCTTTTACTATAACAGTTTATTAAGAGAGGAGAAAAACATGATTTTTAATGAGTTTCCATTTTCAAACAACCACGAGATGAATTTAGACTGGATTATTTCTGAAATTAAAAGAGTTGTAAAAGAATGGCAAGATATGATTATAACATGGGAAGAACTTAAAGAATTGGTAACAAATTTTTTAGAGACAGTCCATGTTGATATTGAAAAAGAAGTCGGTAAAAAGCTGGAAGAAATGAAAAAAGACGGCACTTTAGCGGATTTGATAGCAAAAAATCTTGATTTAATTAGAGCAGTAAATACAGTTGCAGACATGATATCAAGTAAAACGTTGTCAGAAGGGCAAATTGTAATTACAAAAGGTTACTATGAAATAGGAGACAGGGGAAACGCTGTTTATCTAATTTCTAAAACACAAAGTGATACAGGAGTATATGAGCAATTAGATAGTAAACTTTTCGCAAATATGATTTACGGTAGTCAAATCGAAATTGAAGCTTTAGGAGTAAAGTCAAACGTTGTTCGTAATTATTCACCTGTTTCTGGAAACGGAGCAAAATTCAATAAAGCACTTGAATTATGTAAGGCATCTGATAGAAAACAGCACAAATTCAAGCTAATCGGTCAGGGAAATTATTATACAGATGAAACGCTTGATTTCGGTGGTTCTCCGTCAAGACGTCTTTCAGTTGATACGTTCAGTTTTGACTTTTCAACCGCAACTATTTTTTCAGATATGGAACTTGAAAGTTTGATTTCAATACGTTCAGTACAGCAAATTGATTTTAATTTCGGCTATCTAAAGGCAGAAAAAGCATATAGTGCTGTTAAGATGTATTCTTATGAGCGTTATGACTGGTCACAGTATGTTTGGTTTTCTTGCTTAAATGCGACAGCGAAAACTTACTCTGTTTTAATAGAAAATAATGCAGAGGGTGGGTGGTTTAATGAAGTTCACTTCACTAAAGGACTTTACCCACAAGGATTTTATGTAAATTGTCCGAATGAGCGTGACGAAGTTTTTGTAACAAACAAGTTATCTGGTTTTTATTTTTCTGATTTATCATGTGAGGGGGCAACAGATACATGGTTCAGATTTAAAAACACTCATGATGTTTACATTAAAAACGTAAGAACAAGAGATGTCACAAAACACTTTATAACTACACATGGAATTTGTGCCTATATCGAATTGACAGGGTTCTTTAAAACTACAATGTTCAACTTAAACAATCGTACGTTACAGATGTTTCTGTACGGTGTGTTAAATGTTCCTGAAGGATTTGACGCAAAAAATCCTATATTTTCAAATGGCTACTGGTTTGTTGACAATCTACCTTTAACAGTTTATCAGGGTAACGGTAACGCATTTAAGGCGGAACGTGGAAATTTCGCTAGTACAATTATGTACTTGCAAGGGGATTGTTCAAAAGTTGTACTTCCTAAAATCTATTCAGACTATATCGGCATTAACAGGATTACTTTATATTGCGCCAGTGGTTCAACTGGTATAGTTAAAGATAGTTACGGAAAAACTGTTGTAGATTGCAGTAGTTATCAGGGTAAAACGTTTGAAGTACAGTTCGCTGGTTCGTCATGGTGGGTTGTTAGTTAAGAGGGGTTATACCCCTCTTAAACGTATTCAATTCTTCTTATGCTTAATGCTTCTAATTCACATCTATCAAATTTCCATTTTATTAAGTTTCTTTTCAAAGAATTATATGCCTTTTTATCTATTTCTGCGATACCTGTTTTTCTGTCAATCCTTACAAAAACATTATAATACTTATGTGTGTTTATTAAAGATTGCGCTGTGAGCATGGTTGTATACATTTCTTACGTTCCTCCTGTTCTTCTAATCTTCTTAATAGATAATAGTTTTCAACTTCCAAATCTGTTATTTTTCCAGCAGTGCATAATGAAGATATAAATACCCCTAGTGTAACTCCTATTATCAATGCAAACATATTAAACCTCTCTTTCTATCAATCCTCACAATAAATCACAAAGTCTTCATCATTAACAAGGTAGACAGTGTACATCTTGTATCCCAAATGTAAACCAGACATTCCACAGTTTACTACGGATTTAACGGCTTCTTCCATTTCTAACGTGAATAATGTATTTATATCCGCTAATTTGCCCTCATATTTAACCTGTAATTCGTCACATCTCTTATGTAACATTTCTTTTTCATAATCAAAAGTTTCCTCAAGTTCAATGTTAAATTCACTTTTTAAAACATCCTCAAAAGACGGTTTTATTCCACAATACGCCTTAAGAAACTCCTCATTGCTACAAGGTGCAATAGCGTTATGTACCATTTCTCTTACATCATCATCCATAAGTGCTGTAATAGCTTCCATTTCATTATTAGTAATTTGTTTCATGTTCGTTACCTCTCTTTCATTTGATAAGACTATTATAGCACTTCTACCCCGTAAGTCAATAGATTTTTTCAATTTTATAAAAGTCTAAACATTCATATTATTGTCTGAAAATTTAGTACATTGAAGTAATGACGTATTACAATGCTGATGTATTGATATGTTGATGTATCACAGTGCTAATACGTTAAAGCTTTAATAAAAGAAAGCGTCAATAGGGGGAAAACACTTTAGCGCATTAACGTGTTCTCGG
>OHNH01001002.1_pt1 | contig 12523 bp, 17 predicted proteins | sample 1569561 | NCBI WGS metagenome assembly OHNH01 (sample SAMEA3879510, study PRJEB24766) | human gut metagenome | biome: human-associated habitat; feature: feces | place: USA | collected 1985/1987
GGAATTTTATTTGCTCTCAGCATCGGCATCTGATAATCTTCCTCATAAATCTCCGGTACATGAATATGCAGACAGATTCTGTTTAATTCTTTTTCATATTTTGTATTCACTTCCAACTTCTCCTATTTTATTGTTTCCAGTTTTTTCTTCAAACGGATCTTTTTCTCCGGATGCGGGATTTTTACCTGTCTTGTTACCCGGATACACATCTTCCCTCTGGTCGCGGAAATTGTCGTCTCTGCCTCATCATCTGTCACATTCACAGACACCTCCGGCATAGAAAAATAAATAAGTTTCCCCCTGATCCGTTCCCTGCAAAACGTCTCCACATCCGCTTCTTTCGCTTTTGGATTCCGTGCCGTCTGAACCGCTGTCGTAACTGCTTCATATGCCATCCCGTCTAAAATACTTTTATCATGATAATAAAATGTCGTACGGACAATGATCAGAAATACCAGAAAAATCAACGGCATCACATATGCCATTTCAACTGTGGTACTCCCTTTTACACACCTCATTTATATCCCTCCCAGACAGACGATCCCTATATACGCAGCCAGTAAAAACGGAACAAACGGCGGAAGTCATGCGCTCTGTTGGCGCTACTCTTGCTTTGTCACCCATGGTCGATCTCATACGTACCGCTCATTGGCCACGTATAGAAGAATCCTATGGTGAAGATGGGTGTTGGCCTTGCAGCCCTTGGTGGTGAGGTTGTCGTTGTCAAAAACGCGGTCGAAGAGTATGCCCTGGGCAACCTGTCACTTAAAGATGCCCTGTTGCAAATCGGTCCTACGGCTGCGGCCGCGGGCGGTGTTATGTACGCGACGTTTGGGCCGTGGGGGCTTGTTGCAACAGCGGTGGCGGGTCTGGCGGCCGGGATCTATGGTGTCATAAGGCAGACGAACAGCTCCGTGCGGAGGCGTTAAAAAAGGATTTTTACGACGGGGTTGGTACGAACATATCCGACATTGCCGCGGGGTTTGGGAACATCACACAGGCCGTCATGGACGCTAACCAGCCAATTATTGATAATCAGGCCATCATCGACAACGCCAAAGAAAGCATCAAAAAAACCACATCTGAGATCGACGGATTGATATCAGGCATGGATCGCGGAACCATTAGCGTCGGTGAGGCTGTCCCGCAAATCCAGCAAGCTTTTGCATGCCTGGAAGAAAACACTAAGCAAATATTGGATAAGATTTATGATAACATCACCCGTGCATTGGTGGGGAGCGTCGGCTATTCGATCCCGGAAGTAATGGGCTTGATAGACAAAGTGGTGGGAAACAGCAAAACTAAATTAGATGAACTAAAAAACAAGGCCGACGAACTCACCGAAAAGTCGATGAGCGGCAAGGGCGACAAAACGGCGCTTGCGGAGCAGTTGCTCGAGATCAACCGCGAAATCGCAAATTTAACCACAGAAGCCGATCCGAAAATCACAGCATTTAAAACAGCTATAAGCAGCATCACAATTGATAACCTTAATTTTAAATCTGCGGATGAGTTTGCCGCAGCAATTAAAAATATGGCTGAAAAAGCGGATGCTGCAAAAGAATCTGTAGCGCAGGCCAATTCGGCACTCATCAACGATTTAGAAACCCTCAAAAAGAGCGCTACAGATGCCAAAGACATCAAATATATCAGCGGAATCATCGAAAGCATCCAAAAGGATACTATAAAGCAACAAGGCGCTATCGACACTCAGATGCAACAGGTTGCCAGCAATCTTTTTATACGCAATACAAAAATTTGGCGCAAAAAGAGTCACCTGGGTGGTGGGAGAAATTTCTGGGGTGGATTACCCCTGCCAATACCCGAGATATGGTCAACGAAAGGGTTTTGGGGTACTTTGATGATTTGGATGACGCCTTCGCAGAAGTGTTTAACGGGTACGGTTATAGCTCGCTTACAGGGTATGCAAAAGGGTTGCTTGACAATGAAAAAGCAGCCGCTGCGCAGGCCCGGAGCACATCCGACTACATAGCACAGGGCTTTGCTGCCGGTATGCAAATTCACTCTCCCTCTAAGCTGTTTGCACAGTACGGCAAATGGAGCCTGGAAGGCTATGCCGACGGTGTCAAAGACCAAACACGACCGGCGCGTGACGCAATGAAAACTGCCGCTGAAAGTATCTAAAGCAGTTTCGAATCCTCTTTTTCGTATAACTCATTTAAGTCAATCGGCAGACAAGCGGCACAAGGTCTGACTGACGCATTCCGGAATCTTTCTTTCCCTCATATCAAAACCCCGCATTTTGAACTGGATTACGACACGTGGGGCGCTGAGGGGGAAGCTTGGCGACAGATGGGCTTGCAGGGCTGCCCCTCGGTCAACGTCAAGTGGTACGCCAAAGGCGGCGTATTTACCGATCGCTCGCTTATCGGCGTTGGCGAGTACCCAGGAGCAGCCAGCAACCCGGAGATCGCAACGCCGCAATCCATCATGCGCGACACGGTCGCCGGTGTACTCCAGTCCGACCGCAGCAATCAGTACGACGTGATCTACCGCGCGGTGTATGCCGCGATCTCGGCGCTGGGGCCGGATTTATTCTCCCCCGAAGTGGTGGTTGATCTGGACGGTCGTAATCTAGGCCGTGGCAGCGCAAAGTACGTCAAGCAGGAGCTTATCCGCTCCGGCGACTGGTAAATAACAAAATCCTCCCTGCCACAATAGCAGGGAGGAACGGATTATTTTTTATTCTTTGCAGTCCATTCACTCCATGAAATGCTCTCTATTAATTCGCTTTCCCCTGTCACGGGATTTTTAGCTCTGCGCATGTGCGGGGAATCATCCTTAGAGTAAGAGACCGTTCCACATCTACATCCGTGATGCAAAGGTGGAAAATTTTTTCCTATTTGTGCCTCAGATGTATAAAATATTTTCTTGTCCATTTCGCCACAAATTGGGCAGGTTTTCGCGTCCAAAGCGGCCAAAAAAGTATACTGTTCTATCCCATTTTGTTTATAAAAATATAACTCTCGATTGTTGCAGATTAGAATAAATGCATCATGAAAAAGATGCGGCAAAAATCCCCTTTCTTCATCAGTGAGCGGAATGCGCAGTGCTCGTTCTGCCAACGGGCCAAGGCGGGGAACGGTAGCACCGATAAGATAAGTGGTGACTAAGATGGCCTTCATTTGATATTCGTATTCGGATAAACCTGAAGGAAGTTCCAATCTTGAATTCATAAAGCAATATATTCCATACGATTCTTCTTCTCTTAATTCAGCATAGCCCCCTGAGTTCCCATATTCCTCAGATTCGCGTGGAATGCGTTGTTCTTCCCGGTATATCTCTACACGCTTATACGCATCTCCGATTCTTTTCCGGCAAATAAGATCAAAGCATTCATCCTCAAGGTTTCTTAGTTTCGATTCCTCTGCAATCGCATACGCATTTAGTGCCTCTTTTCCTTTCTCAGTAATTATATATACCCTATCGTTTAAAAAAGGGAAATCTTCTAAAAGCTCTTCCTTCCACACGTTATCCTGAATTCTTTCAATCAATTCGTTTTTCTTTCCCGACACTTTCAAATTGAACTTTTTTGATATTTCTTTTAGTTGCGGCATTTTCAGCAAAGAGAGATCATCCGCGAAGGAAACCTCTGTGAGCAGCTCTTCCCTCTTCAATTGAGCAATTACCCCCGGAAGATCGTCAGAGAACCTATTGATGATCCCAGTAAGCGGAGAGCTCGCGCTGCATCCCTTTGCTCTTTTCAAAACCTCCATTTTAACCGCCTCTGGCATAGCTTCTGGAGTTCCGTTGTCTTTTGTTTTTGTTATGATCTCCTGTGTTTCCCAATTCATAATTTTGGGGCCTGAAGGCTGAAAGAAGGAACCAGTTTGGTAGTTTTCGCAAACGTCGCACAGACCGTCTGCATTTACCTTTAAAAATAGACCTTTACGGCCACATTTTTTACATTTCAAGACAAAATCCCCCTCTCACATCACAAAATAAATGTAACACAAGAGGGGGATTTTGTAAAGATTTCAACCCACTGATGGGCAGCTTCATTTCAACCCACAGGCCCCTCGCGGAGCCTGACCCGTCCTCCAGCTGCTTGGTATAGACAACTACCGGATTTCAATCCACGCACCCGCGAGGGGTGCGACATGCGCATGACGAGGAGGATCAACAGGCCGATCAATTTCAATCCACGCACCCGCGAGGGGTGCGACAAAGGTATAGACCCATCGATCTTCGCAGTAAAACATTTCAATCCACGCACCCGCGAGGGGTGCGACCGACCTGCTCCCCCATTTGGCACAGGAGCAGATGAAGATTTCAATCCACGCACCCGCGAGGGGTGCGACAGCAAACACAGCCAATCGCTTGCCTGTCTTTACTCCTTTATTACAGCATATTTTACAGGATTTTACAAGCATCCGACACATACAAAACGCGGAAACGGCAAAAAAATCTAAAAATCAGGTGCGAAACTCCTGGCAATTTCATGTTCGCTCAAGGTTCGCACCTGTTTTGAAATAATATTTACAAAACCTCTTGCCTTGTTACTAGTAACAGGAGGTGATAGATTGTCGCCAGAAAGCAGAGCCGAGTACATGAAAGAACGTCGCAAAACCATTGGACAATTTAGCGTCTCTATCCAAAGAGAGAAGCTTGATGCGCTCACCAAAAAACTGGAGACACAGAATAAAACAAAAACCCAATGGCTGAACGAAAAAATTGATGAAGAACTCGGCAAATAAAGAGAACGCCCACCCTCCGACCAAGAAGCTGTGGACGTTCCAACGCACCAGACCGTAGTCTGATAAATCTATTATATCAGGCTACCTCTGGAATTTCAACGAAGTTCAGGAGGTATTTTTATGCTCAAAACGAGAATCAAAGAAATCCGGCAATCAAAAGGCATGTCGCTGCGTATGCTGGCCGATATCAGCGGCACCAGCAAAGAATCCATCATCAATCTGGAAACTGGCCGCACCGATCCGAAACTCAGCACCCTGCTGGCCGTTGCCGACGCTCTGCGCGTCCCGCTCGCGGAGCTGTTCGACGAGCCACAGCCAGCACAGCAGCCCGACCTGCCGCAGAAGCAATATGACGCGCTCGCATGGGCGTATGTAAAAATTGCAGAGAGGTGTATCGCATGAACGATATGGAATACGCGGAAACCCTTGCCGAGATGTTGCGCAGTTTAGATGATTCCACATTGCAAAAAGCAATTGACGTTTTCGAGAAAGCGCTTGACGAAAGAAAGGAGCAGACAGCATGAACGAACTGAAAGTATTTGAGAAGAACGGACAACTTTTGACCGACAGCCGAGAAGTGGCAAAGATGATCGACCGGCCGCATTATGATTTGATGAAGGCTATTCGCTCTTATTGTGAACATCTTAACGAAGGGAATTTTCCCTTGGTTGATTTCTTCATCGAAAGCACCTATCCAGACAGCAAAGGAGAAATCCGCCCCTGCTACCTCCTCACCAAGAAAGGCTGCGACATGGTCGCAAACAAGCTCACCGGCCAAAAGGGTGTATTGTTCACCGCCGCCTATGTCACCGCATTTGAGCAGATGCGGGAGCATATCCAGATCGGCAAGGCTCTCCCCGATGACGAATCCCGCAAGCTCCGCGCCCGTGCAATGGCCCTGAATGCGGCCAACCGCTCCGCCCGGATGCTCATGGAGGCCTACGACAGCGCCGGCATCCAGCCAAGCTATAAGGTGCTGGCCCTGACTGATCTCTACCGCAATGAGGGGCTTAAGCTTCCCACGCCGCCACTGGAGGTGGACGAGGCTACATACGATTTTACGGAGATGGCGCAGGAGCTCGGCATCATGTCCGAAGCCTCCGGCAAGCCCCATGCACAGGCTGTCGGCGCGATCGTCTCTACCCTCGCCATCCCGGAGCAGATGATTGTCCATTCGCCCTATGACCGGAACGGCCACGCAGCCGATTACGACCGCTACAAGGCCCCGGTGCTCGACATGGTGCGCAATTGGCTCGCAGAGCACGGCAATCCCCGCCCGATCGCCGCGAAGGGCAAGAACTACCGCGTGAAGTACGCCAGCTGAGCGCAGTCAAGTAAATAGAGAAACGCCCGCACTTGCAATCAGGTGCGGGCCTTGGTATAATACAGCTGTCAGGCAAAAGACCTGCGGATTGAAACCAGCCCGAGGAAACTGAACTTGTATATGACATTGGTCGCACCCCATGCGGGTGCGTGGATTGAAATGCCGGCAAGCAATTCTCTCGCAGAAGTCGCTGTGGGTCGCACCCCATGCGGGTGCGTGGATTGAATTGAACATGAAAGCGTCTATCTCACACGAGGTAGGCGCTTTTGTTATGCCTGAAAGGAGGCCCTTTATGCTCACCGTCCCGCAAGAATACCACACTTATAGCGCCGCCTCTGAACGCCGCACAGACCTAGTCGTCCGGCTCGATCCATTAAGCTGGCCGACAAACATCAACGCCCACGGCACCGCGCACAGCCTTTGTATGCCCATCCAATGGGACAAATCTCCTCCCCACCGTCTCTATGCCACAGGAGAGTACAACCGCACGCCCCTCGACGGCCGGGCGCTCGTCAACGGCTGGGCCGGGCAGGTCTGCGGCTATCTCTCCGACGCCCTGTCCGATCAGGACGGCATGTTTGCCGCAGACACTGTCAAACTCAGCTGTACCCGCAATGGCGGTGCGATCAGCGTTTTGACCATCTGCTTTGATCCCGCAGCCAATGAATACGCCGTAGACTTTGACGTCACAATCGACGGCGCGTCGTCCACAGAGACCTATCATCAAGAATGGCACATCCGCAACAATGACCAGCCCATTGTGCACATCACCGGTATCCGCGCCGCCTACGATACTGTTACGGTCACCGTCAGTAAGTGGAGCCATCCCTTCCACCGGGCACGCATCCGCGAGATCGCAAACGGCGTGTTATTCGAGGCCACCGGAGATAGCCTCTACTCGTGCAACCTGATCTCCGAATCCGATCCCACCAACCAATCCATCCCCGCCGGCGAATGTACCCTGACCTATCCCGATCCCTTGGGCATGTTCGACCCGGCGAACCCCGCGGGCGTGGCATCTGCTGTCCGGTCGGATCAGATCATGACCGTCTGGATTGGCGTATCCGACGGGCAGCACAAGCCTGTCTATGCCAAAGTCGGCGCCTACTATTGCCCCAAAGCCACCAGCAAGGGCGGTACAGGCGAGCTGCATGCCGTGGATATCCTCGGCAAATTGCAGGGCGCAGCAAAGCCCAACGCCCGCTCCCTTGACCACCTCCATAATCAGAGCCTCGCGGATTTCGTGCTCGGCCTTGGGGCTAGCCCGTGGATCCCGGCGACGGATTTTACAGGATCGGCCCCGACTGCCTTTGATAAAGGCACAAACCGCCTGGAGTGCCTGCGATATGTATCACAATACCTGCACAAGCTGCTGTATGTCGACGCGGACGGCAATGCCCGGCTGACCGCCATGTCCCGTACGCCGGTTGCCGTAATCCCGTTGGATCAGTCCTACGAGCATCCGTCCATTGAGGCCCGCGAGGAGCTCGGCGGCATTGATTACACCTGGCACCGGTATGAAGATACGGGCGAAGAAATCCTTGCGGCTACCGCCGCCATACAGACCGCCAAAGGCGTGCCTGTCACTTACACGGCGATTACGGAGGAGCCGGTCGCATACACCCGCTGCGAAGTGGAGCATCCTTACGCAAGCGACTTTGTTGTGACGCTGGTCTCAGCGACCTCCTATGCAATCCGGATTACTGTCAGGACGGACGCTGTGTTTACGGATCCGGATGAGTACAATGTCACGGTCAGGCTGTACGGCAAAAAGATTGAGGATCAGACAGGCTCCGGCACGTCTGAAAAGGACAGCGTGGTCAACAAGGAGCAGAACCGCATGTCCGTCGACAACCCAATCCCGGTCGGCATACTCGATCGGCTCACCTGGGGTATGTATCTCCGGCGGACCTACGGCAAGGCGGACATCACCTGCAACTGGCGTGGGGATGCGTCCCTGCAAGTGGGTGACCCGGTCACGGTAGAGGGCAAATACGGCCCTCTGAACGGCGTGATCATCAAGCAGGAGATCGATTACGATGGGGCGCTCACGATGCGCACTACGGTCCGCCAGCCGGATTGGATGATCAATCTGGGAGGTGAGGGCTGATGCATATTAAGACGGGCTGGACGCCCCGGGACTATCTTGACCTGTATGTAACGGACGACGGCGAGACGTTTGACCTGGTGCAGGGTGGCCAGGCAGGCAATAACGATGCTCTGGCCTTCAACCGGATCCTCGCAAACTGCAAGACCATCGCGGACGCATACAACAAAATATTCGGTACGGCGTGGAGCTATGGCTTCACGCCGTTTACCGTTCGGGCCATTTATTCGGCGGCCAATTTACAATTGATTGAAGATCGCTGCGGGGAACTCGCTCGGGCATTTGGGCTGGATTACAGCGGCAGGACCTGGGCGGCAGGGGATGTCGTTGATTACCGCGACCTCAACCGCTGGGAGGCGCCGTTTACCTTTTTAGAACGGTATGAAGACAAAACAGCAGATGATTTTGACGTCATCCGCTGCGGCACGATCCTGTGTGGCGGCGTGCCGGGAGATTACCGGTATCATTTCTGCGGCGATTTTTATTGCGGCGACAGCACAGCTTACTTTAAATAACGGAGGTAAAAATCTATGGCCTATCAGAAAACACAGTGGAAGGATCATATTGAGGGCGTGCAAGTGGGCACACCGGTCAATGCGGTGAATATGAACAAGATCGAGGACGGGATTGCGCAGGCGCATCTGATCAGCCGACTGGATACGCTCTGGGAAGGCAGTTTAACTGCCGACAACACGACCATCAGCCTTGCCAAGCCAATCACGGACTATCGGATGCTGATCGTTGTTGGCAGTGCAAATCAGTATACGCATTACGGCGCCAGCAATATTTTGCCGGTTGGAACCTTGCAAGGCGATGGTTGCCGAAAGTTTGTGGTATCCACCTCCGATGCAGGCTTCGCAGTATTATTTGTCAGTCTCACTGCGGCAATCAGGTTCCGGTTTGCGTCGTCGACCAGTCTAATATCCATTAGCGGATTTAGCGAGAGCGCTCGTCTGACTGGTGTGTATGGAATTAAATAGAAGGATGCCTGACCTGAGCTGGGCAGCTACTATGGCGTGCAGATTATCGCCACGGATGAGGCGGTTACATGATCTACAGCCAATCAACAGCAGCCCATATCTACATCGGGGTTGCAATCATATTAGCGATATTGGTCACGTCGATCTTCGGCATGGCCTTATCTATTATCTTAAATTTAAGGAGCGATCAACATGTCGAAACCCACAATCTACATCGCCGCCGGGCACGGCGGGAACGATCCGGGCGCGGTAAGCGGTAAATACATCGAAAAGGCGCTGACCCTCAAAACCGCGCTGGCCTGCCAGAATTACTTGAAGGATTATGACTGCGAGACTATTATGGCCCGTACATCGGACGTGGCCTGCAAAACGGCAGATAAGATGGCGCAGGTTGAGGCAAAGAAATCCATCATTGATCTGGTATTGGAGATGCACTACAACGCAGGTGGCGGAGAGGGCTGCGAGGTCTACTACTGGCACACGCACGCGCCCTCGAAGTCGCTAGCGCAAAAAGTGCTTGCTGAAATGGTGAAGCTCGGCCAGAAAAGCCGGGGGATCAAGGAGAGCAAGGCGGGCACAAGCTACAACTTCGGCATGTGCCGCCAGGCGGCCACAACGGGTATCCCCTCCATCCTCGGCGAATATGCGTTTGTAGACAACGCAAAGGATCAGGCGAAGATCAACTCAGATGCGAAGCTCAGGGCAGTCGGTGAGGCGTATGCGAAGGCGGCGGTCAGCTATCTCGGCCTGAAGAAAAAGGCAGAGCCCACAAAGCCCTCCACGGGCGGCGGCTCTGGTGTTATCACTGTAGGCAGCACGGTCAAAGTCTCTGGCGCAAAGTATGCCACCGGCCAGACGATCCCCGGCTGGGTCAAATCCACCACGCATAAGGTGTCGGAGATCAGCGGCGATCGGGCGCTGCTTGGCCGTGACGGCGGGATTTGCAGCTGGGTCTATCTCCGCGATCTGACGCTGGTATCCGGCGGGGCATCAAAACCCGTAGAGGTCGGCTGCCAGGTCACGATCAACAAGGGAGCGGTATATGGCGGATTGACCTCCGCGCGGGGCAGTAAGGTGCCTGCCGCTCAGTTGGCCCCCAAAAAACATACGGTCAGCAAAATCCAGGCGAATAAAGGCGTCCAGGAGGCGCTGCTCAAGGAGATTACCTCCTGGGTGGCGGTATCCTCCCTGACGCGGGTGTAAGGGTGGTGGAGCGATGGAGCCGGTAGATAAGGCAGTTTGCGAGGCAAAATGCAAGGTGATGGATGAGCGTTTTGCCCGCGACCTGCGCGACATTGACGATTGCAAAATCCGCTTGCAAAAAATTGAAGAGCTGACGATCAAAATGGGTGAGCTGGTGGAGGCCAATCAAAAGGCGGTGGAGGATCATGACAGCCGCCTCTGTGCGCTGGAACACCGCCCGTCCATGTGGTGGGATAGGCTGCTCTCAGCGGGCATCTCCGCAGGTGTGGCGGCGTTAATCAGTCTGATCGCATCCGTGATTGTGAGGTGATAGGATGCTGGTATCAATCCCGATCATGATTATCACAGCGGTCACCTGGCTGCTGTCCAAACTGATCTGACAAACACAAAAGCCCTCCGTCGAGTGGCGGAGGGCAGAAATTTTAAAATTGGAGGAATAAATTATGGATTTTGGAAAAGCGATTGAGGCAATGAGAATGAGCAAAAAAGTAGCCCGCAAAGGCTGGAATGGCAAGAATCAGTACATCCAGTTAGCTACCGGAATTTCCTACAAATCTATGTCTGGGGAAATTGTGAATTGCGAGCACGAAGCAATCGGAAATAAGGCGATTGTCTTTGTCGGAACAAGCGGTGTGCAAATGGGGTGGCTTGCATCCCAGGCTGATATGCTTGCCGACGATTGGATGATCGTAGATTAATTTTAAAAGCCCTCCGCCGTTCGACGGAGGGCAGAAATTATATTTTGGAGGAATTATCATGAATATTAACTGGAAAGTCCGTCTGAAAAATCCGACCTTTTGGGCGCAGATCATCCTGTCCATCATCAGCCCGATCCTAGTGGGCCTGGGTGTGCAGTGGCAGGACATGACGACCTGGGCGGCGCTGTGGGATGCCCTATGCAATGCGGTGAGCAACCCTGTGATCGTGGTGTCGGTCATTGGATCTGTCTGGGCGTGTATTACTGATCCCACGACGAAGGGGACGGCAGACAGCAGGCTGGCCTTGAGTTATACTACGCCGAAGGAGGATCGCCCGGCCGATTGAGCAGTTCATAGTTTCTCATCTATAAAAATAAGAACCCCGCAGCCACACGATCAACGTAGCTGCGGGGTTTTGTGGTGGACGTTAACTTCACACAAGACTGGTGATCGGCAGGGCTATATCCTAATTAAGTGTCTGTTTAAAGTTGTTCCAAATTGCTAAGTGCAGCATATAATTTCTCTTTCAAATCTTCGTAATCTTTATATAAAATAATACGATTGTTGCTTATATCAAAAGGAATAGGTGAATCTCTATGCGCAAGCAAAATTACTGTTTTAGAAAAAGCTTGAGCTATTCCCAGTTCATAAAACACATTTGGATTTTTCCCATTTAAATCAGCAATTATTAACCTCGAATGAATAATGTATCTAATAATTTCAGAAAAGATGTCGCCTGGTATATACTTCTCATCCCCTCTAAAGGCACGATAGCTTTTAGAGGAGCATACTTCTCGAACAACTTTAAAAACTTCAAGCCCGTCTAAACTGAACGGCGTTAAACAAAAGATAGCATGTTTGTCTATAAATAAATCCTCTTTTGTAATTCCATAGCTTTGCAAAAAACTATTTAATTGTATGGAGTCATTTATTATGTTTTGCTGTTTGTTTATAACAGATAGTGGAATATGATAAGCTTCTTTCCATGATTCGTCGGTGGAGGATATTTTTAATTGTATCTCGGAAATTTTATCTTCCAAATATGAACGCATGTCGTCATAGGTTATATTTCTGTTATTAATTTGTTTCCTTCCATTTCTAATAACTAAGAAAGTTAAAACTAATAAGAAAAGTAAAAAGGTAATGAGCAAAGCCAAAACGAAGAATATAAAAGTTTCTTCGATAGTGTATTTGCCTTGAATGATGGTAAGCATAAATATCACTACAATACAAAACAATAAAAATAGTGCGCCTATGCTTATAACGGTAGAATTAATTCCTTTTAAATTGCTATCTTTTAGCTTTTGCAGCCACTTATTTTTTTTCATAGTGTAAGCACCCCTTTTCCAAAAGCATAAATTGATATTACGTAAGCCCCCAAAGCAAATGCGTAGGATAGTGTGGCGCAGAATCCATACCAGAAAGCAGAAATTTTTTTAGATTCAAACGAGCGAACTGTATATCTACATAATGCAAAAATAATAAATGCAACC
>OHNH01001010.1_pt1 | contig 12454 bp, 10 predicted proteins | sample 1569561 | NCBI WGS metagenome assembly OHNH01 (sample SAMEA3879510, study PRJEB24766) | human gut metagenome | biome: human-associated habitat; feature: feces | place: USA | collected 1985/1987
TCGTCAGTCGGCGGGCAATGGTTTCTTATTCGGAGGCAGCCAACAGCGCCCCCCTTGTGGTCACAAACCTCTGTTATAAGCTCAGATCTCGTACCATTTGATCTCGTTGGCCTCCAGGTGCAGGGCAAAGCTGCTGCCGTCGCCACGGTAGATCGTGGTATCCTGGGGCTGGTAGGTGTTGTTCACCACGCAGTATTTGCCGTTTTTGACATAAGCGTGGACTTCCACATTGCAGTTCTCGCTGAACCAGGTGTGCAGCTGCTCCTCGCTGTGGCTGGCCCACAGGATCGCGCGGTGCAGCACACGGTTGTTGACAAAGCTGTAAGGCAGGCCGCTGATGTACACGCCGCGGCCCTGGCCGTAGCTGTGCACGGCCATCTGCACTTCCTTGTCCTGCTGCACCAGCACCTGGGCATCCTCCAGGGCGTAGATGCTCTTTTTGCCCTCGCCAAAGTCCACCGTGTGCTCGGGGCAGTCTGCCAGGATAAAGTGATCCCGGTGCTCCTCCCAGTTGTACTTGTCGTAGTTCAGGGTGAAGCCGGTCTCCTTCTCCACACCCAGCACGCTGGCCAGCTGCAGGAAACGGCCCTGGTACTGATGGCCGCCCGGCTCGCCCACGCCGATGATGCCGCCGCCGTTCCAGACGAACTGCTTGATGGCAGCTGCCACGGTGGGCTCCTCCCACCAGCGGCCGCCGGTGTGGGCGGTGTCGGCATCGCCCACGTTGATCAGCACGTCGATATCCTTCAGGATAGAGGGGTCAGCCTGGATGTCCGCAAAGCTGATGAACTTCACATCAAACGGTGCGCCGGACAATGCCTCGATGACGCCGGCATAGCTGTAATTCTGCTTCTGGTACAGTGCATGGTGGACCATATGGCAGCCCCAGGCACGCATCTTGCCCCAGCAGTTCAGCACTGCCACCCGCTTGACGCAGTAGGGGGTGGTGCCCTTGATGTTCTCGTACAGCTCACGGAACTCATCGCAGACGCTCTGGACGTAGTCCACAAACTCCGGGAAATCCAAAGCCAGCTTCAGGTAGCCGCCGTAGCCGATGCGGTCGATGGGTTTGCGCAGGATGGCGCGCCGGGCCGTGACCCAGTTTTCCTTTGCCTCCCGCACCGGGTCGCCCCCTTCGTGGAAGGTATCCGGGAAGAAGTAGGGCAAAAAGCGGCCCTCGGTGTACTTGACGCCCTCGATATCCGAGATCAGACGCAGGGTGGAGCCATTGCCTACACTGCCCACCACGGCATCCAGCCCGATGGTCTGGAACTCCGGCATAAAGGGCTCGGTGCCGATCCAGTGGTCGCCCAGGAACATCATGGCTTCGCACCCGCACTCGTGGGTGATGTCCACCATCTCCTTGGCAAGCTTCGCCACCTCCCGGCGCTGGAAGGCCTGGAAGTCGCTGAACTCCTTGCTGGGCACACGATACTGGTTGTTGTAGTAGCCCTGGTCAATGATGTACTCCGGGCGGAACTTATAGCCCACCTCCCGCTCGAACTGCTCCAGGATGTAGGGGCTGACCGAAGCCGAATAGCCGTACCAGTCCACATACTTCTCCCGCTTCAGCTCGTCAAACACCAGGGTGAACTGGTGGAAGAAGGTAGTATAGCGGATCACGTTGACATACGGATGCTCGGCGATGAACTTCCGCAGACGCTCCATGGAGTATTTGTGGGTCTTGGGCTGGCGCACGTCAAAGGTGATCTGGTGCTCAAAGTTGGTCCAGCCATTGGTGGTGGCGTTGTACATATGCACCGGGTCCCAGATCAGGTAGGCCAAAAAGCTCACCGTATACTCATGGAACGGCTCGGCCTGCACGGTCACGCAGCCATCGGCATAGCTCCAGCGGTCAGGGGAGACCACCTGGCCGGTGGTGCGGTCCACTACCTCCCACCAGCGGGTGATATCATCGTTGGTGTTCACCATCATCAGCTCCGGGCTGATGCCCTTCATCAGCGGGATGGTCACCGTGTCCCCATCGGCCGTGTAAAAGCCGGTCATGATATAACACTGCTGCACCTCGTCCGGGTTGGCTTTGGCCCAGGCGTTGTCCTTGCGGGTGGTGTAGTAGGTAGAGTAGATCTTTGCATCTGCATCCCGCAGCTGCTGGGGAAAATCCGTTCCGTCGCAGTCACGGATGGCATCTGCGCCCCACTGCTGCAGGATGTCCAGCGTCTGGGGCACAACGTCCAGGTCCGTGGGGATAGTCACGCGGCCGGTCTTTTTGATATCAGCCATATAATTTGCTCCTTCAAATCCAATTCAGGTCCTGACCGAGGGTCAGTCCTGGTACTTACTATTATAAATGTACAGCACAGCCAGCAGCAGCGCCACACCCACGATCATGATGCCCAGGCCGGCCAGCTGGCCGGTCATCTTCCAGCCGGCCACCACCAGCGCCAGCGCCAGCACAAACAGCACCAGCATCAGGATCACGCGCACCATGGGGTTAGACTCGTTATGTTTCATTCCAGCTCACCTTACCCTTTCAGGCCGCCCACGGTCATGCCCTGGGTCAGCTGCTTTTGCACACAGATGTACAGGATCAGCGTCGGCAGCATCACCAGCACAAGGCCAGCGTACATGGTGCCGTACTGCGCGGCACTCTGCTGGGCCTGCATCAGGTTCAGCAGACCTACCGGCAGGGTGCGGGGGGCTTTGGTGGAGCTCATCAGGGTCATGGAGATGATGTATTCGTTCCAGAACGAGAGGAAGTTGAACAGGATGATGGTGATGATGGAGGGCTTTGCCATGGGGAAGATGATCTTGACCATGGCAGAGAAGTAGCCTGCGCCGTCGATGTAGGCGGCCTCCTCAAAATCATGGGGCAGGGTGGCAAAATAGCCGGACAGCAGGTAGATGGTAAAGGGCAGCGCCGTGGCAGCGTAAACCACCGCCAGCACAAACAGGTTGTTCAGCAAAAAGCCGCTGCCAAAGATGGATTTCAGCGCCACGTCGCCGTCCCGCAGCATCAGGAAGATGGGCACGACGATGTAGTTGACGTTGATGAACAGGCCCGCCATGAACAGGGTGTTCAGCACCTTGCGGCCACGGAACTTGAACCGGGACAGGCAGTAGGCTGCGGGCAGCGCGATGACCAGCAGCAGGATCAGGGCCAGAGAGGTGACGATGACCGAGTTGAGCATATACTGGCCCATCTGCGCACCGTTCCAGGCGTTGACAAAGTTCTGCCAGTAGAAGCCCGCAGGCAGTGCCCAGGGGTTGCCGTAGAACTCCGAGTTCTGCTTGATGGATGCCATAAAGACCCAGGCCACCGGCACAAGGATGGTCACTGCCAGCAGGATCAGGACCAGATAGATGAAGAATTTGTACAGACCCTCAGCAGAGCGGGGGGCCTTTTGGGCAGTTGTTTCCTGCATAGTTCAATACCCTCCTCTCAGAATTCCAGGGGCTCACGGCTGGTGGCCCGGTTGACACAGGCGGACAAGGCAAAGGAGAACAGGAAGATCACCACGCCGATGGCCATGCTGTATCCGTACAGGCCAGCGTCCTTCTGGCTGTACATATAGTTCAGCGCCACGTCCGATGCACCGTTGGGGCCGCCGCTGGTCATTGCCTTGACGAACAGGAAGGCCATGTTGATGGTGGAGATAATGAAGAAGGTCAGGGTGGTGCGGATGTTGGTCCAGATCAGGGGAATGGTGATCTGGAAGAACTGGGTCAGACGTCCGGCGCCGTCCAGGTTGGCGCTTTCGTACAGGCTGGCGGGCACCGAGGACATGGAGGCCATGTACATGACCATGTAGTAGCCTACAGCCTGCCAGACCATGGCGATGATCAGAGAGGGGATGACCAGCTTTTCGCCTTTCCAAAGGATGGGGTCGGTCATATCCCGGAACAGGCCGATGATGCTGTTCAGCATACCATTCTCCGGCTTATAGATGGCGGAGAAGATGCCCGAGATGACGACGACCGACAGGATGTTGGGGATGTAGAATACGATGCGGAAGAAGTTCTGTCCCCGCAGTTTCTCCCGGGTGAGGATGGCCGCAAACACCAGTGCAAATGCAAAGGTGACGATGGTGACCACCACCACCAGCAGGATCATGTTCTGCATCGAGCGGATGAACTGCGTGTCGTGCAGCAGCTGCCGGAAGTTTTTCAGCCCTACGAAGGTCTCGTTGGGGGAGTAGGCACCACGCTCATACAGCGACATACGGAACACGTTGAGGGTGGGCAGGATCATGAAAATAAAGAACAGGATGGTGGCAGGTGCAACGCACAGCACCAGAAACCGCTTGCGGTTTTTATCTTTGTTCATCTGGGATGACCGCTCCTTTCAAAAAATAGGGACGCGCCTTATCCGGCGCAGCGGATAAAAAAGGCGGGGGCGGACGAACCGCCCCCGCCGGATAGGGCAGGGTTTCGGCAAAGCCGTGCGATCTTATTCCTGGCGGTTCAGGTGACGCAGCCAATGCTGCGGTTTGCAGGATCGCGGGTTGTCGCCGGTTTACTCAATGATGTTGGCACGCATCTGATCGCTGGCGGACTTGATGCCGTCCACCCACTGCTGCTCGGTCATGCTGCCGGAGACCAGGGAGTTGACGGGGTCAAAGAACACGGTGCGGACTTCAAGGCCGGGGATAGCGGTAAAGGAAGCGAAGTTGCCCATGGCAGCCTTAGCGCCGTTGTCGTAGATGGAGTAGAACATCTTGTTGTCCCCCTCCAGGGTGTCGGCCACGCCCAGCACCGGCTGGATCGCACCAGCCTCAGCAAACAGCTTGCAGGCAGTGTCGCTGTACAAGAAAGCCAGGAACTGCTTGGCAGCGTCGATGTGCTCGGCGCCAGCGGGGATCCAGGCCTGCTCGAACCAGGTGTAGCTGTAGCTGTCGCCGCCAGCCTTGACAGCGGGCAGAGCGGTCATGCCCCACTTGAAGCCGTCAGCACGGGGAGCCTCTGCCATCTCGCCCACGATCCAGGTGCCGTTGGGCATGAAGATGGCCTTGTTGTCCAGCACCAGCTGCTGGTTCTGGGTGAAGTCCTGATCGTTGGCCTGTGCCGGGGTGATGGGGTTGGTGTAGGAAGCCAGCTTGTTGACGATGTCAAAGCAGGTCTGTGCCTCCGGGGTATCCCAGATGCCTTCCTCGTAACGGGTGGCCTTGTTGAAGAAGTCCGGGCCGCCAGCAGAGTACATCAGAGCATAGAAGAAAGCGTCAAAGTAGCCGGTGGTGGGGTAGGTGAACAGGTAGGTGCCCTCAGCGGCAGCCTTGTCGCCCAGTGCCCACATCTCGTCCCAGGTCTTGGGCACGTCCCAGCCCTTTTCCTTCAGGAAACCGGCGTTGTAGAACAGGCCGCAGGGGCTGTAGAACATAGGGGCCAGGTAGGTCTTGCCGTCGCCGTACGGATTGGTCAGAGAAGTGTCGGTAAAGCCGCCGGCGATCTTCTCGCTGACCTTGGCGCTCTCGCCGGGGATGGTCATGCTCAGCATGTCGGTGATGTCGGCGATCAGGTTGCCCTTGATGAACTGCTCGGTCAGAGCAGCCTCACGGCCGGTAGCCAGGTGGACCACATCGGGGTAGTCGCCGCCCTGCATGGAGGGGCCGATGACATCCTCCAGGTTCTTATCGGTGGTCAGTTCCACCTGGATGCCGGTCTCAGCGGTAAAGGCCTCGGCGACCTTCTTCCACATATCAGAGCCATACGCAGTCTCAATGGCGGCCACCTTGATGGTCTCAGCCGGTGCAGCAGAGGATGCTGCGCTGGAAGCTGCGGCAGAGCTGGAAACAGCGGTGGAGCTGCTGGAAGAGCCGCCGCAGGCTGCCAGGCCCAGGGCTGCTGCACTCACGCCAACGGCTTTCAGGAAATTGCGACGAGAAATGCGTTTCATAAGTCATATCCTCCATTATTTTATAGGACGCTGCGCGCCAGGACAGGTCTGGCCATGCGCTCGATCTTGCAGCGCCCGTCAATCCTGACTTAATAATAGTGGCTTTTTTTCAGTTCCACAAGGCTTTTCTTGTTGCAGTTTTTAGAAATATTGCTTTTAGAAAAAATGGATTCGTTAAAGTGACGGTTCCGGAGATGGTTTTTTGTAAGAAGTGCTGTTTTTCCGACGAATGTCCCGTGTTTTACACAAATCAAAGCCCGAAAATCGGCGTGTTCTCTGTGTATGCTGTCCAAAAAAGACTCTTGCAAAATGCGGCATCATTCCCTATAATAGAGGCAGCCGCCAGGGCGGAGCAACAGGGAGACCGGCTGCTGCCTGGCGGCATCTTGCGATGCACTTTAGATAAATTGCTGAAAGTGGGAAGGGAGGGGCTGTCCGCTGAGTACCGACCGCTTTAATATCCGTCATGCGCCCGCCCCGCGGGAGGCGTTCCGCCTGTTATACATCAGCAAGAGCCGCTTTGGCGGCGACTGGAACAGTGCGGCTCACACCCACTCCTGCACGGAGCTGTTTTACTGCCTCAGCGGCGAGGGACAGTTTTTTATCGACGGAAAATATTACCCGGTGCATCCGGATGATATGGTCATTGTAAACCCGCAGGTGGAGCATACCGAGCTGAGCCTGAATTCCTCCCCGCTGGAGTATGTGGTGCTGGGCATTTCCGGCATCGAGATCGTTTTTGGCAAGGCGGACGTCCCGTATGCGCTGTTCAACTGTAAGGAACAGCGGGACCGGCTGCACACCCTGCTGAATATGCTGCTGGCCGAGGCGGACCGCAGCCTGGATGGCTATGAGACGGTCTGCCAGGACTTTTTGGAAGTGCTGCTGATCTGGCTGGTGCGCTCCACCACGCTTTCTTTGCAGCTGGAGCAAAGCCCGGCCCGGCCCGACAACCGGGAGTGTGCGGAGATCAAACGCTATATCGACACCAATTATCGGGAGGACCTGTCTCTGGACAAGCTGGCGGCCCTGGCCCACCTGAACAAGTATTATCTGGCCCATGCGTTCCAAAAGGAATACGGGGTCTCGCCCATGAGCTACCTCAGCCGCCGCCGCATTGAGGAGAGCAAGTATCTGCTGGGCAACACCGGCCACAGCCTGGCCCAGATCAGTGAGCTGATGGGTTTTTCGTCCCCCAGCTATTTTTCTCAATGCTTCCGCAAGGCGGAAGGCATCAGCCCCAATGAGTACCGCCGTCAGGTCCGGCAGGGTCAGCGCCCTGCTCCGCCCCAGCGGCGCTGACCCTGTAAACCACCAAGATCACATGAACAACGAGGAGGATTTTTGCCATGAGACCCATCACCGAAGCCCTGCTCCAGCAGGCTGCCGCTGCTTTTGATTTTGGCTGCGAGACCAGCCGCATCGAGCGTTACGGCGCAGGCCATATCAACGACACCTTTGCCGTTTGGGCTGCGGACGAGAGCCGCCGCTTTATTTTGCAGCGGATCAACACCGATACCTTTACCGACCCGGTCGGCCTGATGGAGAACGTCTGCGGCGTGACCAGCTACCTGCGCAAGCAGATCCTGGCACGGGGCGGCGATGCAGAGCGGGAGACCCTGAATGTGATCCTGACAAAGGACGGAAAACCCTGCTTTATGGATGATGAGGGCGGCGCATGGCGCGCTTACTTGTTTGTGGAGGGGACCATCTGCCTGCAAAAGGTGGAGAACGAAAAGGACTTCTATACCACGGCGCAGACCTTTGGCAGCTTCCAGAACCAGCTGGCCGGATATCCTGCCGCCACGCTGCACGAGACCATTGCCCGCTTCCACGATACCCCCAACCGCTATGCCAACTTTGAAAAGGCACTGGCTGCCGATGCCCTGGGCCGCGCTAAGGAGATCGCCCCGGAGATCGAGTTCATCCGCGCCCATGAGGCAGATTGCCATGTGCTGGTGGATCAGCTGGCAGCCGGTGTACTGCCCCTGCGGGTGACTCATAACGACACCAAGCTGAATAACGTGCTGATCGATGAAGCCACTGGTAAGGGCATCTGCGTCATTGACCTGGATACGGTGATGCCGGGTCTGTCTGCGTATGACTTTGGCGACTCCATCCGCTTTGGCGCCAATGACTGTGCGGAGGACGAGCCGGATCAGAGCAAGGTGCATTTCAGCCTGCATCTCTATGAGGTGTTTGCCAAGGGCTATCTGGAAGCAGCCGGCAAGTCTATGGACGAGGCCGAGCGCCGCAGCCTGGCATGGGGCGCCAAGCTTATGACGCTGGAGTGCGGCATCCGCTTCTTGACCGATTATCTGGAAGGGGACCATTATTTCAAGACCAGCCGTCCGGGTCAGAATCTGGATCGTGCCCGCACCCAGTTTACGCTGGTTAAGGGCATGGAAGCAGAGTTTGACCAGATGCTGAAGATCGTCTGCGAGGCATAAGGCATCGCAAAGAGCGCTTGTTTTCTTCTGCTGTAAAAAGGGATCGTATCCGGCTCGTGTACAGGCACGAGCCGGATTTTTTGAAGTGTAAAGCGGAGAAAATGGGCAGCTCTGTGACGGAGGCAACCAAAAACACTTTTTTCTCCTGAACTTCACTGAAATGAATTTACAAACCGACAGTCTTGTACTATAATGATGGCGCTGTGTTTGCAATTTGTTCATATTACAGGGAGGAAGCATTGTGTTGTCTCAACTGATCCAATCGGTCTATGGCCTGCTGTGGGGGGATTTTATCGTCCTGCCGCTGGGTCCGGTCACGCTGCCGCTGTCGCCCATGGCGATCCTGCTGTTTACAGCGGGTGTGTATTTTACCATCCGTACCCGGCTTTTGCCGGTTCGCCTGTTCCGGGATATGGTGTCTGCCGTTGGCAGCAAAAAACCTGCCGGACGCAGCTTGTCCTCGTTTCAGACCCTGGTAGTCTCTACGGCTACCCGCGTGGGCATGGGCAACCTAGTGGGCGTGGTGGCGGCTGTGTCCGCTGGCGGCGCAGGCGCAGTGTTCTGGATGTGGCTCACGGCGCTGCTGGGCGCTTCCACTGCATTTGTGGAGTCCACCCTGGCGCAGAAGTATAAACAGCCCGACCCCCTGTATGGCGGGTACCGGGGCGGGCCGGCTTATTATATCCATAAACTGGCCGAGCGTAAGCGGGGCAAGGCTCTGCGCCGGTCGGTGGTGGCAGCGCTGTTTGCGGTGTCCGGCCTGATCTGTTGGTGCGGCATCAGCCAGGTGATCAGCAACTCGGTAAGCGAGGCGTTTTATAATGCGTTTTCTCTGCCGAAGCTGGGCACGACGGTGGTGCTGGTGGTGCTGGCAGCCGTCATCGTGCTGCGCAAGGATGCAACCATCAAAAGCCTGGATGTTATGGTGCCGGTGATGGCCGGATGCTACTTTGTCATTACCCTGTACATTCTGCTCACCAATCTCCCGCAGCTGCCGGCGGTGTTCTCCCGCATCTTCTCCGAAGCATTTGGCCTGCGCCAGGTAGTGGCGGGCGGCTTTGGCGCTGTGGTCATGAACGGCGTGCAGCGGGGCTTGTTCTCCAACGAAGCAGGCTCGGGTTCTGCCCCCTGTGCAGCAGCGGCAGCCGAATGTTCGGACCCGGTGCAGATGGGTCTGGTGCAGTCTCTGGGCGTGCTGATCGACACCATTGTTATCTGCAGCTGCACGGCTTTTGTGATGCTGCTGGCACCGGAGTCGGTCACCGCTGGCCGGCAGGGGATGGATCTGCTGCAGGCGGCTATGGAGTATCACCTGGGCGGCTTTGGCGGCATCTTCATCGCAGCTACGCTGGCACTGTTCAGCTTTTCTACCTTCCTGGGCATTTTGTTCTACGCCCGGTCCAACGTGTCCTATCTGTGCGGAGACCGCTGGTGGTGCCAGACGGCATATAAAGTGCTGGCCTTGGTGATGCTGATGGTGGGCGGCCTGAAGTCTTACAGCATCGTATGGACTCTGGGAGATGTGGGCATTGGTCTGATGACGGTGTTCAATATGCTGGCACTCTATCCGATGGCCTCGGAAGCGCTGGATGCACTGCGGGAATATGAGCGCCGCCGTCAGTGATAAAATTATTTGCAGAATATCCGGAAAACCTGTTGACAAAACCCGATTTGCATGATAAAATAATCAAGTCGTCCGGGGCACACCGCTCTGCGACTTGAATATGGGCGTGTTCCCGAGTGGCCAATGGGGACAGACTGTAAATCTGCTGCTTTCAGCTTCGGTGGTTCGAATCCACCCGCGCCCACCAAGATAAAACACCTAGAAACGTAAGTTTCTAGGTGTTTTTCTTTTGCCGTAACCCACAGTCAAACCCACTTTTTCGCGTGGCAGCCTTTTCGTTACCCCCTCACCACGGCATTGTAGAGCATCTCCAGGAACTGCACCGCGCTGGGAGCGCCGGTCAGCGGGTAGCCAGCCAACTGCTGAACGCCCTCGGGATTGAGCGCCCAGGCTTTCTCTGCTGCACGCCGAACGGCACTTTGAATGGCAGACCACTTGCAGCTTCGCTGGTCTGAGATGGGGGTATAGATTTCTTTCTGTACAGCTTCCAGCCGGTCCTCCTGCTCACAGATCAAAGCCACACATTCGCATAGGATACGGTAATTCTTTGAGCTCCGGGTAATCCCCAGCGGCCGGAGGATTTGATCCAGCTGGGCAGGGGAGTCCGAAATTTTCACGTTTGGCATAGTTTGCACATCCTTTCTGTCCCAATTTAACCGAAAAAAGCTCAGATGTGCCGATTGAGTCTAAATATGTTGATGTGTGTCGATGTTTGCCTGATTGTGCTTTTAATTAAGTCAATGAGGGGATGGTTATGCAAACTGTGAAAAGTATTGACATCTGTCCTTAATGTATATATAATGAAATTAACCAAAAAGTTAACTGGCGGGTGATTCCTGATTGAAGATTACATATGCAAACAGCAAGGTGGAAAAGTATTTTACTGACTATAATAAAATGAAGCAAACCTTGCCGTTTGAATGGGTAAGAGCTATCAAGAAACACATGGATCGGTTGGAAGCGGCAGAATGCTTCGGCGATTTTTTGAAGTTGGGTCTTGGTCAGCCAGAACAACTTGAAGGTTATGCACAGATTCGGTATTCTGTACGAGTATCGAAAAATGTGCGTTTAATATTGGAACCAAATGCAACCCAAGAAACTGTCATGATTTGTTCAGAAATCGAAGTAGAAGGAGTGAGTGATTATCATGGTGGGAAAGACAACTGGTATATCCCGTGATTTGATTATTCATCCGGGTGAAACGATTGCTGACATTTTGACTGCACGAAATATTTCTCAGGTAGAGCTTGCCGCACAGACGGGAATGACACCTGCATATATCAGCAATGTCATCTCAGGAAAAAAGGGGATTTCACCTAATTTTGCAATGGCGCTTGAATATGCTTTAGATGTTCCTAAATCTTTTTGGCTAAACCTTCAGGCAAATTATGAATCGGAACTTTTGGAGTTAAATGAAGCATCCACTATTACAGATGAAGAAAGAAGCGCTTTTCACGAGCTGAAAGAAATTTCTAGGTATTTGAAGGTTAATACGCGGCAATCGATAGAACAGGGTATCCTTGCTTTGAGAAAAGCTCTTCAAATCAGCAATTTGTCCAATTTGCAAAAGGTTTTGCCCAGCGGAGCATTTAGAGCATCTACAAAGGTTGCTGTTAACTCTACCGTTATGGGGGCATGGCTTAGAATTTGCCAATTAGAAGGTGAAAAGCATAATGTATTCCAAAGATTTGATGTTCGGGATACGGGTCTCTTGATTGATGAGCTAAAGGGAATTATGCAGAAGCCTACGACTGAATACCAAAATTGCCTGTCTAAGGTTTTTGCTGCACATGGCATTGCTTTTTCTATTGTACCGAACTTTAGAGGGGCACCTGTACAAGGATATATAGCAAAAGACAGCAACGGAACTTATCAAATGTCGCTGACAACTCGTGGTGCAGCGGCAGATATCTTTTGGTTCACGCTGTTCCATGAAGTCGGGCATATCGTTAATGGCGATTTAGCAAGAACATCTAAGTATATTGATGCCTCTAATTCTGAAAATATCGCAAGAGAAAGAAATGCTGATGCTTTTGCAAGAGATGCGTTGTTGAATCCAGACGCATACTCTGCGTTTGTAAAAAATTCCGACTTTTCTATCATGAACATTATAAGATTCGCTAAGGAACAAGATGTTATACCGTGCATTGTAATTGGACGGTTACAGAAGGAAAAGTATATCCCGTATAATTATTTTAGCGCATATAAAACGTATTATAAATTGAACAGCTAATAAAAGCCCTCGCCGGACAATGTCGTCCAGCGAGGGCTTTTATCGGATCGTTTTCTTTTGAATGTCAGTTTACTTCTTCCCCTGCATCTGATTCAGCAGCTCATCTGCGTGGATGGCCTCGGGGGTGAAGGAGTTATTCTCCCACCATGCCCAGATGGCGGCAGCGGTGGTCAGGCCAGCCGTCACCCACTGCTCCACGCTGGCGCTGTCGATGGGCAGCACCGGCTTGCCTGCTGCACTCAGCAGCTGGTTGACGAGGGCCAGTGCCAGCACAACAGTGCGGGCAATGGTTG
>OHNH01001026.1_pt1 | contig 12260 bp, 5 predicted proteins | sample 1569561 | NCBI WGS metagenome assembly OHNH01 (sample SAMEA3879510, study PRJEB24766) | human gut metagenome | biome: human-associated habitat; feature: feces | place: USA | collected 1985/1987
AATGGTAGAGTTCGGTGATACGAAGAAGATATTCACCAATCCTGATAAGGTGGAGACACAGAACTATATTACAGGGCGCTTCGGATAACAGGTTGTTTCATGCGTTGGAACAAGTGATATGATTATGGAATTGATAATTTTGAAATAGAAGAAACATTATGGTAAAGTTATATGATGAGGGCATCTACCTTGTAAACGGCACCGAGATCGTACCGGAGTCTGAGGCAGCAAAAGTACAGGCTCTTACAGGAAAAGCAGCAAATAAAGAAGAAGCAAAGAAAGGCACAATGGCCTGTTCCATTTTAAGTGCCCACAACACTTCAGGAGATATGGAGCACTTAAAACTTAAATTCGATGCAATGGCATCCCATGATATCACATTCGTTGGTATTGTCCAGACAGCAAAGGCATCCGGAATGGAAAAATTCCCACTGCCATATGTACTGACCAACTGCCACAACTCCCTTTGTGCAGTAGGCGGAACCATCAACGAAGATGACCACATGTTTGGTCTTTCCGCAGCAAAGAAGTATGGCGGCATCTATGTTCCACCTCACATTGCAGTTATCCATCAGTACATGCGTGAAATGCATGCAGGCTGCGGACGCATGATCTTAGGTTCTGACTCCCACACCCGCTACGGTGCATTAGGAACCATGGCTATCGGTGAAGGCGGCGGCGAGCTGGTAAAACAGCTGTTATGTGATACATACGATGTTGCTTATCCAGGCGTTGTTGCAATTTACCTTACAGGAAAGCCGGGACCTGGCATCGGACCTCAGGACGTGGCACTTTCTATTATCGGCGCAGTATTCAAGAAGGGTTATGTAAAGAATAAAGTAATGGAATTTGTAGGACCTGGTGTTGCTTCTATGACAACCGACTACAGAAACGGCGTAGATGTTATGACAACAGAAACTACCTGCTTAACATCTATCTGGCGCACTGATGAAGATACAAAGGCATTTTTAACTGCTCATGGCAGAGGAGATGCTTACAAGGAATTAAATCCGGCAGATGTAGCTTACTATGATGGCTGTGTCTATGTAGATTTAAGCACAGTAAAACCAATGATCGCTCTTCCGTTCCATCCAAGCAATGCCTTTGAAATTGATGAATTAAAGGCAAATATGAAGGATATCCTTCATATGGTAGAAAAGGATGCTGAAAGAGTATCCGGAGGAAAAGCGCATTTCACACTTCTTGATAAAGTAGTTGGAAATGACCTGATGGTACAGCAGGGAATTATCGCAGGCTGTGCAGGCGGAAATTACACCAATGTGATCGAAGCAGCACATGCCCTTCGTGGAAAGAACTGTGGCTGTGATGAATTTTCACTGGCTGTTTATCCTTCTTCCCAGCCGGTATTCTCAGACCTGGTAAAGAAAGGCGCTATTTCAGACCTGATGGATGCAGGCGCTATCATCCGTACCGCTTTCTGCGGACCTTGCTTTGGTGCAGGAGATACACCTGCCAACAACGCATTCTCTATCCGTCATTCAACAAGAAACTTCCCTAACAGAGAGGGTTCTAAGGTACAGAACGGACAGATCAGCTCAGTGGCACTCATGGATGCACGTTCAATCGCTGCAACAGCAGCAAACAAGGGCTTCCTTACATCAGCAGCGGATATTGATGTCAACTTTACAAAGCCAAAATATTTCTTTGACAAGACTATATATGAGAACCGTGTATTTGACAGCCATGGAGTGGCAGATCCTTCAGTTGAAATCCAGTTCGGACCAAACATTAAGGACTGGCCGGCAATGAGTGCGCTTCCGGAGAATATGCTCCTTAAGGTGGTTTCAGAGATTCATGATCCTGTTACTACAACAGATGAGCTCATTCCTTCAGGAGAGACATCTTCATATCGTTCAAACCCTCTTGGACTTGCAGAGTTCGCACTTTCAAGAAAGGATCCTGAGTATGTAGGCAGAGCAAAGGAAATCCAGAAGGCCCAGAAGGCTATAGAGAGTGGTGAGTGCGCAGGAAAGGCTGTTCCTGAGGTTGCTGAAATCATGGGAGTAGTAAAGAAAAAATTCCCTGAGGCAAGCCATGAGAATATGGGCTTCGGAAGCACAATTTTTGCTGTTAAGCCGGGTGACGGCTCAGCAAGAGAGCAGGCTGCCAGCTGCCAGAAGGTACTCGGAGGCTGGGCAAATATCGCAAACGAGTATGCCACAAAGAGATACCGTTCAAACCTTATCAACTGGGGAATGCTTCCATTCATCATCGATGAGGGAGAGCTTCCGTTCCACAACCTCGACTATATCTTCCTTCCGGGAATCAAGAAGGAAATCGAGGATGCAAAGACGGAGTTTGAGGCATATGTTGTCAAGGATGGTGAATTAAAGCCATTTACACTGAAGATGGGTGAGCTCACAGATGATGAAAGAGAGATAATATTAAAGGGATGTCTCATCAACTATAATCGTAAATAAGGAGAGTTTAATCCGATGGAAGAAACCGGAAAAGCTGGTAAAAAATCAAACATTGAGATAAATGCAGATAAGGGTGCGAAGCAGAATTCGCACCCGGGGCGTGAGGAATGGCCACATCTGATCAGAATAGGTGTCATGGTATTTGTCACGTTTGCAGTCAGTATACTGTTTTTCTTTGCACTGTACAGATTTGAGGGCTTTGCAGGCATATGGAGCAAGCTGCTTGCGGCAGCAATGCCTATTATAATGGGACTTGTGCTTGCATACCTGATGAATCCTGTCATGCTGTGGCTGGAAAGATGCTTTAAAAAGCTTCTTTCCAAAAAGATGAAAAGCGAAAGCAAGCTGCGAAAGGTTTCAAGAGCTCTTGCAATCACAGGCTCGGTTATTATTCTTGTAGCAATTATTTCGCTCCTCATTGCGGCTATTGTGCCTTCTGTCATAGCAAGTATATCGGGACTTATGAAGACACTGCCAAATGATGTTGCGGCATTCATTAACATGATAAAGAACGGCAATTTCGGGGACAGCAAAATTGCTGAGCTCGCGAGCACAGGTTTACAGAATGCAACCGACTACATTGAGGATTATGCCACAGAAAAGCTGATTCCTGAGGCACAGAAGTATGTTGCACAGATTACAACCGGTGTGATTTCGGTAGTCAGAGGCTTATTTAATTTTATTATCGGAATAATCGTGATGGTCTATGTGATGAGTATTCAGGAGACTCTCGCAGGACAGAGCAAAAAGATAATATATGCTGTCTGCAAGCCAAAGACAGGCAATATCATCATTGAGACGATCAGAAAGACAAATGAGATTTTTGGAGGCTTCATAAGCGGTAAGATTATAGATTCACTGATTATAGGTGTGATTGCATATTTCGGATGTCTGATTTTAAGGATTCCATCATCGGTGCTCGTTGCAGTGATTATCGGCGTCACAAATGTGATTCCGGTATTCGGACCGTTTATCGGTGCAATTCCATCGTTACTCATAGTAGTAATTCAGAGTCCGTGGCATGCGCTTTATCTTCTGATATTTATTGTCGTGCTGCAGCAGGTGGATGGCAATATAATAGGGCCTAAGATACTTGGCTCATCTACCGGTCTTTCGACCTTCTGGGTTATGTTTGCCATACTAATCGGCGGAGGAATGTTTGGTTTTCTTGGAATGTTACTTGGTGTTCCAACCTTTGCTGTGATATACTATATTGTGAAAAGAGTTGTTAATTATGCTCTCAGGAAAAAGAAGCTTCCTGAGGACACAAGGGATTATACAAAGACAACAGGCGTAGATACCAAAAATAATAAGCTTAAATACGAGTAGGTGAAATAAGTGGATAAATACGAATACAATCTCAAGCTGGATCAGATAAAAGCCCTAAGCGCCGAGGAGGGCTATATGAGCGCAGCAGAGATTGCGGATAGCATAAATTGGAACAAAATTAAAAATGTAAATACACTCGTTAAAATCGGCGAAATCTACGAGAAGGCCGAAAGATACCAGGATGCAAGGGACATACTTTTAATGGCCTATGACCGTTCACCAATCGGCAGGATGATTATATACAGACTGGCTGAGGTCGCCATCAAGATGGGGGATTATGATGCTGCTACAGAGTATTATGATGAGTTTGTTGAGATAGCGCCTCATGATGATATGAAGTATGTATTAAGATATGCCATCAAAAAAGGGCAGGGAGCTTCATTTGATGAGCTTATCACTATTCTTGAAGAGTACAAGGATGAAGAATACACTGAGGAGTGGGCATATGAGCTTGCATATCTATACCACAAGGCCGGAAAAGCCGATAAGTGTATAGATGCCTGCGATGAGCTCATTCTGTGGTTCGGAGACGGACCATATGTGGAGCGTGCGCTGGAGCTTAAGATGCTTTATCAGCCACTTACCAAGGCTCAGGAGGAAAAGTACAGACGATTCAAGGCAGAGAAGGAAAAGCCGGCTAAGATAAAGGATGAGGCTGAGGTCACTGAGATAGGTGCCATGGAGATGGTAAAGGGCGGAGAGATAGTGCATGATGACGTAACTATTCCGCAGATTACTGTAAATCAGGAGAAGTTCAATACTGTAAATTTACAGCAGGAGATTGCCAAGGGTATGCAGCAGATCATGGAGGCCAAGGGCAAGAATGAAGTTGCTGATACGATGGATACCATCAAAAAGATAGTTGAGGATATTCCTTATCTCAAGCTCGAAAAGGAGCAGGAAGAGTATGTACAGCAGCCGGAAGAGACAGAGCATATCGCTACAGATGAAGAGATAGATGGTTCACTTAAGTTGAATTTCAAGGAGCTTTTGGGTGAAGACGCTGACGGACAGATGTCTATGGTCATGAGTGAAAAGACTCAGCTTGAGCATCAGATTACAGGACAGATGTCTATACAGGATGTGCTTGAAGAATGGGAAAAGACCAGACATGCGGCTGAAATTGCCCTTAAAGAGGCTGAGCAGCAGAAGCTTGAGTCAGCTAAGGCAAGAGCACTTCAGGAGGCAGGAGACATCATGGAGAGACTAAATGATGTCATTCCAAAGCTGGATGCAGGTGTCACTCCTAAGGAACTTCTTGAGGAGGAGTATTTGAAGGTCCCGGTTGATATTATAGAGCAGAAAGCTGCCGTGAAGGAGCCTGAAGAAGAGCAGAAACCGGATATGCAGGAGCTTTATGCAGAGGAGACTGTGGATGAAGTACAGGAGCCGCAGGAAGCACCGGAAGATACTATAGACGAAGCACAGGAGCCGCAGGAAGCACCGGAAGAGGCTGCAGATGAAGTCAAGGAACCGGTTGGAGAGCCGGAGGATATAATTATGGCAGAGGAGTCTGAGAAAGACGAGATACTCATGCAGCCGACTACCATGATGCCTGAAATAACAGATGATATGTTAAATGTCGATGATGATACATCAGATGATGAGACTTCACAGGAGAAAGAAAACGTTTCTGAGAAGAGAGATTTTGATCATGTGACATCATTTATCGAGCAGGAAATAGCCAAGATGACAGCAAAAAATCCGGGACTGGAGAAGAAGCTGGATATGGCTAAGACAAGAAAAATGCCGGATATTTCATTGCCGGAGGATTTAGACAGCGAAGAAGATGACTCGAAATTGAAAGAAACAAAACATATAAAAGAGCTTACAAGCGAACAGAAAGCTATATTTTCATATTTCATACCGGTAAAGGGTATGGAGGATCAGATCTGCAAGGCATATAATGCAGTGCTTGATCATTTCAACAGGAAAGAAAACGCATCCACAGGCAACCTCATTATACAGGGAGAGCAGGGTTGCGGAAAGACAATGCTTGCTACAAGCTTTATAAAGGTATTACAAAAAGATGGTGAACAGCTTACAGGAAAGATGGGTAAGATTGATGCTGCCGCACTCAATAAAAAGGATGTGCAGCAGGTAGTCAGAAAGATAACAGGAGGCTGTCTCATCATAGAAAGAGCCGGTGATATCGACCGCAGCATAGCTGCCCAGCTATCATTTTTGATGGAGCATGATATTACAGGAACACTCTATATACTTGAGGATACATCAAAGGGTATAAAGAAGGCTCTCTCAATGGATGAGGGCTTTGCATCCAAGTTCACGGAAAAGATATCGGTTCCTATTTTTACAAATGATGAACTCGTATTGTTTGCCAAATCGTACTCTGCAGAGCTTGGGTACAAGATAGATGAGATGGCTATTCTGGCATTGCATAACAGAATCAGCAATATTGAGAGGATAGACCAGGCTACCACTCTGACAGAGGTCAAGGATATAATTGACGAGGCCATAGACAGGGAGGCTCACAGCGGACTTAAGAAGGCTATAAGTATTCTGACAGCCAGGCGATATACAGATGATGACCGAATTGTACTCAAAGAGGATCATTTCAGGGAAAAATAAATACTTATGGGGGGTATATATATGTGTAATTTTACAGCAATGGATTGTTACCTGTTTGGTCAGGCAACACACTATGATATCTACAAGAAGATGGGTGCTCACTTAGCTGAGCGTAAAGGAAAAAAAGGAGTGTGCTTTGACGTCTGGGCGCCACATGCGAGGGAAGTATACGTGTTTGGTGAGTTTAACGACTGGAATGAGACCAGTCATGAGATGAAGCGTGTAGAGCCGGAAACCATGGGAGTGTATGAGCTTTTTGTACCGGGAGCGCAAAAGGGTCAGATGTATAAGTTTATTATAGTCACTGAACAGGGTGATAAGCTGTACAAGGCGGATCCATACGCAAACTACGCAGAGCTTCGTCCGGGAACAGCGTCAATCATCACAGATATCGAGCACTTCACATGGACTGACAAAGAGTGGATGGATAAGAGAGCAGCAAAGTCAGATGCTGATGTATATTCTTCACCTATGGCTATATATGAGTGTCATCCGGGCTCATGGATGAGACATCCGGGCAGGGATGATGAGGGCTTTTATACATACAGGGAGCTTGCAAAATCACTCATATCCTATGTGAAAACTATGGGATATACACATATTGAGCTTATGGGTATTTCAGAGTATCCGTTTGATGGCTCATGGGGATATCAGGTGACAGGCTACTATGCACCTACATCGAGGTATGGAAAGCCTGAGGATTTTGCATACTTTGTTGATCAGTGCCATAAAAATAATATCGGAGTAATCCTCGACTGGGTACCTGCACATTTCCCAAAGGATGCGCATGGACTTGCCAATTTCGACGGAACAGCCACATATGAGTATGCAGACCCAAGAAAGGGAGAGCATCCTGACTGGGGCACAAAGATATTTGACTACGGTAAGAATGAAGTAAAGAACTTCCTTATCGGAAGTGCATTGATGTGGATAGAAAATTACCACGTAGACGGACTCCGTGTGGATGCAGTGGCGTCAATGCTTTATCTTGACTATGGAAAGAGCGACGGACAGTGGGTGCCAAACAAGTTCGGAGGCAATAAGAACCTAGAGGCAGTAGAGTTTTTCAAGCATATCAATACACTCATACTTGGAAGAAATCACGGAACTGTAATGATAGCCGAAGAGTCTACCGCATGGCCAAAGGTAACAGGCAAGGTAGAGGAAGACGGACTGAACTTCAGCTACAAGTGGAACATGGGATGGATGCATGACTTCCTTGATTATATGAAGCTGGATCCATATTTCCGTAAAAATAACCACAACAAGATGACATTTGCGATGAGCTATAATGAGAGTGAGAAATATATTCTGGTACTGTCACATGATGAGGTGGTACATCTGAAGTGTTCTATGCTCAACAAAATGCCGGGCTTAGAAGGGGATAAATTCAAGAACCTCATGGCAGGATATGCATTTATGATGGGACACTGTGGAAAGAAGCTTCTTTTCATGGGACAGGAGTTTGCACAGAAGCAGGAGTGGAGTGAGGAAAGAGAACTCGACTGGTATCTGCTTGAGAATCCGGAGCATAAAAAGATCCAGAACTGGGTAAAGGAGCTGCTTCACCTCTATAGGAGAAACCGCTGTCTGTATGAGCTGGATTCAAGCTGGGAAGGCTTTGAATGGATAAATGCAAACGATGCAGACAGAAGCATCTTCAGCTTTATCAGAAAGAGTAAGGATGGCAAGAATAATATGCTCTTTGTCATCAATTTCACACCGGTAGAGAGACCTGATTACAGAGTCGGAGTGCCAAAGCACAAGACATATCAGCTTGTTTTAGATAGTGAGGATCCTAAGTTTACAGGCAAAACGGTACAAGAGCCTGTAAAGAAGGCTGCAAAGGGCAGAGGCAAGGCAGCAAAACAGTCATATAAGAAGCTGGACTATAAGGCAGTCAAATCAGAGTGTGACGGCAGACCATTTTCATTTGCTTATCCACTTGCGCCTTACGGAGTTGCTGTATTTAAATACTAATATACCGGTAAACAGCAGGCTAAAGGACCGCGCCAATTTAAGGCGCGGTCTTTATTTTTGCGTATTATATGTCGATATAAAATAAAAAGATAACTATTCAGAACCACCCCCTCACATATGAGCAAAAAATATCCATAAATAAAGGCTGCAGAGATGGTATATATGCAGGGCACGGAGCAGGAAATATGCAGATAGAGAATTTGATTAATAAAAGCACAGATACGAAAAATACGGACACAAAAACCATAAATGACATGACAGCGGGTATGCGTGTGTCAGACTACATAAAGACAGACAGCAGTGACAATATGTCAAAAAAGGCGGCTGTTGTCGGTTCGTCAAATTCTGTTGATATGTCGGATACGATATATGCAAGACCACAGGCTAAAAACGAAGCCGGGAACAACGATGGCACAGATATGGCAGAAAATCTGCTAAATGACATGAATCAGACCTCAGAAAACAGGCGAAATGATATGATTGTCACTGCAAGCACCACAACGAGTGATGATTACAAAGCTGCAAAGGATGACGGATATGATGTCATTGTCACTGAGACCGACAAGATAAAAGCAGTGCTGGCAAAGGCTGGTGTAGATATATCCATATATGGAGATGATCTGAGCATGGAGCAGCTCACAGACATCACGGGAAGCCAGACTGAAGCGGCCATGCTTGTCAATCAGATGAAAGCATATGATATTCCTGCTACAGATGACAATATAAAGGCAGGTACAGATGCCATAGACCGGGCAAAGAGCCTTACAAATATATCCAATGAGACAAAGGCATATCTGGTCAGAAATAACATGAATTCGACGGTTTCCAATGTATACAAGGCTACGTACAGCAGCAGTCAGGTACAAGATTACAGGCAGAAAACCAAAATGACGGAGATATCAGATGAGCTGTTTGATGAGCTTAAGCCACAGCTTAAACAGATATTAGAGGAAGCTCATATAGACAGTAGTGATGAGAATCTGAATCAGTGCAGATGGCTGATAGATGAAGATATAGCCGTTACACCTGACAATGTGCTGCTTGCGAATCAGGTAGACTGCATCAACGCAGCAGAAGAAAATGTGAGCAGTGATTTTTATGCAAGGGCAGTGACAGAAGCACTGGCAATGGGAAAAAAGGCTACAGATGCCACTATGTCACAAGATGGTCTGACATTTGACATGGCAAAGAAAGCCTGTGATGTATTAGGTGAGGCGACCGCAGATGACATTGTCACATTAGAGTCAGATAACATACCTGTCACGATAGAGAATCTGTCAAAGCTTATAGCTGCAAGGGGCAAGGATAGTGCAGCATCGCAAGGCTCAGCGAATAAAGCTGCGGATAATCAGATTACAGACAGCCGGGAAGCAAGGCTTGTGACAGCTCAAAGAAAGCTTGAGGAAGCGAGACTTTCCATGACAGCAGAAGCCAACCTTTCACTCATAAAAAAAGGAGTTTCAATAGACACAGAGCCTATTGAACGTGTAGTGGAGCTGCTTAAGCAGCAGGAAAATAAATACTACGGAGCGCTGTTTGGTGATAGCAGTGTAGAGGCATCTGATGATAGGGTACGTATGTACAATAATGTCTGTGATATTTTCAATCAGATGAAGCAGCAGCCGGCGTATGTACTGACCCTGGAATCCGCTGATGACACTGTGTATGAGCTGTATACAGCAGGCAAAGCAATGAAGCAGTCATTAGAAGCAGCAGCCTCAGGATATGAGACTCTTATGACATCACCGCGGGCAGATATGGGAGACAGTATATCAAAAGCATTTCAGAATGTGGATGATATACTTAAAGAGCTTCAGATAGATACATCTGAAAGCAATCGCAGGGCTGTGCGGATACTTGCGTACAACAGTACCGACATCACAGAGGACAATATAAAGCAGATAAAGTCTGTAGATGAGCAGGTGCAGAGAGCATTCAGCGATATGACACCGGCGGTGACGATTGAGATGATAAAAAGAGGCATATCACCGCTTGATATGAGCATGAGTGACATAAGTGAAACTGCCAGACGGATAAAATCAGAAAATCCTGACGAAAGGGATGAGAAATTCAGCGAGTTTCTCTGGAAGCTTGAAAAGAAAAATGAAATCTCAGAGGAGGAAAGAGACTCATATATAGGCATATACAGGCTTATTTCACAGGTGGAGCAGTCAGATGGTGCTGTGATAGGCTCACTTGTTAATCAGGGAGCAGATATTACAATGAAAAATCTGCTTACAGCGGTCCGGGTACGAGGAAAGAGTGCCATGGACTATAAGGTGGACGATACCTTTGCCGGAGTGGACAGTGTAAGCAGGGGCATTAAAATTGACTCACAGATAGAAAGCGCATATCATACAAACTGCCTAAGGGATGTGCTTGATACACTTTCACCTGAGAAAATGGAGTTTGTGCAGTATGACAGCTGGCTTGATATGACTCCGGAGCAGTTAAGGCAGGCTGTATATGAGGCAGACGAGGATAACGCACTGTCAGAGCAATATGCCACAGAACAGCTAAGACAGTTCAATCAGGCAGTTTCGGTGCCTGAGAACGTATATGCTTTTCTAGAGAAATATGATGTAAAAACAACCGCGGTAAACCTCATGGCTGCGTCACGGCTAATGAAAAATCCGTCAGAGGCAGTAAGAAATCTCTGGGAGCGTGGAGACAGTGCTACGGCAAGGGCTCTTTTGGATGAGACTCTCAGACGGTTTTCTGAGTCGGTCAAAAATCCAAAGGAGCTTGCGCAGGCGCAGGAAACGCTGGCTGATACAGCAGAGCATGTTATGGATTCGATGATTATAGAGGATAGGCACACCGGTTCAATAGACCTCAGACAGATGAAGCTATTATGCAGTCAGCTAAGGATAGCTTCAAATATGTCGAGACAGGAAAACTATATTGTACCAATAGAGACTGCAGACGGGGTCACAGGTATGAAGCTTAGTATAGTAAGAGGCGAGGATAAAAAGGGCATGGTTGACATATTCCTTGAGGATAAAAAATGCGGCAGAGTAGCTGCATATTTTGAGGCAAAGGAAAACTCAGTATCTGCTATGATAGTCACAGACGATGAGCAGACTAAAAAGCTGTTTGAAGACAATATCACTATGTTTGAGGCAGGAATAAGTGATGGTGAACAGCATGTGCGCATAGATGTGGCACTGGAGCATGATATATCTGCAAAAGAGTCTAAGATGTCAGATATGAAATCGAATACAGAGTCAGATAATGAGACTAAAAAGCAGCTTGATGGCAGTGAAAGTGTCCAGACAACCAGACTATATCACATCGCAGAGCAGTTTATTGTAAATGTCCAGAGGGTGATTGCGCAAGATAGTCTGTAACACCGATATATATTGCATGTGCCAGGTCATCCTGATAGTTTTTGTCAGTAAGAAGAAGTGTCTCAGCAGGATTACTCAAGAATCCACATTCTACGATTACGGTCGGGGATGTGGATTTTTTAAGTATAAAGTATTCTTTATTGGGCTTAATGCTTCGTGGCTTTGCGACACAAAGAGAAGTGTTTAAAGCTCCAAGGACAGAGGATGCGAGCTCTTTTCCTGCATCAGAGGCTTCATAATAGAATACCTGTGGACCGCAGCTTGAATTGTCCTCAAAGCTGTTTTGATGGATACTGATGCTGACTGCCACATTGCTTTTAGACATCAGGGCAGTTCTCTTTGTCAGATCATCTGTCTTTGGATGCTTGGAATTATCCGGGGCTAGGTCGCAGTCGGTGGTTCTGGTCATGACAACAGTAAAGCCTCTGTTTTCAAACAGCTGTTTAAGAGCCATTGCAATACTCAGGTTGACATCCTTTTCCATGACGCCGGAGGTGGAAATCTTACCGGGATCACTTGTCCTATTCACAAAGGCATAATCGAAAAGTGGTATTTGCGTATTTGCTTTTAC
>OHNH01001048.1_pt1 | contig 11994 bp, 5 predicted proteins | sample 1569561 | NCBI WGS metagenome assembly OHNH01 (sample SAMEA3879510, study PRJEB24766) | human gut metagenome | biome: human-associated habitat; feature: feces | place: USA | collected 1985/1987
GGTTACCGCGATACGGACCGGTTGCTCATCTACCTCCGACTCCACGACGAATTCGCCGCTGGGAGAAGGCACTCCTTCGATTTCGACAGCCAGCGTCTGCGAGGCGATGTAGTCGGCGAAGGATTTGAGCGCGGGAAGGACGAACTCCTGCTGTTCGATCTCCACACGGATTTTGTCCGTCACCTCGAAGCCCGAATCCTTGCGGATGTTCTGGATACGGTTGATCAACTCGCGGGCGATACCTTCGGCACGCAGGTCGTCGGTGATCGTGATATCGAGGGCTACGGTCAGCTTGCCCTCCGTAGCTACGAGCCAGCCCGGCATATCTTCCGAGGTGATTTCGAAATCGGCAGGGGTGACGGTGATTTTTTCGCCGTCCACGTCCAGCAGGGTTTCCGCCGATGCTTCGATCGCGGCTATCTGATCCTGTGAGAACCCGGCTACGAGAGCTGCGATCTGCTTCATCTGTTTGCTGTATTTGGGACCGAGGGTCTTGAAGTTGGGCTTGATGCGCTTGGTGATGAGTCCCGTCGTATTTTCGATCAGTTCTATTTCCTTGACATTCACTTCGCTCATAATGAGCCCCTTGACGGCTTCGATGCGGCGTGCGGTGTCGGCGTCGAGGACCGGAATGAGTATCTTCGTGAGCGGCTGGCGGACTTTGATGTTCACCTTGCGGCGCAGGGCCAGTACCATCGACGAAACCTGTTGGGCCATAGACATCATCTGCTCCAATTCACCGTCGATGAGCGAGGAGTCGCAGACGGGGAAGGTCGAAAGATGTACCGACTCGTCCGTGTGGCGACCGCTTACGGCGTTCAGATCGCGGAAGATACGGTCGGAGATGAACGGCGCGAACGGTGCGGAGAGCATCGAAACGGTTTCCAGACAGGTGTAGAGCGTCTGGTAGGCTGCCAGTTTGTCGCGTGTCAGACCGCCGCCCCAGAACCGCTTGCGGTTGAGGCGCACGTACCAGTTCGACAGGTTTTCGCATACGAATTCCTGGATCATACGGGCCGCCGGCGTCGGATCGTAATTCTCGAGCGATTCGGTGACGTTCCGGACCAGCGTATTGAGCAGGGAGATGATCCAGCGGTCGATCTCCGGGCGTTCGCTCATCGGAACTTCCGGCTCCTGTCCCGTAAAACCGTCCACATTGGCGTAGAGGGCGAAGAACGAGTAGGTATTGTAGAGCGTGCCGAAGAACTTGCGGCGCACTTCGTCCACGCCGTCCCGGTCGAACTTGAGGTTGTCCCAGGGCTGCGAGTTGGAGATCATGTACCAACGCGTCGCGTCGGCGCCGTAGGTCGAAAGTATTTCGAAGGGATCCACGGCATTACCTAGGCGCTTGGACATTTTGTTGCCGTTCTTGTCGAGCACCAGGCCGTTCGAAATGATGTTCTTGAAGGCCACCGAGTCGAAGAGCATCGTGGCGATGGCATGCAGCGTGAAGAACCATCCGCGCGTCTGATCGACGCCTTCGGCGATGAAATCGGCCGGATAGACGCTCTTGAAGTAGTCGCCGCCGTGCTCGAAGGGGTAGTGTAGCTGGGCATAAGGCATGGCGCCCGAGTCGAACCACACGTCGATCAGATCCGGTTCGCGCCGCATCGGTTCGCCTTTGGACGAAACCAGCACGATATTGTCCACGTAAGGACGGTGCAGGTCGATCCGGTCGGTCGAGTAGTTCTCTTTGGAGAGGTCGCCCGGCTTGAAGTTCTTGTAGGGATTCTCCTTCATCAGACTTGCCGCGACGGATTTTTCGATTTCGGCGACGAGCTCTTCGACCGAGCCGATGCACTTCATTTCCGAGTAATCCTCCGTAGCCCAGATCGGCAGCGGCGTGCCCCAGAAGCGCGAGCGCGAGAGGTTCCAGTCCACCAGACCTTCGAGCCACTTGCCGAAGCGTCCCGTTCCGGTCGATTCCGGCTTCCAGCGGATCGTCTTGTTGAGTTCGATCATCCGGTCGCGCAGCGCCGTAGTTCGGATGAACCAGGAGTCGAGCGGGTAGTAGAGCACCGGTTTGTCCGTACGCCAGCAGTGGGGGTAGGAGTGGGTGTGCTTTTCGATCTTGAAAACCTTGTTCTCGGCCTTGAGCATCACTGAGAGATCGACGTCGAGCGTCGGCGCGTCGGCGGCGAGCGAATCGTCGTAGGCGTTTTTCACGTAACGGCCCGCCCATTGGGAATAGGCCGCTGTATCGACGTTGTCGCGTATGAAGGTCGGGTCGAGCTCTTCGAGCAGGAAGAACCGTCCCTTGCGATCGACCATCGGCTGATTCTTGCCCGCCTTATCGACCATAAACAGCGGGGCGATGCCTGCGGCGCGGGCCACGCGGTCGTCGTCCGCACCGAACGTCGGGGCGATATGCACGATACCCGTACCGTCGGAGGTGGTCACGTAGTCGCCCAGGATGACGCGGAACGCATCGCCCGCAGGCTTCACCCAGGGGATGAGCTGTTCGTAGCGGATGCCTTCGAAGTCCGGACCCTTGTAGGTGACCGGAGAGATTTCGAACTTGCCCTCCATCTTGGGGGTAAAATACGACCCCAGCAGTTCTTTGGCCAGGATGACAGTCTGGGGGGCATCCGTATAGGGATTGCGGCATTTGACGCGCACGTATTCGATTTCGGGGCCTACGGCCAGCGCGGTATTCGACGGCAGTGTCCAGGGCGTGGTGGTCCAAGCCAGGAAGTAGAGATCGCCTTCGGCTCCGTCGAAGAGTTTTTCGCTCCGCTCGTCGCGGATGATTTTGAACTGCGCCGTGCAGGTGGTATCCTTCACGTCGCGGTAGCAGCCCGGCTGGTTCAGCTCGTGGGTCGAAAGTCCCGTGCCGGCGGCCGGCGAGTAGGGCTGGATGGTGTAACCTTTGTAGAGTAGCCCCTTGTCGAAGAGCTGTTTCAGAAGCCACCAGAGGGTTTCGATGTATTTGTTGTCGTAAGTGATGTAGGGGTCGTCCATATTGACCCAATAACCCATTTTGCGCGTGAGTTCTTCCCACAGGCCCGTGTACTCCATCACCGCCTCGAGGCAGGCGCGGTTGTACTCCTCTATGGAGATTGTGCGCCCGATGTCCTCCTTGGTGATGCCGAGTTTCTTTTCGACGCCTAACTCTACAGGCAGTCCGTGCGTGTCCCATCCGGCCTTGCGGTGAACGAGGTAACCTTGCTGCGTCTTGTAACGGCAGAAGATATCCTTGATCGTGCGGGCCATGACGTGATGGATGCCCGGCGTGCCGTTGGCTGAGGGAGGTCCTTCGTAAAAGACGAAGGTGGGATGACCCTCGCGGGTGGAGATGCTTTTGTGGAACGTGTCCTGTGCGTCCCACTCTTTCAGTACGTCGGCGGCCAACCCCGGCAGATCGAGGCCTTTATATTCTTTGAACTTCATATCCTGTTGTTTTCAATCGTCGTTTTCATGGGCTGGCAGAATCCGATCCGGCCCGATTCCGCCGGACAGCCCCGAATGCGGAGCTGTTACCTGTCTTTGTCGTATTCGGCAGCGCCGGAATTCGCTGTGTGCCGCCTGTTTCGTGCGGGAAGCCGGCGGCGGATTTTACCAACATGCAAAGTTACGAAAAAATATGAATAAATAAATCCCCGGAAACAGTTTTTTATCGAGGGGCAACGAGTTGTGGAGGAAGCCGTTGCACGATTTCCTCGAAAGATTTTTGGAAGTAGTGGATTTATTCGTCGGTTGCGGTGCGGATAACGCGGGCCGGGTTGCCGGCAGCGACCGAATCGTCGGGAATGTCATGCGTGACCACGCTGCCGGCGCCGATGACGCAGCGGCAGCCTATCTTGACGCCCGGACAGACGATCACGCCGCCGCCCAGCCAGCAGTCGTCGCCGATTTCGATGCCCGCTCCCTTTTCTTTGCCCGTAGCCCGTTCCGCAGCGTTCATCGGATGCACGGCCGTCAGAAGTTGTACGCCGGGACCTATCAGGCAGCGTTGTCCCAGGCGAATCGGCCCGAGGTCGAGAAAAACGCAGTTGAAATTGACGTAGGACCCTTTGCCGATGGAGATATTGTATCCGTAATCGCAGTGGAAAGGGGCGCGGATCATGGCTTCGACCCTCGGACAGAGTTCCCGGAGCGTTGCCAGATAGGTCGCGTCCTTGTCTTTGAGCGCGACGTTGAGCCGATGGGTGAGGTGGCGGGCCCTGGCACGATCGCGTACGAGTTCCTCGTCATTTGGGGAAAACCACTCTCCGGCCTGCATTTTCTCCTTTTCGGTCATGGGAATCGGCTTTTAGTCGAAGCTCTGCATCTCGATCAACTTGGCGTAGATGCCGTTTTTGGCCATCAACTCCGAGTGTGTGCCCTGTTCCGCGATCCGACCCCGTTCGATGACGATGATTTTGTCGGCGTTGTGGATGGTCGAGAGGCGGTGGGCGATCACGATCGATGTGCGGCCTTGCAACAGGGAGTTAAGGGCGTCCTGCACAAGTTTTTCGCTCTCGGTGTCGAGGGCCGAAGTCGCTTCGTCGAGGATCAGGATTTCGGGATTCTTGAGTACGGCTCGGGCGATGCTCAGGCGCTGGCGCTGACCGCCCGAGAGTTTGGCGCCCCGGTCGCCGATGTTGGTGTCGTAGCCCGACGGACACTCCATGATGAAGTCGTGGGCGTTGGCGATTTTGGCCGCAGCGACGATCTCTTCGTGCGTCGCTCCCCGGCGTCCCATGGCGATGTTGTTTTCGATGGTGTCGTTGAACAGCACGGTATCTTGCGCAACGATGCTCATGTGGGCACGCAGGCTCTCCTGCGTGTAGTCGCGGATCGAAACCCCGTCGATCAGGATGTCGCCGCCCGTAGTGTCGTAGAAGCGGGGGATCAGCTCGCTGAGGGTCGATTTGCCGCCGCCCGAAGGACCGACCAGAGCCACTGTTTCTCCTCGCCGGATGTCGAACGAGATGCCGTCGATCACCTCCCGGCTGCCGTCGTAGGAGAAGTGTACATTGCGGAATTCGATCTTCTCGTGCAGGCCGTCCAACGTCTTGGCGTCGGGCTTGTCCTGGATTTCCGGTTCGGAATCGAGCACGTCGAAGATGCGCTCGCCTGCGGCGATACCCTGATTGATGTTGGCGAACTGGTCGATGAAGGTGCGCACGGGGCGCGTGATCTGCGAGAAGATGGCGATGAAGGCGATGAATCCGCCGGGGTCGAGCACGCCTTTGGCCACGAGCGAACCGCCGAAGACGATCAGTACCGCGACGGCCGTCAGGCCGAGGAATTCGCTCATCGGCGAGGCTAGTTGCTGGCGGCGGGCCATCGAGAGCATCAGGCGCGAAAATTCGGCGTTGAACTCGGAGAACTTGCGGCGGATATAGTCGGTGGCGTTGTAGCTTTTGATGACCTTGATGCCCGAAAGCGATTCGTCGAGCACGCTTACCATGTCGCCCATGCGTTCCTGCCCTTTGAGGGCCGGGTGGCGCAGTTTTTTGACGATCCGTCCGATGATGAGCGCCACTACGGGCAGGAACAGGATGGCGAACAGGGACAACTGCCACGATACGAGGAGCATGTAGATCACGTAACCGATAATAAGCAGCGGATCGCGGAAGGCGACTTGCAGCGTATTGGTGATGCAGTACTGGACCACCATGACGTCCTGTGTGATGCGCGACATGAGATCGCCCTTGCGCTGATCGCTGAAATATCCGGCGTTCATCCCCATGATTTTGTTGAACAGATCGTTGCGCATGCGTTGCAGCGACCTGACACGCATGTTTTCGACCGTCCAGGCGCTCATGTAGCGGAAGAAATTGCTCAACAGGTTCATTACGATCGTACCGCAGGCGAGCAGGAGGAGCATTTTCGACATCGTGAAATTCGTCCCGAACAGTTGCGTATAGACGTAGCTCAACATCTGCGAGGCGTCGATGTCCGAGAACGAGAGCCCGTGCATGGGAAAGTCGTAAACGGGTTGGAAAACGTAGGAGTTCTTGTCGTCGAACAGCGTGTTCATGATCGGGAGGATCATGGCGTAGGTGAGCGTGTTGAACAGGGCGTACAGCAGCGCGTAAAAGAAGTAGGGGACGGCGTATTTGGAGATCGGGCTGACGAATCCCAGCAGCCGCATGTATGTTTTGAACATAAATTCCGGATCGGTTATTGTTTCGGAGTAAAGTAGGGGCAAATATAGCAATTTAATCAGGATATGCAATCCGGTTGTCCGATTTTGGGGAAAGAATGTTATTTTTGTAACAGGATAGAGTCATAAAAAGGAACAATAGACCATGGAAAATTTCAAACAGATCGATCCGGCTGAAATTACCGATAATTTTATCCGGGCCATCGGCCGGGAGTGGATGCTCGTCACGGCCGGGAACAGAGAAAGTTGCAATACGATGACCGCCAGTTGGGGTTTGATCGGGTTCATCTGGGGACGCCCCGTGGCGCAGTTCGTGATACGTCCGCAGCGTTATACGCGGGAGTTCGTCGATCGGGAGGAGAGGGCGACCCTCTCGTTTTTCTCGCCCGAATATCGTGCGGCTCTCGAATACTGCGGCAGTCGTACCGGCCGTACGGAGGATAAGATCCGCAATGCCGGACTGACGGTCGCCTGTACGGACGACGGAGTGCCCGCGCCGGCCGAAGCACGCCTGATCCTGCAATGCCGCAAGCTCTATGTCGGAAGAATCCGGCCCGAAGGGTTCGTCGATCGCAGTTGCGATACGAAATGGTATCCCCAGCACGATTATCACGAGGTCTATATTGCCGAAATCGAGCGAGCTTACGTGCGGAAGTAAGTTAAGTAGAGATAGGAGCAGGAGGTGAGTAGGGCAATGCCGTCCCGAGTTCGGGCGGCCGTGTGACCGGATAGTTTTTTAAAAAGTCTCGGGACATTTCGTCGTGTTTCGGGGCTTTTTATTCTCTTTATATGGCTTACTCTCCACTGCCCGGAACATACCCGGTATCTTCCAGCAGGTGCGCCCTGTCGTTGGCTGCGGCTACGGCCAGTTGGTCGCAGCGGTTGTTTTCGACCGTATCGGCATGACCCTTGACCCAGACGAAACGGACCTTGTGACGGCGGTAGGAGCGCAGGAAGCGGGACCATAGATCGGGGTTCTTCTTGCCGGCGAACCCTTTCTTCTCCCAGCCGAATACCCAGCGTTTCTCCACGGCATCGACCACGTATTTCGAATCGGAGTAGATCGTCACGTCGCTGCCTTCGAATTTCAGCATTTCGAGGGCTACGCAGACGGCCAGCAGCTCCATGCGGTTGTTGGTCGTCAGGCGGTAACCCTGCGACACCTCCTTGCGGAACCGTCCCGATATCAGGACCGCTCCGTAACCACCCGGACCGGGATTGCCCAGGGCCGAGCCGTCGGTATAGATGGTGATTTCCGGCATAGTCGGGTATAAACTCCTCTCTCTGCTGTTGTAAGCCGGAGAGAGGAGTTGAATGTTTCGTGATGAGTTATTTCAAGGCCGCCAGTTGTTCCCGAAGCGCGGCGATCTTGGCTTCGGCGTCGGCCTGTTTGGTCCGTTCGTTGGCCACGACTTTCTCGGGAGCCGACGAAACGAATCTTTCGTTCGAGAGCTTTTTTTGCACGCTGGCGAGGAATCCTTCGAGGTATTCCAGTTCGCCTGCGAGTTTTTTGCGTTCGGCCTCGATGTCGATCATGCCCTCCATCGGTACGAAGTATTGCGTGGTCTTTACGAGGAATCCGACGGCCGAAGGATCTTTCTCCCGGGTGGTTTCGATCTGCGAGAGGTTGCCCATTTTCTGCAGGACGGGAGCGTATTCCGCCGGGTAGTTCTCGTCGGCGATCACCCGGAGCGTCAGGGGGTCTTTCTGCGGAATGTTTTTCTGCTTGCGGACGTTGCGGACGGCCGTTACGACCTCTTTCGTCAGTTCGAACCGGCCCAGCAGCGCCTCGTCTATCTCCCGTGCTTCGGGCATGCGCTGGACCATGATCGACTCGCCTGCCTTGCGGGGTGCCAGGTCCTGCCAGATCTCTTCGGTGACGAACGGCATGAAGGGGTGTAGCAGACGCAGCAGGTCGTCGAAGAAACCGCACGTGGCTTCCAGTGTCGGCCGGTCGATCGGGCATTGGTAGGCCGGTTTGATCATTTCGAGGTACCAGCCGCTGAAGTCGTCCCAGAAGAGTTTATACAGATTCATGAAGGCTTCCGAGATACGATAGGAGGCGAAGTCCGATTCGACCTGACGCAGCGTCTTGGCGAGCGCTTGACGGAACCATTCGATTGCCAGGCGGTTGTTTTCGCTTTGTGCCAGGGTGTCGTCGATCGTCCAGCCGTTGACCAGTCGGTAGGCATTCCAGATTTTGTTGCCGAAATTGCGTCCCTGTTCGCAGAGAGCCTCGTCGAACATCACGTCGTTGCCCGCCGAGGAGCTCAACAGCATCGCTACGCGCATGCCGTCGGCGCCGAACTGGGCGATCAGGTCGAGCGGATCGGGCGAGTTGCCGAGCTGTTTGGACATCTTGCGGCCGATTTTATCGCGCACGATCCCCGTGAAGTAGACGTGACCGAAGGGCTTCTCACCCCGGTATTCGTAACCGGCCATGATCATACGGGCCACCCAGAAGAAGATGATGTCGGGACCGGTCACCAGATCGTTGGTCGGGTAGTAATATTCGATGTCTTTGTTGTTCGGGTGGCGGATGCCGTCGAATACCGAGATGGGCCACAGCCACGACGAGAACCAGGTGTCGAGCACGTCCTCATCCTGCCGCAGATCGGCGAGCGTCAGCGAGGCGTCGCCGCTCTTGGCCCGGGCTTTCTCCAGTGCCTCGTCTGCGTTGAGGGCCACTACGTAGCCGCCTTGGGGCAGATACCAGGCCGGAATGCGCTGGCCCCACCAGAGCTGGCGCGAGATGCACCAGTCCTTGATATTCTCCATCCAGTGACGGTAGGTGTTCTTGTATTTTTCGGGAACGAGCTTGATTTCGTCCTCCAGAACGGCCCGCGTCGCCGGTCCGGCGAGCTTCTCCATCGAGAGGAACCACTGCATCGAGAGCTTGGGTTCGATCGCTACGCCGGTACGTTCGGAATAACCCACGTTATTGGTGTAGTCTTCGGTTTTCTCCAACAGGCCGGCCGCGTCGAGATCCTTTTCGATCTGTTTGCGCAGGGCGAAGCGCTCCATACCGGCATAAAGCCCTACCTTGTCGTTGATCGTGCCGTCGTCGTTGAAGATGTCTATCGATTCGAGCCCGTATTTTTCACCGAGCATATAGTCGTTCACGTCGTGCGCCGGAGTAACCTTCAGGGCACCCGTGCCGAAAGCGATGTCCACGTACGTATCGCGGATCACGGGCACCGACCGGCCCACCAGCGGGACGATGACCCGGGCGTCTTCGGGCAGCCAGGCGTAGCGTTCGTCGTCGGGATTGACGCAGAGGGCCGTATCGCCGAGGATCGTTTCGGGCCGGGTCGTGGCGACGATGATCGTGCGGTCGGTGCCTTCGACCCGGTAGCGCAGGTAGTAGAGCTTGCCGTGCGACTCTTTGAACACTACCTCTTCGTCCGAAAGGGCGGTCTGGGCCGACGGGTCCCAATTGACCATGCGTACGCCCCGGTAAATCAGCCCCTTTTCATAGAGGTCGCAGAAGACCCGCAGGACGCTTTCGGTACGGGCTTCGTCCATCGTGAAGCAGGTGCGCTCCCAGTCGCACGAGGCGCCCAGCTTGCGCAGCTGTTGCAGGATCACGCCGCCGTATTTCTCTTTCCAGTCCCAGGCATGACGCAGGAACTCTTCGCGCGAGAGCGACGATTTCTCGATCCCCTCGGCCTTGAGTTTGGCCACCACCTTGGCTTCCGTGGCGATCGAGGCGTGGTCGGTGCCCGGGACCCAGCAGGCGTTCTTGCCCTGCATGCGGGCGCGGCGCACCAGTACGTCCTGCAACGTGTTGTTGAGCATATGTCCCATGTGGAGCATACCCGTGACGTTGGGTGGCGGGATGACGATCGTATAGGGTTCCCGTTCATCGGGTTCGGAATGGAAAAGGCGGTGCTCCATCCAGTAGTCGTACCATTTGGATTCGATCTCCTGCGGGGAGTATTTGTCGGCGATTTGCATGATATTGTATGCGGTATTTATAATAATTTGTACAGGATTTGCAAAGTTATGAACATTCTGCTAATATGAAATAAAATTAGGAGGAAAATCGTTATCTTTGCAAAATCTGTAATTTTTTAAAAAAAGTAGATGTTTTTCGTACTCAAAACTTTCCCGGTCAAGGAAAGGAGGAGCGAGGGGAAAGCGGTCGGGGTCGGGAGTTTCCGAAGGGAGAATTTATCCGACGATACGGAAAACACTTCGATTTTTAGCCACATAATAAAAAGAATATGAGTAAGAAGGATAAAATAAAGAATATCGACATGGACGATCTGAAGGCACTGCCCGATGTCCTGGACGGACGCCATCACGTCATTCCCATCGTAACGGGCGGGGACGAGGTGTTGGAAGAGGTCAACGTGCCCGAAATATTGCCGATATTGACCTTGCGCAGTTCGGTGCTGTTTCCCGGAGCGATCACGCCGATTACGGTCGGCCGAGAGAAGAGCATCCGGCTGGTGCGCGAAGTGAACGAGCGCAACGGATTGCTGGGGGCCGTGCTGCAACGCGAAAGCGAAGTCGAAGATCCGGCGCCGGACGATATGTACAAGGTCGGCACTGCGGCTCGTATTATCAAGATTCTGGAGATGCCCAACGGCAACCTGACGGTGATTCTAAACGGACTGGAGAAAATCGAGGTGAAGGAGTATGTCTCCACGGAACCTTATTTCCAGGCCAGCGTGACGCCGTTGCGCGACTCTTCTCCCGATGTAAAGAGCCTGGAGTTCGAGGCTCTCGTGGATTCGATCCGCGACATTGCGCTGGGTATCATCGCTATTTCGCCGGACATGCCCAAGGAGGCGGCGTTCGCCATCAAGAATATCGACTCCAAGCGGGGAATCATCAACTTCATCTGTTCGAACCTCGAGCTTTCGGACGAAGACCGCCAGTCGCTGCTGGAGTCTCCCGGTCTGCTGGCCCGTGCCCGCAAGTTGTTGGAGATTCTGGTGCGCGAGCAGCAGCTCGTCGAGCTGAAGAACGAGATCCAGAGCCGTGTCAAGCAGGAGATCGACAAGCAGCAGCGCGATTACTACCTGCAGCAGCAGATGCGCACGATTCAGGACGAGCTGGGCGAAGGTGCCGACAGCGAGCTGGAGGGATTGCGCGAGAAGGCGTCCAAGAAGAACTGGCCCAAGGAGGTGGCCGAACTTTTCGAGAAGGAGATCACCAAGCTCGAACGGCTCAATCCCGCCGTGGCCGAATATTCGGTGCAAGTTACCTATCTGCAACTGATGCTCGAGCTGCCCTGGAACGATGTGACGCAGGATAATCTCGATCTGAAATGCGCACGCGAGCAGCTCGACCACGACCATTTCGGGCTGGACGAAGTGAAAGAGCGTCTGTTGGAGCATTTGGCCGTCATCAAGCTGAAAGGCGACTTGAAATCCCCGATCCTCTGTCTGTACGGCCCTCCGGGCGTAGGCAAGACCTCGCTGGGCAAGTCCGTGGCGGCGGCGCTGGGACGTAAGTTCGGCCGTATTTCGCTGGGCGGTCTGCACGACGAGGCCGAGATACGCGGTCACCGCCGCACCTACATCGGGGCGATGCCGGGCCGGATCATCCAGACCATCAAACGCTGCGGGTCGTCCAATCCGGTCATCATCCTCGACGAGCCAACTTCTTTCCTCGATATCCGCCACAAGCTGGAACTGCTCGCGATTCTGCGCCGCATGGCAAAGGAGAAGGGCATCACCGTCATCATGTCGCTGCATGAGATCGATCTGGCACAGAAAATTTCAGATAAAGTAGTTTGCGTAAAAGGAGACAGGATTGCAGGCTTTGGAAATCCGGAAGAAATATTTACGGAAGAAAAAATGAGGGAGCTGTATGGGATTGATAATGGTTATTATGATCCATGCTTTGGAAGTGTAGAACTTCCAAAGGTAGTGGGAAAACCGGAAGTT
>OHNH01001054.1_pt1 | contig 11925 bp, 9 predicted proteins | sample 1569561 | NCBI WGS metagenome assembly OHNH01 (sample SAMEA3879510, study PRJEB24766) | human gut metagenome | biome: human-associated habitat; feature: feces | place: USA | collected 1985/1987
TTTATCTTTAACTGCATTCTCCATAGAAAAATAAGTATTATCCTTTGCAGGAATTATCTTTACTAATAACAGGCTGTATCTATCCATAACAGGATTTATTATAATCTTCTTTAAATGGTCTAAAGACCTAATTGGGGTATCATTAGAAGTAGAAGCTTCTAATACAGGTTTTTCCTTTTCAGTATTAAATCCCTGCTTATTAAAATAATCAATTATACTTACAGCATCAGCTTCTCCTAAAGCCTTTAAAATGTCTTCATTTGTAAGATAATCATTATCTTCCTTAGTTGTAATGAACCCATGTTCAATAATTACTCCTAAAAATCCCATATATTTACTATATCGGATTACTCCATAATAATCAGCTCTGCTCTCATCAGGATAAAAATTAGTACTGTTTTCTTCATCATCTGTACTATCTCTTGTATAATACTTTGTTATTGGCATAATCTCCTGTATACCGCTATTTTTAAGACTGTCTAAAAACTGTAAGCCTAATACATTATATTTATCCATCCAGTTAGTCTGTGGATATATAAAGTGTACTCCGCTGCTTGTTCCGGTACTCTCTGCATTTACATGTATACTTACATAGAGGTCTGTGTTATCCTTCCTTGCCTGTACTACTCTTTCATAATTACAGTCTTCATAAGGAGTATCAGGATATGGACACTCTAATGTATCATGTGTAAGAACAACATTTATATTACTGTTAGCTTCCAGATAATCCTTACAATATCCTGTTATTTTAAAATTTATCTCTTCTTCCCTAAGTCCAAAACCTTGCGCTCCTGTATGCTTATAATCATGTCCTGAATCCAAGCACACTGTCGCTTTTTCTGCTTCTAATTCTGAATCACCTGCAAAACATATAATATTATAGTGAGAAAAGCCTAAAATACTATATATAAAAGTAATAATCCCCGTCAGGAGTAAACCAATATTTACCTTTTTATTTTTCTTCATTCTTTATATCCTTCTTTATCTTCCTACTATGAATTTTTATTTTTCTAACTACTATTAATAGTGTAAGAAAATTTTTAGACAGAAAAAGAAGAGACACCGGTTAATCCAATGTCTCTTTCTACTTCCTGACATCCCTATAAGGAAAAACAGTCTTTTATGTTAAAGGTCATATTCGATATCATCATCAAAGCATAATCCATAAAACTCATCATAAGCCTGCTTTGCAATCTCTTCAGGTACATCTCCATATACTTCAATTACATCTGATATATAGGTATCATAATCATCAGGATAGCTGGAAGCAAAATCCATAAGTGTCTCATAAGCATACTCATAAGCCTCTTCATCTATTATTGCTCCATTTTCATCTTTCATAAGTGCATCTACCAGCTCGCTATAATCATATTCATATCCTTCATCTTCGTAAATCTCTTCTTCCATTCCCCATGACTGATGATATAAAGGAAAATTATTTTTAAACTGTGGAACAGGAGTCTTTGATATCTGCTCTGTCTTATATACCAAATAATCCTTAAAAGCCTTTATATCTGAAATCTTAGATTTATCCAATGTATTAGTAAGTGTCTGTAATAATGTATCTAAGGAATATATATATCCTATAAATACACTCTCTTTTACATTTAATCCTGCGTTACTGTGCATATATCCGTCTGTCGGTAAACAACAACTGAATGCATTCTGTTTTAAATTCTTACCATAAAATAAACCTTCATCAAACTCTGTATAATCACATGTAATATAAGCATCTTCAAATGGTGTATATTCCTTAGAAGAAGCCTTTGTTACACCAAAACTTAAACTGTCTCCGTCAAGTTCAACCAGCTTATCATGTAACATAGTCTGCATCTGTTTACTTCCTCTTAAGCCTTCTATAGATATAAGTTCATTCTCTTCATATCCTTCATCAGTCACATCTAATGCTATACATGTAGGATTAATCCGGCTGTTTTCTGTTATAAATGTAAAAGCATCCTTTGCTCCTGTACAAAGACCGGTTTCTTCTTCAGCTGTAAATGCAAAGTAAACATTATTATCTATCAGTTTATTATCATTTAACATAATACTTACAGCACTTGCATTTGTTCCTAAATTATCATATGTACCATGATAATACCTGTCCTTATGCTCACTACTTACATTTGTTATTCCTGATACTATATCTGCATGACTGCTTACTAATATACATTTATCTCCCTTTTTAGGAACAGACTTACCATAAATAACGCAATTCTTTGTACTGTATACTTTATTATATGATGAATCTTCTAATACCTTATCTATAGCGTCCAATTTAGCTGTAGTTGTAAATCCTTCTTTATTATTACTTCTTGCAGGTAAAGATATCTTCTCTAATACATTATCCAATGTATCCTTTATCTTATCAGCTTCAGGTTTAAATTCCTTATCAGCTTCTATCTCAACAACACTCTGATTAGGTTTTAAATTATCAAGCAAATCAACAATAACTGTATCTGTTATCATCTTTGCTTCTTCCAAACTGAAAGTGAAGGAAGTGACCAAAGCCTTGAAGCAGATGAAACTGAACGTTGGTGAAATGCACTCCGATTTAGAGCAGGCACAGCGCGAAGAAGTGATGTACGAATTCAAGACAGGACGTATCAATATCCTGGTAGCTACAGATATCGTTGCGAGAGGTATTGATATCGATGACATCCGTCTGGTGATAAACTATGACGTTCCCCACGACAGTGAAGATTATGTGCACCGTATCGGACGTACGGCGCGTGCCAATAATGACGGCGTAGCCATCACCTTCGTTTCCGAAAAGGAGCAAGGTAGCTTTAAGAATATCGAAAAATTCCTGGATAGGGACATCTATAAAATACCGGTTCCCGAAGAGCTGGGTGAAGCACCCGAATACAAGCCGAGAGCATTTGACGGAGGAGGAAGACGGGGCGGCCATGGAAACGGACGTAAGCCAGGAGGAAACAAGAACGGCCGTAACAACAGTAAAGGTGGAAAGCCCAGAGCCAAACGTCCACAGAATGGCGGCGAGAAGAAATAAACATTGTGGTGAAGAAAAGAAATAGAAAAAGCGGATTTATTCCGCTTTTTCTATGTTCATTGTATTGTCAAAACCAATAATCATATTTACCAAATTGTATACGGAACTTTCGGGTATGCCGAGGGTTGCCTGATAATGGTACCCCTTACTATCCACACCCATGAAATTCATATCGGCAAGAATGGCCTGGTCCAGCATTTCGGCAGGGAATATATCCGCAAACATCTTTTTAGTGATGTCCTGGCCGTAAAGTATCTTCTTCCCTTCGTATACACAGATATGGATTACATTATCATAATACACATTGTCCACACTGATTCCATTTTCAGAATAGGAAGTCTTGAAAACCTTCATCTTTGAGGGGTTGATATATACATATCCCCTATACCTTGTATTCTTGTATATTACGATACTGTCTTTCTTTATCACTTCCGGAGTAGTGGAAATGACCTCTACTTCCCGGCTGGTGAAAACCAAAGAATCTTCCGCATTCTCTGATTTATGCAGTTTAATTACTTCGTCGGCCAGCGAGTGGAACCAGAAGCTGTATTCCGTTTGACGGTCTATCTTATAGGCCACCGGTTTATTGCTGTATATGTAGATTGTATCGTGAACGACCTTGAAAGATACGGGAGCGCTTTGCGGGTTAGCATAATATACCGTATCCCCTTCGATGCGCATCAACGGCATTTCTGTTTCATCGTTCACCCAGATGCCTTGCAACAGTTGTTTTGCAGTAAGGTCTTCCTTGACGGAAGCCTCCCCGTTTTGTCTGTTGCTGCATGATGCCAATGAGACAACAAGTACAATGAGAATCGCACTTCTTTTTATTGTCATAACGTCCCTATTTATTTCTTTTCTTTTTTCTGCAACTTTATTTTCCGATGCAATGATATGTGAAACCTTGTTCTTCCATATCTTTCTTGTCGTAAATGTTACGTCCGTCCAATACCAACGGCTGTTCCATAGTTTTCTTGATGACTGCCCATGAAGGCAGGCGGAATTCTTTCCATTCGGTCACCAGCATCAGTGCATCTGCGTCCAGTGCGGCATCATACATATCTGTCGCATAATAAATACTTTCTCCTATGCGGCGTCGGCATTCGTTCATGGCAGCCGGGTCGTAGGCACGTACTTTACAACCGGCCTTCAGCAACTCGTCAATCAATACCAGAGCCGGGGCTTCACGCATGTCATCTGTTTCGGGTTTAAAGGCCAGCCCCCAAATGGCAATGGTCTTTCCCTCCAAATCATTATTGAAATGCTTCTGCAACTTTTCGAATAAGATACTCTTCTGTTTCTCGTTCACCTCCTCTACTGCATGGAGTACACGCATCTTGTAGCCGCTCAGTTCAGCCGTTTTAATCAGTGCCTTTACATCCTTAGGGAAGCATGAACCGCCGTAACCTATCCCCGGATAGAGGAACTTGCGTCCGATACGGGTATCCGAACCGATACCACTGCGCACCATGTTTACATCCGCTCCCACTAATTCGCACAAATTGGCAATGTCGTTCATGAAGCTGATGCGGGTGGCAAGCATGGAGTTAGCTGCATACTTTGTCATTTCTGCAGAAGGGATGTCCATAAAGATGACACGGAAGTTGTTCAGCAGGAATGGTTTGTAGAGCTTGCTCATTATCTTCTTGGCTCGTTCGGACTCTACTCCCACCACTACACGGTCGGGACTCATAAAATCGTTGATAGCATTACCTTCTTTCAGAAACTCGGGATTCGAAGCGACATCGAAGTCAATGTTCATCCCTCTCTTATCAAGTTCTTCTTGAATGGTAGCCCGCACTTTTCTGGCAGTACCTACGGGAACGGTACTTTTGGTTACCACCAACACATATTTCTGCATATTGCGTCCAATGGTGCGGGCAACTTCCAGCACATAGCTCAAGTCGGCACTTCCATCCTCATCGGGTGGTGTACCTACGGCACTGAATACCACTTCCACCTCATTCAGACAACTCTCCAGAGACGTGGTGAATTGCAGGCGTCCTGCTTTCACATTCCGGCTAACCATTTCTTCCAGTCCATTTTCATAGATAGGAATAACACCCTTTTTCAGTGACTCTATCTTTTCACTGTTCGTGTCTACGCAAATAACGTTGACACCGATTTCCGCAAAGCAGGTTCCGGTTACCAAACCGACGTATCCTGTACCGACAATGGCTATTTTCATATTTTATTCATAATAGACCGCATCCTTGAACGATACGGCATGTCCGTCTTTATCTGATAATAGAAGCTGTTCCGTAGCAACGGGCCATTCAATACCGATGGCTTCGTCGTCAAAACGGATGGATGCCTCGGATTGTGGTGCGTATACGTTGTCTACCTTGTATGTAAAGACAGCTTCATCGCTCAGCACCAGAAAACCGTGGGCAAAACCACGCGGAATGAAGAATTGTCTTTTGTTCTCCTCACTTAGCTCCACACTGACATACTTTCCGAAAGTGGGAGAAGATTTTCTTAAGTCGACAGCCACGTCCAGCACTTTTCCCTTAATGACACGTACCAGTTTGGCCTGGCTGCAATCACCCTTCTGGTAATGAAGACCACGTAATACACCGAAAGAGGATTTGGACTCATTGTCCTGGATGAAGTGAACGTTTCCGACATGTGCACGGAACTCTTCTTCCTTAAATGCTTCCATAAAGTATCCGCGGGCATCATGGAATACTTTCGGCTCAATCAGCCATACGCCGTCAATCTCTGTTTGTATGTAGTTCATTTTCTTAAAATGTTTTATGTACTTTCAGTTGGAATCCAAAATTGTCTCCATATATCTCTCCCATATCCAATGCAAGGGACGCGTTGAAGCACCAGCCCTTCCATTTACGGGGAATATAGTAAAACGATGCAAAAGTAGAAAAATTTTCTAATATATCGGGTATTGGACGATGAGGAGTTCCCCAAGTTCTGTTGTGGGACAATTTTGCCACATATCTCCACTCACTGCTGATGTCGCCGCTCCATCCCAGATGCAGGGCCTTAACGCGATTGTACTTGAAACTCATATCGCCATCCTTATTATAGATAGGCGATGCTATCAACGGATTGGCTATCGCCATACCCCAATGTGCCCATCCTGGGTAGTAACCGTTGTTGTAGTAGTTGTCGGCTCCTCCGGTCTTACCTACTACAGAATTTTGCAAACCGTGCAGTGGACCGCTCATATTGGTAGTCTGGAGATATTCGATAACGATTCCGTTGATGGCTTGTCTATGGTTGGATTTATATTCCACACCCCATAAGCCATCCCAACCGTTGAGTTTGGCCATGGCGGAGAAGTCATCAAAATGATTGTCCAGATAGGCGCTGATGGAGAAATCTTCCTTAGGACGATAAGTCATTTTGATATATTCGCTACCCAGAAAATTGCCTTGGAAAGCCAGATGTTCACCTACCGGTCCGTCCTCACGCCCGTGGCCGGGGAAGAATACGCGTACGTAATCCTTCCATCCGTTGCCCAAGTCTCCCGATTCGGAACCTCCAATCTTGTATCCTCCGAATTGGGTGTCGAGGGTCATTCCGAGTTCCAGTTGCCATTTTCCTTTGGGTATACCGATACGCAGGAACCCTTCTTTATGATGGTATTTGATACTCTTGGTGTACCAGTATTTTTCTCCGACTTGCTCCCGCTGGTATTTGTTATCTGTAAACCATCCGTACGAGATTTCTCCTTTCAGGCCTAAACGGGGTAGCAACTGTACATACTCGGGTATGCCTATCTGTACTTGTGGGATGGGACGCGCATTACCCGACCAGGTCATGCCGCCACTGCTCAGCTCTTGATTCAGCAATGGAGAATTCTGTTCCCGGCTTCCGGCAAAGAATCCAAACCACTTGTAACGGATGTCTACGTAAGCCTGCTGTACAATGAAGGAGGTCATGCTGAATCCGGCTGCTGCAACCAAATCCAGTGCTTCTTCAAACTTCCATTTTCCAAGTTGGTGTTTGTAGGATATTCCTCCACGTATGTAAGTATTGTTGTCGAGCGAAGTGAGTCCTTGCTGGTTGCTGACCTGCCAAAGAGGAGTATTGTCACCGGTATGCAGGGCTGCTCCATATTCTACGAATGAGGACAGCTGCTGTGCCAGCATCGTGTTCTTTCCTATGAACAAGAAAACCATCAGACAGAAAATAATACGCATAATAGTCTTTTGTTAAGTGTTTAGGTTTGTATACTCTTGCGAGGGCAATTGTCTTTCTATTCTTGACGAGTATAGTTAAACGGTACAAAAGTAGAAATTTTTCCGGTAAAAATTCCTTCTCTTGCCAAAAAACCTTTTTCAAATACATTTTCAATGTGCAATGTTCATAATTTGTTGATAAGAAAAATGCTCTGAAACTAGCGTATATCCGATATTTCCGCTACTTTTGTAGCATGATTGAATTAGCACAGCACATAGAAGTATTGTTATTGGAGAACGATTGTGTCATTGTTCCCGGTTTGGGAGGATTTGTAGCTCATTATACTCCGGCAATGAGAGTAGCGGAAGAGAATGTTTTTCTGCCCCCTACCCGTATTATCGGTTTCAATCCTCAACTGAAGATGAATGACGGCTTACTTGTACAATCCTATATGGCTGTCTATGATACTGATTTTTCTGATGCTACGCGGATTGTAGAAAAAGAAGTGGCGCATATATTCACTGCTCTCCATGAAGAAGGTAAGGTGGATTTGCCCAACATTGGCGAATTGCGTTACTCCATTCATGGTATTTATGACTTTGTTCCCTATGACCACAAGATAACCACTCCTTACTTATATGGGTTGGATAGTTTTGAAATGCAGGAACTGGCGGAACTGAAGAAACCGTACATGGAAAAGACCATCCGTTATTCTGTTCCAGTTGTGCCGGAAGACAAAAAGCGAAGGTTTGAGATTAAATTCAACCGTTCCTATTTGTCGAATGCGGTTGCCATGATTGCAGTGGTTGCCTTGTTTTTCTTTTTGTCTACACCGATAGAGAATACGGAAGTGGTTGAAGGAAATTATGCGCAATTACTTCCGAATGAACTTTTTGAGATGATAGAAAAGGAATCCCTTGCCATTAATCCGATTGTTGTTAGCCGGAAGGCCGACACTCCGAAAGCGTCGGCTCAAAAAAACACGGGGCAGAAGGCAAAGAAAAAGGTGGTTCCGGTTGCCGTAAGAGAGGTTAAGGTGGGCCAAGCTAACGCGCAGAATGCTCCGGTTGTTTCTCAGCCTAAGCAGCAGGCGGCAGAAGTGTCCTCTTCAACATCTGTAACAACAAAGAGTGAAATTCAAAAGACCACAGCAGGGACTGTCGCCCCGTCACTTGTCTCTACACAGAAATACCACGTCATCATTGCCAGTGTAGGTACTGAGAAGGATGCCGAAGCAATGGCAAAGCAACTGATTGAAAAAGGTTACCCTCATGCAAAAGCAATTGTTGGAGATGGTAAAATGCGTGTCAGCATTGAGTCTTGTGGTACAGAAACAAAAGCATATCAGGCATTGAACAGAGTTCGCCAGAATGAAACGTATAAGAACGCTTGGGTATTAAAGAAGTAGAAAGTAATCTACCCTTGCTTTATTTTTTAATTCTTTAATTTTTAACTATCATGAAGCGTATCCGTTGTCCCAAATGTGAGAATTACTTAACATTCGATGAAACCAAGTATACCGAAGGCCAATCACTGGTCTTTGTATGTGACCAGTGTAAGAAGCAGTTCAGTATCCGTTTAGGTAAATCAAAGATGAAAGCCCCTCAAAAGGAAGAACGTCCGGATGAAGCGGAGTTTAAAGAGGCTTTTGGCAGCATCACGGTCATTGAGAACGTGTTTGGTTTTAAGCAGGTACTTCCATTGCAAGAAGGTGACAATATCATAGGCCGGCGTTGCGTGGGGAATGTTATCGATGTGCCGATTGAGACTTCGGATATGAGTATGGACCGGCGTCACTGTATCATTAATGTAAAGCGTAATAAGCAGGGAGTGTTGATTTATACCTTACGCGATGCTCCCAGCCTGACGGGAACTTTCCTTAATAATGAAATTTTGGGTGACAAAGACCGTATTCGCATTGAGGATGGAGCCATTGTAACTATTGGTGCCACTACTTTTATATTGCGGGCAGCAGAGCAGGAAAGCCTTTAGACAAAAAAGAAAACTGTGACTTAATTATTTCCCATCAAATGTGGTATAAATAAAGCAGACCGTATAAAAACTCCTTTTGTACGGTCTGCTTGTTTAAAATCATAGGAATTAAAGAATACCTTTTACTGTTTCCTGCATGCCTTTTTCTTGGATGGATTTTAAGAAGCAGGTAATCATGTCTGTCAATCCTGGAACGGTATTCAAGTCTCCGTGTTCCCCCCAGATAAGGTCTTTGGCTGCCAATACGCCTTCTGCCACTTTGCGGGTGTCCCCCGTTGCCCAAAGGTCTTTCAATAACTGCATGATTTCGGGAGCATCATTCGGGATGATTTCTGTGCCGTCTGCGCGGGTACCTCCTTTGTAGTACGTGATGATGGCAGCCAGTCCCAATACCAGACCTTTCGGCAGTTCTCCTTTACGTTTCAAGTAGGTTTTCAGGCCAGGAAGGTCACGGGTTTGGTATTTAGGGAAAGAGTTCAGCATAATACTGGTTACGGCATGGTCAACAAACGGATTGTTGAAGCGCTCCAATACATCTTCTGCAAACTTTTTCAATTCGTTTTTCGGCAGGTTCAACGTTTCCATCAGCTCGTCAAACATCACTTTATGGATGTATTGTCCGATTATAGGATGCTGGCAGGCATCGCGTACAATATTTACCTCCGACAGATAGGCTACTGGAGACAATACGGTATGAGGTCCATTCAGCAAGGTTACTTTTCTTTCGTGGTAAGGTTTTTCGGAAGGAACAAACAATACATTCAGTCCGGCTTTGTCGGCAGGGAATTCTTCGGCGACTTCTTGCGGAGCCTCGATGACCCATAAATGGAAAATTTCAGCCTGCACTACCAGATTGTCATCGTACTGTATCTTTTCTTTTATAGCGGCAATGTCTTTGTGGGGGAATCCTGGAACGATACGGTCCACCAGTGTTGCATACACACCGCAGGCTTCCTCAAACCAAGCTCTGAACTCATCACCCAATTGCCATAATTCAATGTATTGATAGATTGTCTCCTTCAACTTGTGGCCATTCAGGAAGATGAGTTCGCAAGGGAAGATAATCAGTCCTTTGCTCTTGTCGCCGTTGAATGTCTTGAAGCGGTGATACAACAGCTGTGTCAGTTTGCCCGGATAAGAAGACGCCGGTGTATCTGTCAGCTTACAAGCAGGGTCAAAGGCTATACCTGCTTCCGTCGTGTTGGAAATGACAAAACGCATTTCCGGTTGTTCGGCCAATTTCATGAACTCATCGTTTTGAGTATAGGGGTTTAAGGCACGGCTGATTACATCTATCATAGTCAGACTGTTGATGGTTTCTCCTTTATCCAGACCTTGCAGATTTACATGATAAAGGTCATCCTGGGCATTCAGCATGTCAACCATACCTTTATCGATGGGTTGGACTACTACCACATTGCTGTTAAAATCGGTCTTTTGATTCATGTTATAAATAATCCAATCCACAAATGCGCGAAGGAAATTACCTTCGCCAAACTGGATAATGCGTTCCGGGCGTTGTGCTTTGGGAGCAGTTTCTTTGTTTAATGCTTTCATTTAAAAAATGATTTAAATGGTTGATATGTAATTTTTTGATTATTCAAACTCAAAGTAAAAGTCTATGTTTTCCTTCATCAATATGTCGATGGGCATGTATTTCACTGCAGTGACCGGTCTTTTAAATACCACGTGGTTGCATAAAGTCTTCACGCCACAATAGCCTTGCAGGCCTGGGCGTTGACCGATGAGAAAGGTTACTTCACCGGTTTTCAGGAACTCTGTATTTTTGTGTAAAAGGTCATATCCCACAAGTCCTGCCAGCTTCTGCCCCTTTTCGTGCAGATAATTTGCCACCTGATAAACACGGGAATTAAAAACAGCTCCCAGTACGGCTTGGGGATGTTCTTTAAAAAAAGCATCCAACATCCGTCTGTTGCCGTCAGTATCTTCCTTGTGCAACACAATGTCATGGATAGTCAAATCCTTATGTTCCTCGGAAAGGTATTGCATGAACCCCTCGAGGCGGCGTTGCATCTGGATTTCTGCCGGATTGTTTTTCTGATTGCTCAGGAATAACACAAGCTCCTGCCCTTTTTCATAGCTACGCATCAGAATCTTGGCAGCAATGTATCCGCTGGTTTTGGAATCTTGTCCGATATAACACAAGGCATGCGTCTGTTCAATATTGAAGTCTATGAATGCATAGGGAATATCCGCTTCCTCCAAATAAGTAGTGAGTTTTATGGTCTCCTCTCGGAAATTCGGGGCAACAAGTACGGCGTCGGCATTTTCCTCCCGGAGCACAGCACATGCTTCTTTATAGGAGGATTTGTCCGCATGCCGATAGTACAGATAGCTAACCCCAACATTGAACGGCCGTAATTCTTGTGCGGCACGGTCAATTCCCGCTGCTACAGCATGCCAATAATCATGTTCTATATAATAAGGTATAATGCAGACAATATGATAGCGCTTTTTAGCCGCCAGCCCGATGGCAAACATATTGGGATGATAATCTATCTCGTCGAGTACTTTCTGGACTTTTTCCCTACTGGAAACGGATACGTCTCCGCGGTTGTGCAGTACGCGGTCTACAGTGCCGGCAGAGACGCCGGCCATGCGTGCTATGTCTTTAATGGTATAGTTCTTGTTTTCCATCTTGAGGTATGCTGCCTAAGGCGGTAAAGGTGAGACGTCTGAAGCTTAAATATTATAAATATTCGCCGCAAAGATACGAATTATTTTGTTTCTCCAAGTAAAATTTCTACTTTTGTGTT
>OHNH01001055.1_pt1 | contig 11923 bp, 8 predicted proteins | sample 1569561 | NCBI WGS metagenome assembly OHNH01 (sample SAMEA3879510, study PRJEB24766) | human gut metagenome | biome: human-associated habitat; feature: feces | place: USA | collected 1985/1987
CGATATTAAAAGAAAGGGAACGTGTGATAATTAACTTCCTAATTATCATACAAGGAATAATGAGTAAACGTCGTGCAAAGAGAAGGGGCGGAACTTTAAGTGTTTCCATCATAGTTATAGCATTTCTTGTGGTTATGGTAGTCCAGGTTGTGCAGCTAAAGCAGAAGGAATCTACATATGCCGCACAAAAAGCGGAGCTTGAGAAGCAGTATACTAAAGAATCGGAGCGTGCTGATGAGATAGAAAGCATGCAGCAGTATATGCAGAGTGACCAGTACATAGAGGATATAGCAAAGAGCAAGCTGGGGCTTGCGTATGACAATGAAATAATCTTCAAGGAAAAGGACAAATAATTTTTGAAGATATAGTTGCGCTTTTTCGTCAAAACCTTCATTTTTGACCACATATAATCGTTGAAAAAAGATGGAGGCAAAAAGATGAGGATTGCAAATTTAAAAAAGGCTGTGTGGGGGCTTATGGCATTTGCATCCACACTGGTGTGTGTGATGGATTGTTATCCGCTGATACCTGCAGTGTATGGAGTTTATTGTCTGAGCAGTGGGCATACGATTATTTTTTACATAGGATTAATTATTGGAATGGGATACTTTATATCGATACCGTCGATATGTAAGTATCTCTTTATTATTGCGGTGATTTACTTTGGGGAAAGGCTATTTGTGAGAAAAAGCAGTAAAAACGGATGTCTGACAACAGCCGTTGTAGCAGCTTGTGCCACGGCGGTGATGAATCTGTCGGTAACATTTCTGGGAAAGCCGTATACGGATGAGATAGTGTTGTCGGTAGCAGAGAGCCTTGTTGTGTTTTCGATGGCCTTTGTGTTTTGCAGAGCATGCGAATATTTAAGTGCTCTTGAGCACAATGAAAACCCGGTCATAGCAGGACTTCTGCCCGACAGGGAGGAGGCATTTGCCACAGCAGTTTCAGGACTTTCAGGAATTATTTCGACTGCAAATGTCATGGCTGTAAAATGTACGGCAGATAAAATCCCTGATGAGAGTGAGAAAATACAGCTTGAGGTGACAGGGCGACTTTGTGCATGCTGTGAGGGCTGCAGTGTGTGCTGGACAAGCGGGACTTCGATTTCCGACAGTATAAAAATGCTTGCTGATGCAGTGCGCAAACGTATGAAAACAGAGGAAATTGTGCAAAACAGATATGTGGATGGCTGCCCGCACTATACGCGCATGGTGGAAGCCGCCACAGAGGCATTTGCCCGTATTGAGCTAAATGAAGCCTGGTACAGGCGTCTCACGGAAAACAGACGCGTCATAGCCACACAGCTTGACGCTATGGCAGAGCTCATGGATAGCTGGTGCAGGGCTGAAAAATGTATTGATAAAAAAAGAAGGCTGCGTCTTACAAGAGTTTATGTATATACAAAAGAGGCTGGTATACAGGTGGAAAATGCCCATATTTATGAGAACGCAAGGCAGCAGGTATGTATAAAGGCAGATGTCTGCACCAAGATAGATGGCGGGATTGAAATTTCAAAGTATGTGCAGGCGGTTTCACGCGCCATGGGAGTGAAGCTCAGGCAGGCACATGGGACAGTTTCAATAATATCCGATGAGAGGACATCTATTGTGCTTTACGAGGAGAATCAGTTCTATGCACTTTCGGGGGTGGCGACCAAAAAAAAGACCGGCTCTCAGGCAAATGGCGACAGCTGCAGCATGTTTCAGCTGGATGATGGCATGTATCATGTATGTGTATCTGATGGCATGGGCTCGGGCAAGCAGGCGCAGGCCGAGAGCACACTGGTGGTGGATTTGCTTGAAAAGCTTTTGGAGGCCGGCTTTAGCAGGGAAAGTGCCCTAAAGCTGATGAACTCTGCCATGGTCATATCGGCGGGCGAGGAGTCCTATTCCACGGTTGATTTTGCCACGATAGACATGTACACAGGTGAGCTTGAGCTGGCCAAAACAGGCGCTGCACCGTCATTTATCAAATCAGGGAAAAAAGTAAGTGTTATAGAAAATGAATCACTCCCGGCAGGGGTCGATGCCACGCAGGAGAGCAAACATTCAAAAAATACACTTCAAAGTGGCGATTTCCTTGTCATGGTAACGGATGGTGTGCTAGAATATCTGCATGTAAAGGACAGACAGGGGAAGCTTATGGATATCATCGCAGGCGTCAAAAGTGACAATGCAGGCGTGATGGCGCAGGAAATTCTGGACAGGGTGCTGCTTGACACAGGTGGATACGCCATGGATGATATGACTGTAGTTGCAATAGGAATCTGGGAAAAATAATGATTAGACGGACAAAAGAATATATTCTGGAAAACAAAATGATAAAAAATCACAGCACGGTGCTTGTTGCGCTGTCGGGCGGTGCGGATTCGGTCTGCCTTCTGCTGGTGTTAAATGAGATAAAAAGACAGTGCACAGATGAGCTTGATTTTGCGTTGGAGGCAGTACATGTGGAGCATGGCATCAGAGGAGCCGAGAGCAGGGAGGATGCGAGGTTTGCGTCAGACCTTTGCGAGAGGCTTAACATACCGTGCCATGTGCATTCTGTGGACGTACCGCAATATGCAGCAAGTCATGGACTCGGACTGGAGGAGGCCGCCAGGATATTGCGCTATGAAGCGTTTGAAAAGGAAGTCACCACTGCCTATGCAGCAGACCAAAAGCAGGGTAACAGCAGGCAGGCAGTCGTTGCAGTTGCGCACCATATGGAGGACAACGCAGAGACAGTTCTTTTTCAGATGCTTCGCGGAAGCGGAGCGAAGGGACTCGCCGGCATGCATCCGGTTTCCGTGAAGAACGGTGTCACCTATATCAGGCCGCTTTTATCAGCAACACGCGCACAGATAGAGGAATATCTAAAGGAAAACGGACAGGCTTTTGTCACCGATGCCACAAACGCTGACACAGCCTACTCCAGAAATAAGCTGCGCCATGATGTGTTTCCACTGCTTTTGCAGATTAATGACAGGGCGATTGAGCATATCAATGAGAGTGCAGGACAGCTTGCGGTGATGAATGATTTTTACGAGCAGCAGCTAAAAGAGGCGTGCGACAGCATGGTTTCAAAAAAAGAAGGCAGGGTGATACTTGAAATCAGTCGCTTTGAGAGTCTACATCCGGCATTAAAAAGCGGAGTGGCACGCGAGTGTATACATCTGGCATCAGGGCGGCTCAAGGACATCACGAGCACACATATCAGTGCACTTGTGAAGCTTGCAGGGCAGCAGTCGGGCAGAAAAATCAATCTGCCATATGGAATTATTGCGGAAAAATCATTTGGCGAGGTGATACTCTTCGCCGGAAGGTGTGACGATGAAAAAGAAGAAATTCACATTACGCAAAAAGAGCTTGAGGCACTGAGTGCCACGGGAGCGCAAAAAAACATAAAGCTTTCGGCAGATGGCTCATATGTCACACTTTGTATAAAAGATTTTAATGGTAAAATGGACGAAATTCCCAAAAAACCATATACGAAATGGTTTGATTATGATAAGATGAAGAAAGGCTTTGAAATAAGAACAAGAAAAGCTGGTGACTATATAATTGTGGATGACGAGGGCCATCATAAGAAGCTGAAGCAGGTATTTACAGGTGATAAAATTCCTGCACAGCAGAGAGCGGGGCTGTGGCTTATAGCCCATGAATCACTGGTGCATGCCATTATCGGATACAGATCCGGCTGCAGCGCACTTGTCACACCACAGACAGGAAAAGTACTTAAGATCACATTTTACGGAGGAAAACAAAATGGATTTTTCAAAAAAATATGATATTTCGGTTTACCTGACAGAGGAGCAGCTCAATAAGCGTATTGCAGAGATTGGAGCGCAAATCACAGAAAAATACAGGGGACAGTCAGTATATCTCATTTGCATACTCAAGGGCTCAATATTCTTTACCACTGAGCTTGCAAAGAGAATTGATTTGCCTATGACTATGGATTTCATGTCGGTATCCAGCTATGGCTCAGGCACAGAGTCATCAGGCGATGTCAAGATTAAAAAGGACCTTGAGCATTCTATCGAGGGAGAGAATGTCATCATCATAGAAGATATCATTGATTCGGGAAATACTCTTAGCAGGCTTTCAAAGCTCCTTGCCAAAAGAAACCCGAAGAGTCTCACAATCTGTACACTTTTGGACAAGCCTGAGCGCCGTGTGGTTGATGATGTAAATGTAGACTACGTGGGCTTTGTGATTCCTGATAAGTTTGTGGTAGGCTATGGCCTTGACTATGATCAGAGGTTCAGAAATCTGCCTTACATCGGCTTCGTCGAGGGCGAAATAAAATAAAAAGGAGAAGTAAATTGAATAAACAAAAAAGCGGTATGCGCGGAATAGGCGTATACATTATCATTGTATTTGCAGTAATCTGCATCTGGTACTGGCTGAGCGCCGGGGCTACATCAAACTCTTACACACAGAGTCAGTTCGAGAAGGATCTTGACAAGAATCAGGTGAAGAGCGTAAAGGTAGTGCAAAACAGGGAGATACCGACAGGAAGTCTGGAGGTGAAGTTCAAGGATGGCACATCAAAGGTGCTTTATGTATCAGATGTAAACAATATCGAAAAGACCATGACAAAAGCAGGGTACACCGACTATACAGTTGCGGAAGTTCCGGCTGAGAGCTGGATTATGACACTGCTTCCGTATCTTCTGGTATTCGGAGCCATGTTCATACTCTTTGCAGTGATGAACAACAACGCAGCAGCACAGGGCGGCGGTGGCAAGATGATGAACTTCGGCAAGAACCGTGCGAAGCTCACTACACAGGAGGAGAACCATATCAAGTTTTCTGATGTAGCAGGCCTAAAGGAGGAAAAGGAGGAGATTGCAGAGATAGTTGATTTCCTTCGTGATCCGGGAAAATACACCAGACTTGGAGCAAGAATCCCAAAGGGTGTCCTTCTTGTAGGACCTCCGGGAACAGGTAAGACTCTCCTTGCCAAGGCAGTAGCCGGAGAGGCAGGGGTACCGTTTTTCACCATTTCAGGATCTGATTTCGTGGAGATGTTCGTCGGAGTCGGAGCCTCACGAGTGAGAGATTTGTTTGAGGATGCCAAGAAAAATGCGCCTTGTATCGTATTTATCGATGAGATTGATGCAGTAGCCAGACGCCGTGGCACAGGAATGGGCGGCGGACACGACGAGCGTGAGCAGACATTGAACCAGATGCTTGTCGAGATGGATGGCTTTGGTGTCAATGAGGGCATTATCGTCATGGCAGCCACAAACCGTGTGGATATACTTGACCCTGCTATCATGCGTCCGGGACGTTTCGACAGAAAGGTTGTAGTAGGCAGACCGGATGTGGGCGGCAGAGAAGAAATTTTAGGTGTCCATGCCAAGAAAAAACCTCTTGCAGAGGATGTAGACTTAAAGCAGATTGCACAGACTACAGCAGGCTTCACAGGTGCAGACCTTGAGAATCTGATGAATGAGGCAGCAATCCGTGCAGCGGGCGAAAACAGAGAATATATCACACAGGATGATATCAGAAAATCCTTCGTCAAGGTTGGTATCGGAGCTGAGAAGAAGAGCCGTATCATCTCTGACAAGGAAAAGCGCATCACAGCCTACCACGAGGCAGGGCATGCAATCCTTTTCCATCTGCTTCCGGATGTGGGACCAGTATACACAGTTTCAATTATCCCTACAGGAGCAGGCGCAGCAGGCTATACCATGCCTCTGCCTGAGAAGGATGAGATGTTCAACACAAAGGGACGTATGCTTCAGGAAATCGTAGTAGACTTAGGCGGTCGTGTCGCAGAGGAACTTGTGTTTGACGATATCACCACAGGTGCATCACAGGACATCAAGCAGGCTACAAAGCTTGCGCGCGAGATGGTTACCAAATACGGTATGTCAGACAATATCGGTCTTATCTGCTATGCCGATGATGAGGAGGAGGTCTTCATCGGACGAGACCTCGCCCATGCAAAGAACTACAGCGAGGGCATAGCATCGGCAATCGATGCCGAGGTAAAGCGCATCATCGACGAGTCGTACGACAAGGCAAAGAGCATGATAGCAGAGTACCGCGATGTGCTTGACAGATGTGCAGCACTTCTTCTTGAGAAGGAGAAAATCACAAGAGATGAGTTTGAAGCACTGTTTGACGAGGACAGCAAAACAACAATTGAACATAATGTTTAAAAAATAGCTATACTTTTGTGCAGAATGACTATATGAAAAATATTGAATATGACTAAAGAACTATACAAATTGCATAAAAACAAACTACGATTTTTATGCAATTTGTGAACACTTATCGTTATAACCGTGATATTATAATAACCGTAAAAACCCCCCAATACATTATATAGTTTTTGCTATACCCCATAGTAAAAATACCTTCTCCTAAAAGGCAGCCGATCGCAGGCTGTCTTTTTTAATTTCTATATTATAGCTACAAAGTAAGGGATTGTGTGCCCGGGATGGTGCTTTGGTGGGGGATTGATGCCCTTACTGGAGCGCATAGAGAAGTTGCTTAGAGTCTGTCAGAATTATGCTTAGAGGAGCAGAAATGCCCGGCCATGGACGGCTGGGCAAGGCGTTATGCGCCATGGACGGCGCATAAAAGCCGGTTTCGTCAAGCATAGAAAGACTGTAAGCATAATTCCTACAGACTCTTAGCAGCGTAGCGTAGCGAAAGCGAGGGCATCAATCCCCCACCAAAGTATCGTCCCAGGCGCGCAATCCACGTATTAAAGAAAATAATTTGGTTACGATAAAATATGCTTGCATAATCACATCTATTGTGATAAACTATGCAAGTATCGTAATTGAATACATGGGCAGATTCCCGAGTGGCCAAAGGGGACAGACTGTAAATCTGCTGCAACTTGCTTCGATGGTTCGAATCCATCTCTGCCCATTAAAAAACCTCAAGTCGTATGACTTGAGGTTTTTGTGTTATTCTGAAATTATCATTTAATCGGCCTGCGCCCCGGTGGCGGTAAGCACAGACTCCCATGCCATCGTATCAGGCCAGTCCTTTGTATCAAAGCCATCACGGATACATCTGCTGTAGTAGTCCAGCTTGTTTCGTATCGGCGAATCATCTGTGAATCTTGCATCATCATAGATGCCGTTAATATAATTGTCTATCGCGGTTCCGAATATTTCAGAGCGGTCCTCTGTTGCAAAGGTCATGCCGTAGGAATCAATGAAATACCCGGATATGTGGTTCGATGGATCATCCGGATTGTAGTTTGCGTAGCTATCATCATAAGAGAAGCTGTCAGGGTTAAAGCTGTTCCATTTCCCCTCAGAAAACTCGCTCTTTTCATCGTAGGTGTGTATGAATGTAAGCCTCTGGTCAATCAGATGGGAAATCTCATGGCCTACAGTGTAGCTGAAATCCCAGCTGTAGTTGCAGTTTAGAACCATCACATTGTGGTTGTTTATTATATTTACGAAGCCACTTGGCTCATTTATCATATCTGAGTGGCCTGATGAAATATCACCGCACAGATAGATTCGCATGCCTCTTATATCGCCATAACACAGCTGTGTGAAAAAGTCATCAGGGAAACAGTCAAGTATTTCCTCAAGCGAATCCAGAGCGATCGACAGCTTATCCTTGTTCTTGAATTGATGGATATCGTAGTAATCAATTCTCTTTGGCACCTCAGGCCCGAAATATATGGAAAAGCCGTATTTCTGTTCAAGGGCTGTGATACGTGCATTTATGTCGGATAAATCACCCCAGTCATATGACGCGGTGTCAGGTATCAGAGTGACCTCGTCGCCGTATGTATTGTAGTCAGAATCCTTCCCGGCCTCCTCCATAGCTTCCTGATTTTCATCGGTACTGTCAGCGGGGTCTATGGCAGAATATGGGGATACATATGAGCCATCATCGCGTAAGGCCTGTAGCAGTGTATCACAGTCATTGTATGACGTGATTTCGGCTTTGCTGTCATTCTTGCCCTTGTCGAGTGACCAGATGAGAATTTCCGGGTTGCACTGCGCTGTGTACAAAAGCATCATCACACAGTTTGCATCAGGCAGATATACCGAGTTGGCAGAACAGTAGGTCTTGGTATCGGCTGCCGCAGAGTCGGATGAGCTGTCGGACATTTTGCCTGTGTTTCGAGTCGCCAGGTTGTATGAAAAGGATGAACTGACACCGGTGGCGGGTGAATATTTATAGTAACTGATGATGTTGTCCGAGGATAAATCCTGGCATCGTATGAGCATGTCACCATCCTCTGCCAAAGTCACATCCACCACATCCGGCAGTGAAAAAAAGCTGTTTTCTCCATCGGATGAATGATAGTTCCAAATATTGTTGGCCGTATCTGCCTCGATTACAAAGCCCTTTGAGTCGACACATGACATGGAAAAACTTTGTCCTTCGTAGGTTGAAAGCACTGTGTTATCGTCAAGCCTTATATCAGAGACTGCATATTTGTAGGTATCGGGTGTGACACCTGACACGAGAGCATATTTTCCGTCAGCGGAGGTGGCAATCTGTGAGACATCATAATAATTGCCGGGATTCGGCACATCGCCATCATCAGAATCTGATGTATCGCAATTGCCATCATAGTCCTCAGGATTATATTTGCAGGTTTTTATCTCCTTTAAATCTTTATCATAGATTGTTGCCCTGCCGGCATCGGAATTAATGAGCCAGAGTCGGTCACCTTTTATCATGTAGTCATCACAGTCGGTTTTGTCGTGAGTGAGGCTTGCCGTGATTTCATTGGACCAGGGATTATATACATCAAATGAATACTTAACGGATTGATCATCGGTCTCTATGATGGAATTATTGTAGCTGCCCTGTCCTACCATAAGGATGTTATCACCAAACTGTCTTGTATCATTGTACGGCTGCCCCTCAAAGGCGACATTGTGCAGGATAGACAGGTTGCTGCTGCCTTTAACACTTGTGGCATCCTCCCAAAACGCAGGTGATTTGTGCAGAATAGCCTGCTTTTGTGCGGGACTCTTGAATAGATAAGAGACATCCGAAAAAGAACAGGCTGTCATGGAGATTGCACTGAAAAATACCAGCGAATATGTAATTAAAGTGGTTACATGTTTGCGTTTGAACAATTTTGCCTCCTTTGGAAGGTGGTATATATGCAGGCTATTCCTCAGCAGCATGTGCGGTGGAAACTCGTGCAGTAGATTCTCTTTCAATCAGCCTTGGACGTAGCTGTGTGCGGCTGATTGGAATATGGTGAATGAGCGAATTCAATATAATATATGCACAGCGGCCCAGATCATTACACTCCTGTCTGACAGTGGTAAGAGGAGGGGTAAGGGCTGCGGCAAACTTGACATCGTCAAAGCCGACCACACTTATATCATTTGGCACATTGAAGCCGTGCAGCTGGCACTCGGAGATAACACCCTTTGCTATAGTGTCGCTTCCGCAGAGGATAGCGGTGGCACCTGCTGCAATAAAATTTGAAACGTAATACTGTGCGGTTTCAGGAATATAGTAGCCGTGTCCCATGAGCTCCGGGTAGATTTCAAGACCGGCATTGCGCATAGAGTTTTCAAAGGCTTCCTGACGCTGATCCGAAACCAGGGAAAAAAGAGAACCATTGATAAAGGCAATCTTTTTATGGCCCAGATTGTGCAGATGCTTTACAGCCATGTCAATGCCCTCGTAGATGTCGGTGCCTACATAGGCTACATTGGGATTGTTTTCTATATAGTTATCAAACAAAACGGTAGGCATTGTAGTATTTTTGAGCTGCTGCATCCATTCATCGTGAAGAGCAAAACCTACCAGAAATGCGCCACAATAGCCATTCTTTAATATATATGTATCATATTTTTCTTCTGCCTGAAGCTGAGGTGTGACAGGGATGATGTCCACGTCCCATTTGTGCTTAAAAGCATTCTGTTTGAAACCAAGCACTACATCATATCCGAACTCATCGATAGACTCGTAGTTCATATTTTCAATAAACAGAGCCAGCTTGCGGTTTTCTACCTTTCTGGAGCGCTTTGTGCTGTAGCCCATTTTGACAGCAGTGTCTAAAACTGTCTGACGAAGCTCCTCACTTATATCGCTGGCACCATTTAATCCCTTTGAAACAGTGCTGATTGACACGCCCAGCCGGGCGGCAATATCCTTAATAGTAGCCATAGTATTTGTCCTTTCTTATGTGATAATTAAATTATACATTTACTATCAGAAATAGGCAATATTTTCTGTAATAAATTTTTCGAAAAAAATCTTTGAAACTGTGGTAATAACTACCAAAAAATGAATGTAAATTACGTGAAAAATGGCAAAAATGAGTTTAAAACCACTAAAAAGATTGACAAATCTGACAATAGGAAATAAAATAATCTCAGATACGAAAAAAATAGAAAATTTTAGGAAAGAGGAATGGTAATTTGGAGGCCAAAGAAAATCTCAGAGGCTCCGGAATACTTCTTTCAATCTCGAGTCTGCCGTCACCATATGGTATAGGTACTCTTGGGAGAGAGGCTTACAATTTTGTTGATCTCCTTGGTGATTTGAAACAGAAGTACTGGCAGGTTCTTCCGGTTGGCCCCACCATATTTGGCGATAGTCCATATCAGCCATCATCAGGCTGTGCGGGCAATATCTATTTCATAGATTTAGATAAGCTGGTAGATGAGGGGCTGTTAGAGAAGGAAGAGATCCTGGGGTATAACTGGGGCACAGACGAATCAGAAATTGATTATGCAGCATTGCATCAGAACAGATGCAAGATTTTACAAAAAGCGTTTGAAAGATTTGATACAAATGCACAAGATTTTCAGGATTTTGTAAAAAAACAGTCGGAGTGGCTTGAACAATATGCATTATTTATGACACTGAAAACCGACAATTTATACAAAAATTGGAGCGAGTGGCCAAGCGAGTATAGAAATCCGCAAACGGTTGCGCTTGAAAAGTACCAAAAAAAGAATTATAATACAATTACTTTTTGGAAGTTCTGTCAATATAAATTCTTCGAGCAATGGGAGGATTTAAAAAATTATGCTAACTCAAAAGGTGTCTACATAATAGGCGATATCTCATTCTATGTAGGATATGACAGTGTAGATGTGTGGGCAGAGAGACAACTCTTTATGATGAGCGCAAACGATACACCAGAGTATGTTGCAGCTGCCGGTCCTGATAAGTATTCAGAGAGCGGACAGGTGTGGGGCAATCCGATGTATGACTGGGATGCCATGAAGGAGGACAACTTCTCATGGTGGAGAAAGCGAATGCGTGTATGCAGAGAACTTTTTGATATTGTCAGGATTGATCATTTCGCAGGAATTGTGAAAGCATATGCGGTACCGTACGGACAGGATAAGAGCCTATCCGGGAAATGGTTCAAGGGACCGGGACGCAGGCTTGTCAATGCAATTAACGAAGAGCTTGAAGGGGTTAATGTAGTGGCTGATGATTATACATCAGCAAGCCTTTTACCGGGAGTGAAAAAGCTCCTTGCAAAATCGGGCTGGATGGGAACTAAGGTCATGATGTTCGCTTTTGATGGTGATCCGACAAACGAATATCTGCCACACAATTATACCGATTCACATGTAGTTGCATATATTGGCACACATGACAATGAGACGATAGTTGGTTCATTCAGTGACAAGACAGATTATGAGCTTGCTTATATGTATGAGTATCTGAATATTGAAAATAAATCACAGGTTCCAAATGCTCTTATCAGGGAGCTGTATCACAGCACCGCAGAGCTGGCGATAGTCCAGATGCAGGATATATTAGAGCTTGGAAATGAGGCGAGGATGAATTATCCTTCGACAGTCGGACATAACTGGAGATGGCGTATGACAAGTAAGCCACACAGATTGGACAACGAAAAGATAGCCTGGATTAGAAACATTGCGGTGGTTTACCGCAGATAATTAATTTGATATAAGTTGCACGGCAATTTATATATATACTTTTTTACA
>OHNH01001056.1_pt1 | contig 11920 bp, 9 predicted proteins | sample 1569561 | NCBI WGS metagenome assembly OHNH01 (sample SAMEA3879510, study PRJEB24766) | human gut metagenome | biome: human-associated habitat; feature: feces | place: USA | collected 1985/1987
GTTCCAAAGAAGAGCTGAAGGAGATTCTCGGACTTTAGGTTCTGCTGATTGAACGAGGAAACGAACCATATAAAGGACTATGGGCGTTTCCTGGTGGCTTCCTGAATATGGACGAAAGCGCCGAGCAAAGTGCAAGGCGTGAACTGATGGAAGAAACGGGAATGGTGGCTGGATACATGGAGCAGTTTCATGCCTTCACTGATCCTGACCGCGATCCTCGCGAACGAGTAATCACAATAGCCTACTACGCCCTGTGCAATATTCAGGAAGTAAAGGGTGGCGATGATGCTGCAAAGGCTCAGTGGTTCAGCATCGACGAGATACCGCAGCTGGCGTTCGATCACGACTGCATGCTGTATCTTGCTCTTTCGGCGCTGCGCGAGAGACTTCATTTCCGACCCATCAGCCAACTGCTGCCCCGAGAAATTCACAAAGGAAGAACAGCAACTGCTCTACGAGACAATAATGGACGTAAAGCTCGACAGCCCCAACTTTGCCAAGAGATAGATCTGATACAAAAATGAGACATGAGACTATAGACGGATTCAGATAGTTCGTGAACAAGTTCAGTAAGTTCAGAGAAACAACTACCGATACTACAGAAACTATTTTCAAAATAACATGTTGTTCAGAAACAATATAAGGTCAAACAGAGACTGTCCACATGCAAAATCCTGCCATTTTATTTTGTGGTTTCAGTCATTTGTACTAACTTTGCAAAGTTAATATACAATATCTCGGGGTTGACTGGATTTGACAAGAAGCTACGCCTACTATTATTCAATGAAATTGAAAAGATAGAGATCGCTGTGCGTTGCGCTATCGTCAACTTTGGAACTGAAATGACAGGTGACCCTTTTTGGATGACTGATGCCAACAATTTTTCAAATCCGTCCAAGTTCAATCGCTCTATACGTCTTATAGAAGATGAACTAACCATACAAAAGAGGATTTCATCAACCATTTCAAAGAGACATATACCAATCAGTACCCACCTTCATGGATGCTGACCGAGATATTGCCATTTGGGGTAATCACCAATGTTTATTCTAACATCAAGAATAAGAAGATAAAGAAGCGTATTGCACAGTCATTTGGCTTGCAAGTTGCACCTTTTGAATCTTGGCTTACCATTATCACTGTAACAAGAAACTCATGTTGTCATCATGCACGTGTATGGAATAGGGTATTCTCTATTCGTGCTACCATGCCAATTAGAATGTCACGTCCTTGGATTACCTTGCCGACAGATCCATTGAAAGTGTACTTTGATATGTGCATCATCAAGTACTTTCTTGACATCATATCTCCAAATAACGATATGCTTGATAAGATGAACAGACTTTTTGCTACGTTTTCAGCAGGATTATCAGAAAAATCCTCTAAATGCGTGTGTTTCTCGATTTTTATTTGTATTTTTGCCATGCCGTTCAGAGTTCTGCTATGCCTGTTGTCGCGACACGAAGGTTAGTGAAAAATCTGGCAAGGCAAAAGGCCCCGAGCACCAATCAATTGCTTAGGCGCTTATAAACAACAAACATATAGTGTTGCAGAAACGAGGAATACTATTAGCCTATGCAATACCCACTCATATCAGAATATCTCGCTGCCATTCAAGATGCTCACGACAATCTTGATAAGCTGAACCATTTAGTGCCCGTGCTGGAAAAACATGGCGAGCCGTATCGTAGCAGCGGTGCGTTTGCCGTCGTGTTCAAGATGAAGGACGAGCAGACTGGGAAGTGCTACGCCCTGAAATGTTTCACCGAGGATCAAGAAGGACGCGCGGAGGCATACCGCCAGATAGCAGAGGAATTGGAATTTGTCGATTCGCCTTATATTACTTCCGTGAAATACCTGGAGAAGGAACTGTTTGTTGACAGCAATTGTGAAGACGACGAGTTCCCCGTGCTGCTGATGGACTGGATTGAGGGCGAAACGATGGAGACGTACATTGCCGAAAACTATACAGACAGCTATGAAATGTCGATGCTCTGCTACCGTTTCTGCAAGATGGCGGCTTGGCTTCGCTCGCAGTCTTTTGCGCATGGCGACATCAAGCCCGACAATATCATAGTGCGTCCGGATGGAACGCTCACCCTCGTTGACTACGACGGCATGTTTGTGCCAGCGATGAAAGGTCAGAAGTCGCCGACTATCGGCACCAAGGACTTCTCGCACCCCCTTCGCACCATTGACGACTTCGACGAAACCATTGACGATTTTGCCTTGGCCTCCATTGCCCTCTCGCTCAAAGCCATCTCTCTTGATTCGTCCCTGCTTCAAAGCTACGGAGCATCCGACCGTCTCCTTTTCTCTGCCACCGATTATCTCGATTTGAGCAAGAGTAAGATCTTCGCTGCCCTGCAAGGTTTATTGGCAGACGTGGAGGCAAGAACCCTTCTGTCGATGTTCCTATTAGCCAGCGCCCAAAAAGACTTGTCCATGTGCTCCTTCCGATTGTTTGGGTTGCAGAAGCCGAAGGAAAAGGAAGTGTGGAGTACAGAGGTTACCGAAGAGGACCTTAAAAATGCTGTAGAGGATGAGTTTGGCGTAAGATACAGCAAGGATTGGAAAAGATTGCTTAAAGCACCATCAAGGTTAACTGGTAGATACTCTATCAGGAAAGGAACGAAGGTTGTCGGAAAAGGCGCTTTCTTCAATTGTATTTTCATCACAAGTATCAATATTCCAGAAGGTGTTACAACTATTGGGGAACACGCTTTTTCATGCTGTTATTCCCTCACAAGTATCAATATTCCAGAATGTGTGACCAATATTAGGGAACACGCTTTTTGGTGACTGTATTTAGAGCCTTATAACTAACCACAACTTACTATGACTAACTAACCATAAAGCCTTGATTTTCAATACTATTTGATTTTTAACACTTTCTGAGTGCTTTTTGGCAGTTCCCGATTTTCCACATATTTTTGCAACGTATTTCTACCGTGGAGAATTTGCGGAGCTTTTATTTTGTCATATCGTGAACGTAGATGACAAGGGTTTACAAGTGGTTACGATGAAGGACAGATTTGAAGCTGATAGGCAAAAAGCGTAATATCGTGGACAGGGTTGACAAAGGTTGTCAATGGTTCACTTCCGTTTACTCCATCAGTGGAATACTCAAATGAATTTGAACAATGCAATATCAAAGAGTATGAGACCGACAAGAAAATGTGAATTTTGTGGCAAGACATTCGTGCCAAGAAGCGGTATGCAGAAATACTGTTCCGAGGAATGTCAGGCAGAGGCAAAACGTCTTAGGAAGAAAAGACAGCAAGACTTGATTAACGGTATTGAACCTATCATGGATCTGCAACATCAGGAGTATCTTACCTTCTCAAAGGCAGCTGTGCTGATGGGATGCACCCGACAGTATATCTACAAACTTGTGGCTAACGGCAAGTTGAAGGCATCAAGATTGAGCAGCAGAATGGCATTCGTTAGAAAGGCTGATATAGAGAAGATGTTTGAGGGTAATCCCTACAAGCGTGTGGTTCCTGCCAGCAAGAGCAAGCTCTGTAAAAAGGCAAAAACAGAAAAGCCAACACAAAACCAGGAACCAACAAAAGGGAAAGAGGAGAATGAGGTGCTTGACTATTATTCGGGTGAGGAAGTGATGTCCATTTATAAGGTCAAGAAGTCTTGGCTCTACACATCCGCCAAGCGCAACCAGATACCGATGTGCCGTATCGCTGGCAAGAACTATTACAGCAAACGGCATATTGATGAGTTCTTCGGTACTGCCGTTGACATCAACAGCATCACGGAATGGGTGACCGCTGATGATGTGGAGGAAGCCTTTAGCATGAGCAAGTCAGCACTTAGGGCATACACCTACCGTCATAAGATACCGACCAAACGTGAGTATGGTCGTACCTATTATTCTAAGGAACATCTTGAAGAATTGCGCAGGACTGACCTCATGAGCGATGACAACTATTATACCACAGAACAAGTGCAGCAGTTGTATGGTCTGACAAGTGCAAACATCTGCCATATCGTGAGAGTTCACCATATCAGTAAGGTAAAAGTGGGTGTAAAGAACCTGCTTTTGAAGACGGATGTGGAGCGTGCAATGGCAGAAAGGGCAGCAAAAGGACTGTGATTTCAAATGATTTCATCATTATCCATCAGTTACTATGAATAATTGGAGTCACGGAAGCATCATTCTGTTATTTTGCAGCTGTGAAGAGACACTTCACCACGAATAATCATCAATAATACATATCAGTTATGAGCAACATCTGCAAGACCGTATCATTGCGTACACGCAAAATCAAGGACGGACACATGCTGTCCTATTATCTTGACTATTATCCAGGCTATCGTGACGAGAGCACGATGAAAGTCATCCGCCATGAGTCGCTTGGCATCTACATCTATGCCAAGCCGAAGAACCAGACGGAACAGAAGTACAACCTCAACCTTACGGCAAGAGCCGAGGCAATACGCTGCCGTCGCTTCGAGGCTATCGTCAACGAGCGTTACGACTTCTTCGACAAGGAGAAAATGAAGGGAGATTTCCTCGCCTATTTCAAGAAACTGGCGGACAAGAAGAACTCCAAGTGGCAGCACGTCTATATGCACTTTCGTACCTTCACGCAAGGCAAGTGTACCTTCGGGGAGATAAACGTGGACTTGTGCAACAGGTTTCGTGAGTATCTGCTGACAGCACCACAGGGACTGCATAAGAACAGAAAGCTGCATATCAACTCAGCAGCCAACTACTGGTCAACTTTCCGTGCATCAATCCACACAGCCTATCGTGACCGCAAGATAAAGGAGAATCCAAATGGTTTCTTGGAACGTATCGAGACTATCCCGACTGACAAGGAGCATCTTTCACAAGACGAGCTTATCCGCTTGGCATCCACTCCATGCTCCGCCCCGGCATTGAAGCAAGCCTTCCTGTTCTCTTGCCTAACGGCATTGAGAAAGAGCGACATCAAGAAGCTCACTTGGGAGGAGATACAGCCATACGGCAGCGATGGTGTGATGTATGTCACCACACGAATGCAGAAGACAAAGGACATCGTGCATAACCCAATCAGTGAGGAAGCCTTGGAACTGATTGGCTATTCACCGGATAAACGAGGCAAGGTGTTCCCCGATTTCAAAGACTCCATGACACAGGCACCATTGAAGAACTGGCTGAAAGATGCAGGGATTACCAAGCATATCTCCTATCATTGCTCACGCCACAGCTTTGCCTGTCTCCAGTTGGACGCAGGAACAAGTATTGCCGTAGTGCAGCGTTATCTAGGTCACAAAAATGTGGCAACAACAGAGGTGTATGCCAAGATTTCCGATGCTCAGAAACGTGCTTCGGTTGGCTGTATCACCTTGAAGAAGTAACCATTTGACAATAACACGCAGAAAAGGACTGTTGGAATGATAGTGTTCCAATAGTCCTTTTCTCATTTTGTTGGTTCTATTTGCTGTCATGGATAGAACCAATTCGACAAATACATTCCAATTTCTGTTGATATTAAAGAGGAACTGCAAATATCCCTTTTCTTCATCCTTACCTTTGTAGCCAGTAATAAGCAGCAACTGGCACTAACGAGAAGTTTAAAGTATGATTCAGAGTATGATATCATATTAGAACGCTAATAAAGCGTAAAAGAAAGAGTGCCAGAGAACGTAAATGCGGCTTTTACATGCTTCTGCATCTAACTTTGTGGAAGTTTTTGAACGAATAACAATAAAACGAATACAATAATGATAGAAAACAAGACAACTTCAGATTGTACCATCTACGCTTTTGTTGGTACGGCAATTCTCGCCATCTCTCTTGTCGTGGCTATGTATGTAGGCAATGACTTTCACCAAAGTCTGTTTGTCGAGTCAATCATCTTTGTAGGAAGCAACATCCTGCTTTGGGCGATATTCATTTCCATGGTGAATTATCCCTATGAACTGATGACCATTGGTAGCAACAGCAAGACAAAGAAAAACGTTGTAGAAGCAGAGCCAGCAACAGAACAAGAACAGCCAATGCAAACCTTACCACAAACAGAGTCTGTAAAATACAGTCATGAAGACTATGCCAAGTGTGTAGAGGCACAAGAAAAAGAAGCACAGGAGGAAAAGGATAAGCGAACAAGAACCGTACTTGACTATGTGCATCGTACCATGTCAAGGTTTCTTTATGAGGAAGATTTGTACAAGGTAATAGAGGCTGTCAAGGAATGGAGCAACGACACCAACTATACCCCGACAGCAATAAACCGTTTCAAGGAAAATGTTGAGAATATCCCTTTAAGACACTTCGTGTGGAATATCGCAGAACGTTTGGGTAAACGTGATTACACAATGGCAATGCGAATAGCCTTTGTCAAGGTTTTATTTCCAAAGCCGTTTGAAGGCTTGGACTACAGCACATTGAAGAACCTGAAAGCACCATGTTCCAATGATGTCATTCCGATTGATGAGCCTGTCAATGGAGGATATGAGTTTCATGATGTTAAAGAGGAAACTCCCGAATAATCCCCATTGTTAGAGTTATTCCTTCGTGAATGACAAATGACTGTCACGAACCTCTGTAACGGAAACATCATTCTGTTCCTTTGTCCCAGTTTTTTAGAACAACTTGTATATGACAAAGGAATTAACTTTCAACGACCTTCCAATGGTCGTTGCCCAGCTTCGGGATGAAGTGGTGGGCATGAAGCAGATGATCGTCAGTCTGCAATCACAGAACAAGCCACACAAGGCGAACACGCACATACCTATGAGTGTGGAGGAGGCATCGGCATACCTGAAAATGCCGATGGCAACTCTCTACATGAAACTTGGCAACGGCAGCATTCCCGCCACCAAGCCAGGCAAACGTTATTGCCTCTATCAGGATGAACTTGACAAGTGGCTGGAGACTAACCGCAAGAATCCGGTACCTCTCACAGCAGATGAGGAGAACGCAGCCATTCTTGCAGGAAACAAGCGCAAGCCGAAACCCTTAAACTGGTAATATCATGGATGCGCTTGAACTCTGTAACAAAATCAACATGGAAGCCGAGTCTTTAGCGGACTCAGGCTTCCCTCTTGAGGTATTTCCACAAAAAATGCAGTCCATCATCATAGACATGGTGGTGCACGGCAATTTCAAGGTGGATTATGTCGCCATGTCCATGCTGTCGGCAGCATCAGCGGCTCTTGGCAATACCTATCGTATTCACGTTAAGCAGGATTGGGACACGAATGCCGCCCTTTATATCATATTGGTTGGCAGACCTGGCATGGGCAAAACTCCACCATTACAGCTTGCATACAAGCCAATTCGGGAGTATGAACGAAAGCTGTTTGACAAGTTTTGCTATGAACTTGACCTATATGAGGCAGCATGTGCAACAAAGGAAAGCGGAAGCAAGGAAATGAAGAAGCCTATTCTGAAAAGGGTCACATTGGATGACTTTACATTGGAGGCTCTGGTATTGGAGCATTACAACAACTTGCGTGGCATAGCCATCAACTATGATGAAATTCTCGGATTGCTTGCCAATACAGACAGGTATGGGAAAAATCCCATGCTTGAACGCCTACTTTCCATCTGGAGCGGATGCCACTTGGAGAACACACGTGTCAAGAATGACCGCCCACAACGTGTAGAAGAGCCATGTGTCAACATCATCGGTACAACACAGACCAAACGAATGAAGGAACTGATGGCTTCCAAATTCATGGATACAGGTTTTCTTGACCGTATTCTGGTTGTATATCCCAAATCCAAGAAAGTTCCACACTGGCTGGATGAGGAAGACAGCCATGTGCGCCAGAGCGAGGCTTCAAGAAAATGGGCTGACATCATCGGGAAAATCTTTGGACTTGACTATGCAAGGTGTAATGACACAAATGAATGTTGTCCAAATATCATTTATATGGACAAGGACGCACATTCCCTTTTCTTTGGTTGGTGGAACAGAAATGTGGATGCCATCAATGCCATAGAGGACGATGAAGATGTTGAAACGAGGGTGATGAAGCACAATACCCACGTCGCACGCATTGCCTTATTGCTCCAAGCTCTAAGATACGCCTGTGGCGAGAGCCATCTGCAAAGTATTGATGTGGATTCCATAAAAGGAGCATTACAGCTCAATGAATATTGTGAGAATTGTTATCAACGCTGCCGAGCCTTTGTTGCTGAAGACACCTGTGATTCTATGTCCAAGGAGTTGTTGTATCTGTTGGAAGACAGTTTTGACACAAAAACTGCCATTAAAACAGGAATGGAGAATCTGCGTGTTACAGACCGTACTGTGATGAACTATATAAAGGAGCTTATGAAGTCTGGACTAATCACAAAGGCAAAGAAAGGATTTTACGAAAAAGTAAAGTTCGAAACAGGACAGGCAACTGAAACATAAACCAACCTGTTTTCAGTATTCATTTGTTTCAGTTTTTCAGTTGACAAGTGCGTAACTGAAAACATGAAAGAACTGAAAGCTGAAATTCACCAATAATTCATTTCAGTTACGATGATGAACGAGTATAGATTTCACTTGGAGAAATACAGATCGGGTAATCGTTACACATGCCCGAATTGTGAGCGCAAGCGTTGTTTCACAAGATACATAGATGATGAGGAGGAAGTATCCTTCCCTGACAATGTAGGCAAATGCGACCATGAGCATAGTTGTGGGTATCACTATACTCCTAAAGACTATTTCCGTGAGCATCCAGACTTTCTGTCTAAGGACAAATTGCCATATCCGACAAGAAGGAATATCCAACCGAAAGTCGTAGGAAAGCCTATTTCCTATATCGCCAACGCTATTATGGAGCGTTCCTTGTCTCATTACGGAATCAATCCGTTATACCAGTACCTTTCCAAGGTCTTTGGTGAACAAGAGACAGAAAGGCTGATGAAGATGTATCATGTCGGAACATCCTATAAGTGGGGAGGCTCAACCATTTATTGGCAAGTTGACAAGGATGATAAGGTGAGGACTGGCAAGGTCATGCTATATAATCCCAAAGACGGACATCGTGTGAAAGAGCCACGTTCTTATGTTGGATGGGCGCATGCTTTTCTTCATCTTCCAGATTTCAACTTGTGCCAATGTTTCTTTGGTGAGCATTTGCTGGCACAGCATCCCACAATGTCGGTCGCTATTGTCGAGAGTGAAAAAACTGCCATAATCGCATCCCATTTCATCCCTAATTTCATCTGGCTGGCAACTGGAGGTATGCATGGCTGTCTCAACCAAATCGCTGTCAAGGTATTGGGAGGTCGGGACATCATTCTGTTCCCTGACCTTGGAGCAACGGACAAATGGAAATCAAAAATTCCATTGCTGCAATCTGTTTGCAAAAGGGTTGTCATAAGCAACATCTTGGAAGACAATGCCACCGATGAACAAAAGACCAAAGGTCTTGACATTGCCGACTTCCTGCTGATGACGGAAACACCGCAGATGGCGCTACAAAGGCTGATAAAGCAACATCCGCCACTCCAACATCTGATAGACAGTCTTGGGTTGGTGCTGATGGAAGAGTCATAGCAGAGTTGGTAAGGATCTGCGAGCAGGCTTGCGTGACGGACTTTCACAAAAGTCCTAAACATAATAGGGACTTTTAGATTCACCTGCTGACGCTGTTCACTTAAAAAGTCCTTCTATTATGCTCAGGCTCCGCCCGAGACCTGCTACCAGTCATACTATAACAATGTTACAAACTCAAACAAGATTTTTATGGAAAGAAACATACCACGTGCCGCCATCCATGTAGGCACAGACAAGAAATCGTTCTCGTCTCAAGTAGGCAACGAGGCAGAACGCAGAGGTTGGGACGAGAAGCGTTACCAACTCAAAAATGCGGACATAGACAAGAACAACCATTATAACTACTCACGCAAGAGACTCAACTTTGAGATAGTCAAGGGCGAAAAGATAGTGCCTCTTGGTTCCCAGTCGGTGCCGTTGCATGAACGCTTGCAGCACAAACTTGATGAACTTGGCTTCAAGCCGTATATGGATGCCAAGCGTCCCGACCAAGTTTCAAGGAACAGTCCGAACTGCACTGTCGGCATCATCTTCAGTGGTGACCATGATGTGCTTAACAGGCTTGCCTTTGGTGAACAAAAACTCAACACATCAGATCCAAATGCTGACCACTGCAAGGTTGTATTGCAAAAAGGCATCTATGACTGGGCATTGGACACCTACCGCTTTGCATGTGAGAAATGGGGAGAAGAGAATGTCATCGGCTTTGATGTGCATTGTGACGAGACAAGCATCCATGCCCATGTGCAGACCGTGCCTGTTGAACAAGTAAGGAAACGTGGGCGCATCGGAAGCAAGTACATTCACAAGGATAATCCAGAAAATGTTCTTACAACCAAAGAATGGAGAGCACTTCCAAAAGAAGAACGTGACAACTACACAAAATCGGAAGCGGCAAAGGGTGTTGTTGAAAGGGTCTCTTATGCCAAAGTGTGGGGAGAGCGAGCAAAGGACAAATCACAATACCTTTCCCAACTGCATACTGACTATTACAACAAGGTAGGGCATAAGTATGGCTTGGCAAGAGGCTTCTCCTATGATGAACTTTCAGAGGAAGAGAAACGGGGACGCAAGCATAAGAACAAGGTGGTGCTTGAAGCTGAACGTCAGGCGAAAGTCGCTCTTGACAAAGTGGAAAAGTATGCTGTACTTGCCCTGATTGACAAGAAGGAGCTGACCATTCCTTTACTCAACATCAAGGCTCCAGTTCAAGAAGCGATGAATGCCGTAAAGAAAGAACTTGCCATCCCGATTCCTACTATTATCGGACAAAAGGCGTGGCGTGAGGAGCGTGTAGCTAATATCTACGCTGCAATCAAGGCTCTTGTAGCAGCCGTTAATGCAGAACGTGACAAGCAGAATGAAGATGTACGCAAGTCTGTCAACAAGACATACACTTACTATATGCAGAATCTCAATAAGCAGATAGAGGAGAACAAGTCGCTTCGTGCCGAGAATGATGCGCTAAAGACTGAAAACAACAAAGTCAAACAACGCATCTCTCAACTTGACGAGAAGGCTGTGGAGCGAGTGACTACTCAACTTGTATATGCGAAGGAAGAACTCGCCAGTGCCAAAAGTTATAATACTACACTTATGGAAATGTACAATGATTTGAAGGCTCGTTGGAATGCCATTTGGCAAGAGCCTGAAATGACAGACGCATGGAGACGAGTGGAAGCACGTAAGGAGAAAGAAACAAAAGAAAAGGCTCGGCAAGAAGCCGAAGCCAAACGTGAAAGCATGGCTCGGCAAAATAGATACATAGGAGTGCTTGACAAGTTCATCCATGAGGGACATGAAGCATTATCTTCCTTTGCAAAAACAGACAGAGTCAACTTCAACGAGAAAGAATCGGCTTTAATATACTATGGCATTATGGCATCTGCTGTAAAGTATAATATTGGATTGGACTCTAAAGCCAGTATAGAATCGGCAGCAAAAAGGTTCTTATCTGATATGTCTTGGCATGGTTTTACAGACTTCAAGCAGGAATGTGTCACTAATTGGACAAAACTCTTCGCCACGAATGAAGTTCAATTCACAGACAACGCCATTGACACTTTCTCGCTTTTGTTGACCACATGTCATGTAGCGCAGATACATACGTTTCGCTTGGTGGCTCCAATGGCTGTGCCGACCAACTTACGAATTGGGACGGAACACAAAAAGTGGGATTGGGTGCGGTTCTAAGAAAAAAGCCAAGAGGCTTCTCACTATAAGTTAAAATAATGAGTATAAGAACTTGCTTTGTTTGAAATTAGACAAAGTAAGTTCTTGTACTTGTCGTACAACAGTAAGGTAACTACTCATACCCTGGGGGTGCTGAGTAGTTACACACAGCAAACCCGATGTTAAATATTTATAATACGACAGAATTGTTTTTAAAATCACTTGCGTATTAAAATTAT
>OHNH01001062.1_pt1 | contig 11844 bp, 8 predicted proteins | sample 1569561 | NCBI WGS metagenome assembly OHNH01 (sample SAMEA3879510, study PRJEB24766) | human gut metagenome | biome: human-associated habitat; feature: feces | place: USA | collected 1985/1987
TTACACAAACTTTGGGATGCTCCCTTTTAATTAGAATCCGGGAACGAACCATTTTTAAGGCAGCTTAGAATCCAGAAACATCTGGCACCGCCTGGTCTCTTCTTTACTTCTTCATCACACGCATCAGGTTCACCATCTCAATCGCACCCACAGCGCATTCATATCCCTTATTTCCCGCCTTGCTTCCGGCACGCTCGATTGCCTGTTCAATATTATCTGTCGTGAGAACGCCAAACATAACCGGAATTTTGCTCTGTAAGGAAACGCTTGCAATCCCTTTGGAAACTTCATTGCACACATAATCATAATGGCTCGTTGCCCCGCGTATCACTGCCCCAAGGCAGATCACTGCATCATACTTTCCACTTGCCGCCATCTTCTCTGCGATCACCGGTATTTCAAATGCCCCCGGCACCCATGCCAGATCAATCTGCTCCTCCGGTACATCATGACGCTTCAACCCGTCAAGTGCACCCCCGATCAGTCTTGACACGATAAATTCATTAAACCTCGCTGCCACGATCCCAATCTTAATATCCTCTGCTCCTGTTAATTTTCCTTCTAAAACGTTCATTTTTTTTATCTCCTTTTTTATAATGTTGATGTCAGGTTGACACCATAGATACTTAATATTATATTTATCCTCTTATTCAAAACGAAGCATATGCCCCATCTTTTCCTGTTTCGTCCGCAGATAAAACAGATCATACGGTGTCGCCTTCATCTGGATCGGCACGCGCTCTTTGATTTCCATGCCATAATCTTTTAACTGGTAAACTTTATCCGGGTTATTGGTAAGAAGCCGCAGTGTTTTTACGCCGAGATCTTTTAAGATCTGTGCTCCGATGTAATACTCCCGCTCATCCCCCGCAAAACCGAGCGCAAGATTTGCCTCTAACGTATCCATTCCTTCCTCCTGCAATGTATAGGCACGCAGCTTATTTAAAAGTCCGATGCCTCTTCCCTCCTGCCGCATATAAAGCAGGATTCCGCGGCCTTCTTTTTCGATCTGTTCCATTGCCGCCGCAAGCTGTTCCCCACAGTCGCACCGAAGGGATCCGAATACATCTCCTGTCAGGCACTCGGAGTGTACACGGCACAGCACATCCTCTCCGTCTCCAATCTCACCTTTTACCAGCGCAACATGATGTTCCCCGTTTAAAATATTCTGATAGCCATACGCTTTAAATTCTCCATATTTTGTCGGGAGTTTTGCCACTGCTGCACGCTCCACAAGCCTGTCATATTTTTTGCGGTATTCAATGATGGCGGCAATCGTGATAAAACAGATATTCCATTCTTCTGCCAGTTCCATGAGTTCTGTTGTACGCATCATTGTTCCGTCCTCACGCATGATCTCACAGCATAAACCGCACTCTTTTAATCCGGCAAGACGCATCAGGTCAACGGTTGCTTCTGTATGACCGTCGCGTTCTAACACCCCATTCTTTTTTGCAAGCAGAGGAAACATGTGTCCCGGTCTGCGAAAGTCTTCCGGTTTTGCATCCTCACTGATGCAATGCCTTGCTGTCATACCGCGTTCCTCCGCTGAAATTCCAGTCGTTGTACCGGCATAATCGATCGATACGGTAAATGCAGTCTCATGGTTGTCCGTATTGTCAGTTACCATCTGCGGGAGTTTTAATTTTTCACAAATCTCCTTTGACATCGGCATACAGATCAATCCTTTTCCATATGTCGCCATAAAATTCAGATTTTCTGTCGTTGCAAACTCTGCCGCGCAGATAAAATCCCCTTCATTTTCACGATCTTCATCATCTGTCACAAGAATGATCTTTCCTCTTTTCAATTCTTCCAATGCCTGTTCCACTGTATCAAATTTCTTCATTGTACTTCTTCCTTTCCGTGCCAAAAACTGCATTTTGTTTTCTTATCAGAATCCATTAGAAAATAAAAATTCCCTCGTGATCTTACTCTCCGTTGTTTTTTCTTTCTCCCAGTTCAAAAAATGTTCAATATACTTCCCGATACAGTCATTTTCCAGATTTACCGTATCTCCCGCCTTTTTGTATGCAAGAACTGTACACTGCGCCGTATGTGGGATGACAGACACCATAAAAGTGGTCTGTGTCGTTTTTGCAACGGTAAGGCTGATCCCATCCACCGCAACAGAACCCTTTTCAACAATGTAATGCATGATCTTCTCCGGTGCTTTGATGGAATAACAAACCGCGATCTCGTCTGATTTGACCTCACAGATCGTTCCGGTTCCGTCAATATGTCCTGTCACGATATGACCGCCAAATCTGCTGTTTGCCGCCATCGCACGTTCCAGGTTCACCGGACTTCCCGCCGCTGCTTCTCCAATCGATGACCTCCGCAGCGTTTCGTGCATCACATCGGCGGTAAAATAATTTTTCCCGAAAGATGTCACTGTAAGACAGATTCCATTTACGGCAATGCTGTCACCAATTTTGATATCCTCTAATACTTTTTCTGCCTCTATTTTCAGTCTGGCAGAATTGCCTTTCCGGTCTGCTGTTATGATCCTTCCGACCTCTTCCACAATTCCTGTAAACAAGTTTTCTCCCCTCCCTGCTTTTTACGGTATGTTCAAACCTTATGTATCTGTTTTCCTCTCATTTATTTTTCAGTTCCCCGGCGATCAGAATGTCCTCCCCCACCTGCTGTACCCTCTGACTGACCAGGCAATACGCGTCATCGGGATAATCCACGCCTATTCCTGCAACCGGACTTTTGGCATCTGCACCGCCAAACAGTTTCGGTGCCACATACGCATACACCTCATTGACGATCCCGGCTTCTAACGCCGACCAGTTCAGCATGGCACCGCCCTCAAGCAATACGCTCTCGATCCCGTCTGCTCCGAGCTGCCGCATCAGTTCTTTTAAATCCACTTTTCCATCCGCATGTTCTGTCACTATGATCCGGCATCCATATTTCTGATATTCCCTGATCTTCGCCTCATCCTGACAGCAGGTTGCAATGATGGTATTCTGCTCCTCTGCAGTCTGCACGATCCGGCTCTTAAGCGGTATACGCAATGTCGTATCACAGACGATCCTGACCGGGTCTTTTGTCTGCGGCAGACGGCAGTTTAACATTGGATCATCCGCGATTACCGTGCCTGCCCCAACCATGATTCCGGTCATTTCATGCCGCATGCGGTGTACCTGTTCTCTTGCCGCCTCTCCGGTGATCCATTGCGATTTTCCGGATGCCGACGCTATTTTTCCATCCAGTGTCATCGCATATTTCATCCGCACATAGGGCAGTTTTGTCTGGATATAATAAAACTCCTTCCGTCACCAGGATGCCCTGCTCCCTTAACTGCCGGATCCCGGCTCCCGCCACAAGCGGATTGATGTCTTCCGCCCCAACAAACACATGGCTGATCCCGGCTTCTATGACCGCCTGTGTACACGGAGGCGTTTTCCCGTAATGGCAGCATGGTTCTAATGTCACATAAAGATCTGCTCCTGCCGGATCCTCTCCCCTGCTCCTGCAATCCGCCAGCGCTTCCCGCTCTGCGTGAAGTCCGCCAAATTTTTTATGATAGCCTTCCCCGATGATTCTGTCCTCTTTTACAAGAACCGCACCGACCACCGGATTTGTCTTTGTCCATCCTCTGCCAAGCTCTGCAAGTTCCATTGCCCGGCGCATATATCTTTCCTGCTGCATGAATACCTTCTCTTTCCTGCAAGATAAAATCTGCAATCTCTGTTGCTTCATGACGATAGAATACACGCTCCGGGAATATTCTATTGCCATAAAAAGAAGCTCTGAACACGATCGTTCAGAGCTTCTTAAAACCGGATTTTAGGGATTTCTAAAATGACATATTTTAAAAACCGGGATACCATGCGAAACTTTTTTCCGTTTCTGATATCCGGCAGGATATCTAATTTTTGCAGCAATAAAATATGCGCTCCGCGAACATTCTATTGTCACAAATAAAAAGACTCTGAAATAAAACTATTTCAGAGCCATGTATGCATTATCTTACCAACCGTTTAAAACGATCCTTTAAATCCTGCTTATCCATATCTTCTTTCATCCAGACTATACTGTCGGCTTCGGAATTACACCGAATCATGCCTTACGGCTCGTGGGCTATACCACCGGTAGGGAATCACACCCTGCCCTGAAGATCATATTCTATTTTTATGTGTCTGAGTATAACACGCTTTCTTAAAATGTCAATACTGTTTTTCAGACCAAATTTTACTGCAGCATATAAATAAGTCCAAAACAGCCGGCTCCACAGTTACTTGTAATCGCTGCTGATGCCTCCTGCATGTAGATCTGATCAAATTTTTTATACTTTTGCACTTCCTCTAAAATCATATCTTTCGTCTCTTTCGAACAACCCGCAGATGTTATAAATAAGACTTTCTGATCAATCGGCGACCATCGCGCCATCTGCGCGTGTATATATTTTTTATAAACATCCTGTGTATTTCCAAAAAAGATCGCTGCCGGTACAATTTTCTTTTTGTGCAATGCCAGAACCGGATGACACTGCAGCATCTCTGTCATTTTCCATACCTGCTTATTTAAAAGTCCACTGCGGTAGAGCTGTTTTGAACTGTCTAAAATAAAGCTTGTCTGTATTTTAGGCTGTATTGCTTCCAGACTCTGTAATATTTCATCCAGATCCTTATTTTTCAGCACCATATTGGCTGCATGCATAACCATCAGGCCTGTACCGCTCGACAAATGACCGGAATCAAACACCTGCACATGGGAAAATCCGGCTGCCGCCTGGCTTGCATTCTCAAATCCCTTTCCGGATTCTGAAGCAATACTGATATGCAGTACCTGTTCCGCCTCCTCAAGCAGATTTCCAAAAAATGTCTCATATTCCCCGACTGTCGGTGCTTCCGACTTGGCATACTGATCTTTTTCAATATAAGAAAGCAGACTGTCTGAATGGATTTCCACCATATCCTCGTAATGCCCGTATTCCGTATTTACAAAATAATGCATAACCGGTATTCCAAGCTGCCGGATCACATCATTCGGCAGATCCACAACATTGTCCGTGCTGACGATCAGCCTTTGCTTTTTCTTCTGCCCTAAGATACGGAATCCGTCCATCTCACTGATTTCATCCGGATCGATCATATATTCAATGCGCTCTTTCGGCAGATAACGGAGCAGCATTGCCTCAAAAAGGATTCCATTGATCGGTTTCGCCAGATAATCAGAAAATCCCATTTTACGATACTTTTCTTCCGCACCTGACATTGCATTTGCCGTCAATGCAATAATCGGCGTTTTGCGGCAGAATCCACCCTGCTGGTTGCGCACCAGATCCATGGTTTTTTCACCATCCATCTCTGGCATCATGTGATCCATAAAAATCACATCGTAATTATTTTTTGCCGTCAGCTTCAGACATTCCATTCCACTATGCGCCAATGCAAGCTGGACTTTGGTTTCCCGAAGCAGTTTTTTAGCGACAAGCAGATTCATATCATTGTCATCCACAACAAGAACTTTTGCTTCCGGTGCTTCGAAACTCTTTTTATAGGAGGATCTCTGATGTCTTGATGAACTGTTATAATTGAGATTTCCAAGCGGCGTGGCATTTACAATTTTCTGTGGAATCGTAATCGTAAATGTAGAACCTTTCTGATAAATACTGTCAACCGTGATCTGACCACCCATCAGATTTACAAGCTGGCTGCAGATAGAAAGTCCAAGGCCTGTTCCCTCGATTCCTTTTGTGCTGCCTTCATTGACCCGTTTAAAACTGTCAAACAGGTATTTCATATCATCCTGACGGATTCCCATACCGGTATCGATCACAGCCATTTTTAAAAGAATTTCGTCCGCTCCCGTCTGCTCACTCTCCACAAACAGCGTGACGGATCCCTTTTGCGTATACTTGATCGCATTACTTAAAATATTGGTTAAAACCTGTTTGATCCTCATCTCGTCGCCATAAAGCATGGATGGCAGTTTTTCAGATACATTGACACAAAATTCCAGATTTTTCTCATGTGCACGGATCCAGGTCGTGTTTACAATTTCACTGAATAATTCTCCTGTCTCATAACGCGCCGGAACAACTTCCATTTTCCCCGCCTCAATTTTGGACAGGTCTAAAATATCATTGATCAGGGACAAAAGCATCTTACTTGCACTCTGGATATTATTGGCATTCTCAATAATATCGTCTGACAGATTCTCCTCCCGAAGTGTCATTTCATTTAATCCTATGATCGTATTGATCGGCGTACGGATTTCATGGCTCATATTTGCAAGGAAACGGCTCTGTGTATTCATTGCGGCAACTAACTCCGCCTGCTGCTTTTCATTTTCTTTTCTCTGATATTCAGAGAGTGTGATCTGGATAAACATAAACGCACAGGTCAGAAAGATGGTTATGACCGCACTCACGATAATATCCCCATAAACTACAGATTCCGATTCCATATAAGTGATCCGTTCCGGATGAACATATGCAGTGTAAAAACAATACGCATCCGCAATGATCGTTATAACAGTTCCCGCGGCAAGACTTTTCCCCCGCAGCAGGAAAAAAAGCGAGATGAAACCAAGAACAAACCAAAGCGGCATACCGCTTTTTAAGCCTCCGGAGCGCAGAAACGTAACTGGAAGAAAAATTCCATTCAGCCCTGACATCAGAATGAAAGAACAGAGATCATATTGCTGGAATTTATTTCCTGCCCAGAAAAGCATGCCCATAAAAAGCGCCCCGGCAAATAATGCTGCGACATTTTTTATCTCCATTCCCTCGGCAAGCGTATAAACTCCCCCCACTGCCATCGCGATCGTTCCAAGCAGCGACATAAAGCGGAATAACTGTGCATGAATTGAAACATCTTTCCGGATCAGTACCTGGATAATTCTGTCACTCAGCTTACTCATTGTCCGCACCTCCCCATTTTTTTAATGTTTCCGCAGCACTGATAAAATCAAACAGTTCAATCTGGGCTTCCATATCAGCGATCAACTGTGTATCCGAATCCGCCATCGAACTGCCCATCTCATTTTTTATCATCTCTAACAGCTTCATTGCCTCTGCCTGGTCAAAATTGTCGATTGCTGCCGATAGTTTCTGCACTGGATTTTTTTCTTCCCCCACCGTCACATACTTAGACAGTCCATCAAGGATCGAACAATAGTCTGCGATCAGCTCCGTATGGTTTTGTATGATATAATTTTCATCCCCATGCTCACATGCCTCCTGCATCCTCTTTGCCCTTTTTGAAAGCTCTTTTGCACCGATCGTAAGACTTTGTCCTTTCAGGGAATGTACATTGATCTTATAATTTTCCCAGTCTTTTTTATCATACAGCTCCTGTAATGTCTGGATCTGACTTCTTCCCTGTTCATAAAAACACTGCACGATCTCCATATAATCCGCTTCATTATTGTCAAAGTAGGAAAGTCCAAGCCGGCGGTCAATTCCTGCAGCCTCAAATTCTTTCCTTCCTTCTTTGAATTGTCCGGATAATCCACTGTTTTCTTCTGTCTTGCAGGTAACCTGTTCCTCTCCCGTATCTTTTTCAATAAACATGCTTAAATATTTGCGAAGGACACGTTCCATCGCAGATTTTTCAATCGGTTTCGCAACAAAATCATCGAATCCTTCCCTGATCAGCATCTCTCTGGCTCCGCCTATGGCGTTGGCTGTCAGTGCAATGATCGGTATTTTCCGTTCACGGAACCGCGGTAATTCATGAATCCTGTGCATACATTCCACGCCATCCATTTCCGGCATCATATGATCCATAAACACGAGATCATAGCTTCTGTCACTGATTTTATCAATTGCCTCACTACCGCTCAATGCCGTATCGATCGTGATGCCATAATGGCTTAACAGACTTGAAACAACTTTTAAATTCATGGCACTGTCATCCACTGCAAGAATTTTGGCTCCTTTTACACGGAATCTGTCATGATGCCACCGTTCGTCGTATGCGTCCTGCTGAAGTTTTTCTCCATTCAAAATGGTTGCAACCGAGAATACATGCATCGGGCGATAGATAAGCAGAACTTCCGGTCCGATTTTTTGCAGATCACAATCCCGGTTTGCCATGACAACAACTTTCATTTTTGCAGTCAGGCTGTCAAAATAACTTTGATCTATAAAATATTCGACATCCGCAACAAACAAAAACTGATAATTTTCATGATCGATGCGGTTTTTTAGTTCATGCATGGTCGAACAGCGCACGGCATCTACATGAAGCTGATCGACCATCCTCTGTATACATTCAAGATATCCGTCACGAAGCTGTCCGAAACGGTATCTTTCGAGATCCATATAAAAAATGATCTTTTTATCTCCGGCATCACGCACGGATACAAGCGGCATATCCGTCAGTACTCTCTGTGGAATGATAATAGAAACCGTCGTCCCTGCATCAGGAACACTCTCAATATGCATATGTCCATTCATTTTTGCAATCATTTTGCGTGAGATTGCAAGACCTAAGCCAATGCCCCCCGCACGCCGGTCACGGGTCGTATCTACCTGATTGTATGTGTTTTCCAGTGCATCTATATTTTTTTCGCTCATCCCGATTCCGGTATCTTTCACCTTTACCATAAGATTGATGCCGTATGATTCCTTGCGGGCGCCGACAAACAAAATGACACCACCGGCATCTGTAAATTTGATCGCATTGTTGATGAGATTTAAGATAATGCGATATATTTTCTGACTGTCTCCAAGCAGGTTATTCGGAATATCCGCCTCACAATCCACAATGATCTCAAGATTCTTTTCTTTATTCCACACATGTGCCATGTTAACCACATCATTGATCACAGACGTAATGTTATATGGTTCTTCCACCAGCTCCATCGTGTCATTTTCAAGTTCTGAAAAATCCAGGATATCTGATACCAAAGACATCAGATTCCTGCCCGCAACTGTAATATCATACAGCTGTTCCTTTGTCGTATCATCCACTTTCGCATCCAGTAATTCTGATCCGATTCCGATGATAGAATTTAACGGTGTACGGATCTCATGCGAAATATTTGCCATAAAATCATCTTTTGCCTGTTTGGCATCCTCGAGTTCACGCATTGTCTCATTGAATTCCATATCATGCTGTATACGGTTTTTTAACTGTTTATTTTCCATGATCTCGAGAATAATGATCGCAAAAAACTGCATAAAAAATTCCATTTCCCGTATCGGATTATCATAATTTACTTTATCTAACAGGAATGTATCAAGACAAAACAAAAGAATCGTTGCCGCCAGCGAAACGTAATTGATCTCAATCAGATCAAAAAGAGACAACATCACAACACTTGCTGCTACTGTTGCCATGGTAAGAGACGAACCGTCCGTGAATACCGTATATAAAATAATATTCATCCATATCATAACAGAACAAAATAACTTCGCCAGTCTGCTGTACCGTCCTGTCAGCATCCGAAGTCCGATACTCGCAAAAAGCCCACAAATTATCACCGCAGCTACCCAGCTTGGCCATTTTAAATAAACTGCTGCCACTACCATATAAACAGTATATATGAAATAAAGTACATACGGGATCACTCCCGCCCTGTCCTTTTTGATTTCTCTTATCATAACGTCCCCTCTCATTCACTTATGTCTGTAATTTCCCTCTGCAATTCCAGAAATATCTCTGTAAGGTTCGGATCAAACTGAGAGCCGCTATTTTCCTTTATAATTTCAAACACCTTAGATGCGGGACGGATTGCTTTCTTATAACACCGGTCCTGATATAATGCATCAAAAACATCAGCAAGTGCCATGATCCTTGCACATAACGGAATCTCCTCCCCGGATAATCCATCCGGATAGCCCGTACCGTCCCATCTTTCATGATGATATCGTGCTATTTTTCTGGCAATATCCACATATTCCTCATGTTCCACATTTCCGATGATCCGGTCAATGATCTCACACCCGGCTACCGTATGCTGTTTCATGACTTCAAACTCTTCGTCCGTCAGCCGTCCCGGTTTTAAAAGAATCGCATCCGGTGTTTTTATTTTTCCAATATCGTGAAGTACCGATGCCTTTACTGTATTGAGCTCATAATTATGATCAAGGATATCCGGATACATCCCCTTTTCCCTCAACGCTTTTGTCAGTATCTGTACATAATTCTGGGTATTTTTTACATGAAGTCCCGTACTGCCATCACGGCTCTCGATCAGGTTGGCGATACCGGTAATCACTTCATCCTGCATACGCGTCATTTCCGCAACCTGCGAGGCGACCATCTCTTCTAAATGATTCTGATACTGTCTGTTCTCTAAAATTCGTTTCACACGGCTGACTAATACCTGGGAAACAAACGGCTTCCCGACAAAATCCATAGCCCCTGCCTCAAAACATTTTGTTTCTGTTTCAGCATCATTATCACCGGTCAGAAACACAACCGGTATCATAGATCCATTTTCAAGTTCCCGAATCTCTTTCAGTGTTTCAAATCCGTTCATTTCCGGCATATTTACATCCAAAAGGATCAGGTCCGGTGTCACTTTTGAAAGAAGTGACAATGCCATTTTCCCAGATGTAGTCGCAGAAATACGAAATTCTTCCCCCAGAATCGTCTGTGCTCTTTTGAGATTGCCCGGATCATCATCTACCAGCAGGATCAGTTCTTTGTTACTTGTCTGCATACGTTTCTCCTTTGTAAAAATCTGAATTGCCCGACTCCTTTACACGTAGGAATGATCTACTTTGATAACCACGTAATAATTATTTCCAAGACGTTCCCTTACCTGTGATGTAATACGTGCTGCCAGCTCATCATCCTGTATCTGAAACTTATACGGTATCAGGACATCAAATATAATATTCGTATGTGTCGGTCCCGTTACAACGCGGAAATCATGCATATTGATCCGCTCATCAATTCCCTTGATAATAGATATTACCGCCGCTTTCATCTCACTGACATGTTCATCCGATGTCACGATCGGATCCATATGTATCGTCGCATCACAGCCTAACTTTTCTTTTAATTCATTTTCAACATTATCAATAATATCATGGATCTCTAAAATATTGCCCTCCGCAGGTACTTCCGCATGCAGTGATACCATCTGTCTTCCCGGGCCATAATCGTGTACGATCAGGTCATGGATTCCACAGATCTCCTCATGTGCCATTACGATCTGATCGATCTTCTGCACAAATTCCTCCTCCGGCGGCTGCCCTAAAAGCGGATTTAAGGTATCTTTCGCAGCCCCGATGCCCGCACACATGATAAATATTCCGACTAATGCTCCACAATAGCCATCCACATAGATTCCGGTAAAATGTCCGATCAAAGCTGCCATAAGTACCACTGCTGTTGCGCAGGTATCGCTCAGACTGTCGGTTGCCGTTGCCTTCATGGCAGCAGAATCAATTTTTTTTGCAACCCCACTGTTATAAAGATACATATACAGTTTTACAAGAATCGAAATAATGAGGATCACAACCACCATTACGGAAAACTCTGTTTCTTCCGGATGAATGATCTTTATAATAGAATCCCTGATCAGTTCATACGCCATCAGAAGGATTGCTGCCGCAACGATCAGTCCCGATACATATTCGATCCGTCCGTGGCCAAACGGATGCTCCGAGTCCGGTTTTGCTCCTGCCAGCTTAAATCCGATCAGCGTAACAGCGGAAGATCCTGCATCTGACAGGTTGTTGAATGCATCCGCAGTCACAGCGATCGAATGGCTGATCGTTCCTGCAAAAAATTTGCCACAGAAAAGCAGAATATTTAAAAAGATTCCGACCATACCGCAGAGAATACCATACTCCTGTCTGATCTTTCCTTTATCCTCTTTTTCTTTAATAAAAAACTTTGAAAGAAATGTTATCATGTCTGA
>OHNH01001078.1_pt1 | contig 11707 bp, 8 predicted proteins | sample 1569561 | NCBI WGS metagenome assembly OHNH01 (sample SAMEA3879510, study PRJEB24766) | human gut metagenome | biome: human-associated habitat; feature: feces | place: USA | collected 1985/1987
GTCACTCACTTTTGACCAGCCGGGTGACCAACTGGCATACTTCACTCTGAAAACAGGCAGCAAAACCGGAAAGGCAACCATCCACCTGACGGCAAGCGGCAACGGACAGCAGACCAAAGAAACGATCGAAATAGAAGTCCGGAATCCGAATCCGGTGGTTACCTTACGCAACAGCCAATGGATAGAAGCCGGTCAGGAGGCTGAACTGTCATATACACTGGCAGGTTCTTCTTCGGCTAACAATCAGGTGCAACTGGAAATCTCCCGCATTCCGTCGGTAGACATCAGCCGTAGATTCGACTTCTTATACAACTATCAGCATCATTGCACAGAGCAACTGACTTCCAAAGCATTACCTCTCTTATTCGTCTCCCAGTTCAAGGCGGTGGACGAACAGGAGGCCGAGAAAATAAAGACGAATGTACAGGAAGCTATCCGGCAGATATATGCCCGCCAGCTTCCCAACGGCGGATTTGTATACTGGCCGGGCAACGCCGTCGCCGATGAATGGATCACTTCTTACACGGGTATGTTCCTGACACTGGCACAAGAAAAAGGGTATGCCGTTCATCCGAACGTACTGAACAAATGGAAACGCTTCCAGCGTGCCGCCGCCCAAAACTGGCGTATGCCGCAGGAAGCAAGCAACTGGCAGATATGGCAATCGGAATTGCAGCAGGCCTTCCGCCTCTATACCCTTGCACTGGCCGGTGCACCGGAATACGGAGCCATGAACCGCATGAAGGAACAGCCGGGACTCTCCATCCAAGCCAAATGGAGACTGGCAGCCGCCTACGCGCTGACCGGTAAGATGAAACCTGCCGGAGAATTAGTATACAACGCAGAAACGACCGTCATTCCTTACTCTTCCATGAATCTGATTTACGGTTCGTCCGACCGGGATGAAGCAATGATTCTGGAAACGCTCATTCTGATGAAACGGGATCGGGATGCGTTGCAACAGGCAAAGAAGGTATCACAGAATCTGGCACAGGAAAACTGGTTCAGCACGCAGTCTACCGCCTTTGCCCTGATGGCAATGGGACGACTTGCGAAGCAATTATCCGGTACACTGGATTTCACATGGAGCTGGAACGGCAAGCAACAGCCCGCCGTGAAATCTGCTAAAGCCGTATTTGAGAAGGAGATAGCTACTTCTCCGAAATCGGGAACAGTCTCTGTGAAGAATCAAGGCAAAGGAGCATTGAGCGTAGACCTGATTACACGTACCCAATTGCTGAATGATACGCTGCCAGCCATTGCCGATAATATCCGGCTGGATGTGAAATACACAGATATGGCAGGTTCACCGATTTCCGTGGAAGACATCAGACAGGGAACGGACTTTATGTCTGCGGTCACCCTATCCAATATCAGCGGTACTTCCGATTACAGCAATCTGGCACTGACCCATATTATACCGTCCGGATGGGAAATATATAATGAACGGATGATTGTTCCGGAAGCGTCCTCTTCCAATTCTAATGAAGCGAATACTCCGGAAAGTTCAGCCGATAAGTACACCTATAAAGATATTCGTGACGACCGGGTATTGACTTATTTCGATCTGCGACGGGGTGAATCGAAAACATTTACCGTAAGGTTGCAGGCAACTTATGCAGGTAACTTCATTCTTCCGGCCATTCAGTGCGAAGCTATGTACGACGCAGCGGTACAGGCACGCACCAAAGCGGGAAGAACGACTGTCAGCCGCTGACAAGACTCTGAACAATAAGACAGCATTGACAGATAGCATAATTGCATGGGAAGTAAAATCTTGAATTTCTTCAAACGATTGTCCGTCACCAAAAAAGTAATACTTTGTATTCTTGCTTTTTTGGTGACAGGATATATCTTTTGTCTTCCCCGCCACCTGTTTCATGTCCCCTACTCCACAGTAGTGACGGACCGGAACGAGGAACTGCTGGGTGCACGCATCGCCTCCGACGGTCAATGGAGATTCCCTCCCCGAAACACGACTCCGGAAAAGATCAAGGAATGCCTCATCACTTTCGAAGACAAACATTTCTACCACCATTGGGGAGTCAATCCGTTCGCTATCGGAAGAGCTTTCTATCAGAATGTGAAGAATAAACGCATCGTAAGCGGAGGCAGCACGCTGACCATGCAGACCATCCGCCTGGCACGAAACGAATCGCGCACCTTCCGTGAGAAACTGATTGAAATGATCTGGGCCACCCGCCTGGAATTTCGCGCTTCCAAAGAGGAGATTCTTTCCATGTATATCTCCCATGCCCCTTTCGGGGGAAATGTAGTGGGACTGGATGCCGCCGCATGGCGCTACTTCGGACATTCTGCCGATGACTTATCGTGGGCGGAGTCTGCCATGCTTGCCGTTCTTCCCAACGCGCCCGCCATGATTCATCTGTCCAAAGGACGGAAAACGTTGCTTGACAAACGAAACCGCCTGCTGAAACAGCTTCTCGAAAAGAAAACCATCGATTCGTCTACCTACGAACTGGCTATCAGCGAGCCACTTCCCGATGAGCCTCATGCGCTCCCACAAATCGCACCGTACCTGGTCAGCCGGTTCTATCAGGAACGAAACGGCGAATACTCCCGTTCGACCATCAACAAGGGCATTCAGACTCAGGTAGAGGACCTGGCGGAACGATGGAGTAACGAATTCGGGCGAAGTGATATTCGCAATCTGGCCATTCTGGTGATTGACATTCCGAGCAATCAAGTGGTGGCATACTGCGGCAACGTCCATTTCGACCGGAAACAAGGAGGAAATCAAGTGGACGTCATTCAGGCTCCGAGAAGTACGGGCAGTATTCTCAAACCTTTCTTATATTACGCAATGTTACAGGAAGGAAGTTTACTGCCGGATATGTTGCTGCCGGACGTACCTGTCAATATCAACGGATTTACGCCACAGAATTTCAGTATGCAGTTCGAAGGAGCTGTTCCCGCTTCGGAAGCTCTCGCACGTTCATTAAATATTCCCGCAGTCACGATGCTGCAAAGATACGGAGTCCCGAAGTTTCATAGCTTCCTGCAACAGATCGGGCTAAAAACCATCAACCGTTCTTCTTCCCACTATGGTTTATCACTTATTCTGGGAGGAGCAGAAGCCACTTTATGGGATGTAACAAACGCATATGCAATGATGGGACGCAGTTTGTTGCAACTGCCGCAAAGGTCTTGCAGCCTGTTGCTCCCGACAAGCCGAATCACAGAATCAACCGATCCTTTTCAGCCAGGCGCCGTATGGCAGACATTCGATGCCTTGAAAGAAGTCAACCGTCCCGAAGAGATTGACTGGAAATCCATTCCTTCCATGCAGACCATTGCATGGAAAACCGGAACAAGCTACGGATTCCGGGATGCTTGGGCGGTGGGTGTTACGCCCCGCTATGCAGTCGGCGTATGGGTAGGAAATGCCACCGGAGAAGGAAAACCCGGGCTGGTAGGTGCACAGACAGCCGGCCCCGTACTATTCGATATTTTTAATCTGCTCCCCTCCTCTTCGTGGTTTACACGTCCTGCGGGCATCTTTGTCGAAGCAGAGGTCTGCCGGAAATCGGGACATCTGAAAGGACGGTTCTGTGATGAAACGGACACACTTCTTGTTTTACCGGCAGGACTGCGGACAGAGGCATGCCCCTATCACCATCTCGTCACTTTATCAGCCAATGAAAGCCAGCGTATTTATGAAAATTGCGCCAACACGGAGCCTACGCTTCGAAAAAGCTGGTTCACACTGCCACCCGTATGGGAATGGTATTACAAGCAACATCATCCGGAGTATAAACCGCTGCCTCCTTTTAAAGCCGGATGCGGAGAAGATACTTTCCAGCCGATGCAATTTATATATCCTCCGATGAACGCACGCATCAAACTGCCCAAGCAACTGGATGGCAGCAAAGGTTTCCTGACTGTAGAACTGGCGCACAACAATCCTAACGCTACCGTTTTCTGGCATCTTGACGAGACCTACCAAGCACAGACACAGGACTTTCACAAAATCTCCCTGCAACCCGCCGCCGGCAAACATTCGCTGACGGCAGTAGACGGTGAAGGAAATACCATCTCCACCACTTTCTTTGTTGAGTGATATTCATTATCTTTGCGGCATGAAACAGTCATTAAAAGAAAACGGAGGTCTGCCGGCATCCATCCTGTGGACGCTCGCCATTGTGGCAGGAGTCTCGGTAGCCAACATCTATTATATCCAACCGCTGCTAAATATGATACGCCATGAACTTGGCATATCAGAATTCCGTACCAACCTGATTGCCATGGTCACACAGATAGGCTATGCAGCGGGACTCTTGTTTATCACTCCCTTAGGTGATTTGTATCAGCGGAAAAAGATTATCCTTGTCAATTTCTTTGTCCTGATATTCTCCCTGCTGACGATTGCTTTGGCAGATAATATCCATCTGATACTCCTTGCTTCGTTCTTCACCGGAGCCTGCTCCATGATTCCGCAGATATTCATTCCCATAGCCGCCCAGTTCTCCCGTCCGGAAAACAAAGGCAGGAATGTCGGGATCGTCCTATCGGGCTTGCTGACCGGAATCCTTGCTTCACGGGTGGTCAGCGGATTCGTCGGCGAACTGTTCGGATGGCGCGAAATGTATTACATCGCCGCAGCCATGATGTTCGTCTGCGCGATTGTCGTGCTCAAAGTCCTTCCCGATATTCAGACCAACTTCCGGGGAAAGTACGGCGACCTGATGAAATCCCTCCTGGCTTTGGTGAAAGAGTTTCCGCAGCTACGCATTTATTCCATTCGTGCGGCGTTAAACTTCGGTTCCCTTCTTGCCATGTGGTCCTGCCTTGCCTTCAAGATGGGGCAAGCCCCCTTTCATGCCAACAGCGACATCATCGGTTTGCTGGGATTATGCGGTGTGGCGGGAGCATTAACCGCCTCCTTTGTGGGGAAATACGTAAAGAGAGTGGGTGTCCGCCGCTTCAACTTCATCGGTTGCGGACTGATCCTCTTTTCATGGCTACTCTTCTTCGTCGGAGAAAACACCTACCTTGGTATCATTCTGGGAATTATCATCATCGACATAGGTATGCAGTGCATCCAGCTCAGTAATCAGACCAGTATCTTCGAACTGTCACCCCGAGCCTCCAACCGCATCAATACAATTTTCATGACGACCTACTTCGTCGGCGGTTCCCTGGGAACCTTCCTTGCAGGTACATTCTGGCAATTGTACGGATGGCATGGTGTTATTGGAATTGGAGCTACACTGACCTGCATTTCTTTACTAATTACAACTTTGTCGAAGAAGTGAGTCAACAAAACGGAGCAGTAAACCGTTTAATACAAAAAAAGGGAAACATGAAATACGGAGTTAACAAAGAAATCTTACTTATCACAGCAGGCACCGTCTGGATTATCGCCGGTGCCAATATCTTGCGAATAGGCATCGTTACATGGCTTAATAACTCCGAAGGCTGGATGTTCAAGATAGGAGAAGCAACCATCGTCTTTCTGCTGTTCTTCGTATTAATCTTCAAAAGACTCTATTACAAGCATACTCAAAGGATCGAACGGAAAAAGGAACAGAAGAACTGCCCTTTCTCCTTCTTCGATGTCAAAAGCTGGATCGTCATGATCTTTATGATCTGTATGGGCATCACCATCCGCAGCTTCCACCTGTTGCCTGACCGGCGTACTCTTCATCCGTTACTGGTGGCTGAGGCGCAAGACGAATCCGGTGTAACAGGAAAGCATCTATATTCCAATAAAATATAAACTTATAATAAATTTTATTGTGCTGTCCGGCAAGGCAAAAAGAATTCTGTCTTTTTATTGTATCTTTGCGCGACCAAAAAAATAAAGAAATGATTCCAACCCAACAGGATATTGCCGAATTCACCCGCTTTCAACGAAACGAGATAACAGAAAGCATCTTATATGAACGGCTCGCATCTATCGAAAAAGACGAGAATAACCGCAAAACGCTCCGACTGATAGCAGCAGAAGAAAAGTCGCATTACGCTATCCTCAAGAAATATACAGGAAAAGAAATCGGTCCGGACTATAAGCGTATCGCCCGTTTCTACTTTCTGGCACGCATACTAGGTATCACATTCGCCATCAAATTAATGGAGTCCAGTGAGGAAAATGCCCATAATAATTATGATAAATATGCCCATATACCGGACCTACAACGGCTGGCACATGAAGAAGAAGTGCACGAGCAAAAGTTGATTTCACTTATCAATGAAGAACGGCTGGAATATATGGGATCGGTCGTACTGGGACTTAATGATGCGCTGGTTGAGTTTACAGGTGCACTGGCAGGTTTCACACTTGCCTTGAGTGACAGTAAACTGATAGCACTGACCGGCAGTATCACAGGGATAGCCGCTGCACTGTCAATGGCATCTTCCGAATATCTTTCTACCAAATCGGAAGGGGATGATAAGAAACATCCGGTAAAAGCAGCTGTATATACAGGAATCGCCTATCTGATCACGGTAGTGTCACTGGTTACTCCGTTTATACTGATCAGCAATGTAATCGTAGCTTTGGGAGTGATGCTGACCATGGCACTTATCATCATTGCTCTTTTCAACTACTATTATTCCGTAGCCCGTGGAGAAAGCTTCCGAAAGCGGTTTACGGAAATGGCTGTACTCAGTTTCAGTGTGGCAGGTATCAGTTTCCTGATAGGATACGCTCTAAAGACATTTACCGGAATCGATGCCTGAAATCAATAAAGCATCCGACATCATTGAAGGTCCGGCAGTTACATAATAAAGAAACCTAAACCACCAGATTAAATAATAAAGCGTTATATTTAGAATGAAGAAAGCTCCATCTCCCCTCGTATCACTATTGCCCATTGTCGTATTAGTGATATTACTATTCGCCACCATTCGTGTATTTGGCAGTGATGCCCTCAATGGCGGAAGTCAGGTATCGCTGCTTACTACCACCGCCATTTGTATCCTTATCGGCATGGCTTTCTACAAAATCCCTTGGAAAGACTACGAACTGGCAATCACGAACAACGTGGCAGGAGTGACAACAGCCATCATCATCTTACTGATTATCGGCGCATTAAGCGGTATCTGGATGATTAGCGGAGTAGTGCCCACTTTGATTTATTACGGGATGCAGATTATCCATCCCAGTTTCTTCCTGACATCCACCTGTATTATTTGCGTATTGATCTCCGTTATGACCGGAAGTTCGTGGACAACGATCGCCACTATCGGTATTGCCCTCATGGGCATCGGAAAGGCACAGGGATTTGAAGAAGGCTGGATTGCGGGAGCTATCATCTCCGGTGCCTATTTCGGCGATAAGGTTTCTCCCTTGTCCGAGACGACCATATTGGCGGCATCCGTCACGGACACGCCCCTCTTCCGTCATATCCGCTACATGATGATTACTACGGTGCCCTCACTGATCATCACACTGATTATATTTACGGTAGCAGGTCTGTCTCATGACGCCAGCAATACCCAGCACATCGCGGAAGTGGCAGCTGCCCTGAACGAAAAGTTCCATATCACCCCGTGGCTGCTGATTATACCGATAGCAACAGGCATATTGATTGCACGGAAAGTGCCTTCCATCATTACTCTGTTTCTGTCCACTCTATTGGCGGGCATTTTCGCTCTGATCTTCCAACCGGATTTGTTGCGGGAAATTTCGGGGGCTGCCGTTTCCAACTTCGACTCCCTATTTAAAGGACTGATGATGACCATCTACGGCAAGACAAGCCTGCAGACCGACAATGCTGTTTTGACAGATTTAATTGCCACCCGTGGTATGTCGGGAATGATGAATACCATCTGGCTGATATTATGTGCCATGTGTTTCGGCGGAGCAATGACAGCCAGCGGTATGCTGGGAAGCATCACATCGCTCTTCGTACGCTTCATGAAGAAAACGGTCAGCGTCGTATCGGCTACTGTCTGTTCGGGGCTTTTCCTCAATCTGGCAACTGCCGACCAGTACATCAGCATCATCCTGACCGGGAATATGTTTCGCGACATTTATGCTAAAAAAGGTTACGAAAGCTGCCTGCTCAGCCGGACCACCGAGGATTCAGTAACCGTTACATCCGTACTGATCCCATGGAACAGTTGCGGGATGACTCAGGCCACCATTTTAAGTGTGCCCACACTTGTATATCTTCCCTATTGCTTTTTCAACATTATCAGTCCTTTAATGAGTATCACCGTGGCAGCCATCGGATATAAAATTGCAAGACGTTCGTGAACAATCTGGCATACACTTTGTTTTTGCAATAAACGAACAACGTATTAAACCTAAACAAAAAAAAGTTATGAAAAAGTTTATTGCATTAGTAGCATTAGTATTAGTAAGTGCAAGCACAATGATGTATGCACAGGAAAGTAACGCAGCCATCCGCCGCGCAGACAGAAAAGCAGAAAGAGACGCAGAAAGAGCAAAACTTCGCGCAGAAGAACAGGTACAGGACATGGCAGCCTACCAACAGGCTGTACAGGCTTTGAAGAACAAACAGTTTGTTCTGGAAGCCAATCAGGTGATCTTCCGTAACGGTATGAGTTCCTTCGTGACTTCCAACACTAACTTCGTCCTGATGAACGGAAACAGAGCCACTGTACAGACAGCTTTCAACACTCCTTATCCCGGCCCTAACGGTATCGGTGGTGTGACTGTAGACGGTAACTCTTCGGACATGAAGATGAATATCGATAAGAAAGGAAATGTAAACTGTTCATTCAGTGTACAGGGCATCGGTATCTCAGCTCAGGTATTTATTAATATGAGCAGCGGTAACAACAATGCTTCGGTATCTATCAGCCCGAACTTCAATAACAACAACCTGACATTGAACGGTAACATCGTCCCACTGGATCAGTCAAACATCTTCAAAGGACGTGCCTGGTAATCCGAACAGAAGAATATAAGAATAACTCCGCTACAAATCGCGCAAAATGCGTACATTTGTAGCGGAGTTTTTTTAATTGATCATTATGAGGGAATATATCATCGCAGATAATCAGGATATCAGCAAGGCAGGAATGATGTTTCTGCTAAGCCGGCAAAAGGATGTATCCGTTCTTTTAGAAGCTGACAACAAGGCCGAACTGATTCAGCAGCTGCGCTTGTATCCGCAAGCGGTGGTTATTCTGGATTATACCTTATTCGATTTTGCCGGAGCGGACGAACTGATCGTCCTGCAGGAGCGGTTTAAAGAGGCCGACTGGATTCTGTTCTCCGATGAGTTAAGTATCAATTTTCTCCGGCAGGTATTATTCAGCAGTATGGCTTTCGGAGTAGTGATGAAAGATAACTCAAAAGAGGAAATCATGTCCGCCCTGCAATGCGCTTCACGCAAACAACGGTATATCTGCAATCATGTCAGCAATCTGCTGCTTTCGGGAACGGCTTCTTCCGCCGCATCCCCTGCAACGGTGGATGATCATCTGCTGACGCAGACAGAAAAGAATATCCTCAAAGAAATTGCACTGGGGAAGACGACAAAAGAAATAGCGGCAGAAAAGAACCTCAGCTTTCATACAATCAACAGCCACCGAAAGAATATCTTCCGGAAGCTGGGAGTCAACAATGTGCACGAAGCTACCAAGTACGCGATGCGTGCAGGGATTGTGGATTTAGCGGAATACTATATTTGACAGCCGGTTCAGTTCTGAAAGGGAACAGCCTATCGGGTTATCTCACCACTTCCTACACATATCCCCGCTTCTTCATCATAAATCACCCCGAACTGACCGGGAGCAATGCCCTGCAACTTCTCAGAAGATAAGATACGGAACTGACCGCCCTCTTCCTGTACCAGCTTTCCCTTCGTAAATTCGGGAGTGTGACGAATCTTGAACGTAATATCTATCTCCTTTCCGGCATCTTTCCACGGATTCTCCGTAATAAAGTGAAAATCATTGATACGGAACTCACTGCCAAACTGCGTTTCGACTCCATATCCATGAGAGACATAGATGATATTTTCCTCAACATCCTTCTTGATCACAAACCAGGGACCGCCACTCAATCCAAGTCCTTTCCGCTGTCCGATCGTATGGAACCAGTAGCCGCGATGCGTGCCCACTTTCTTTCCGGTTTCCAGTTCTATAATCGCCCCTTCCCGCTCTCCCAGGAAACGACGAACGAAATCATTATAGTTAATCTTTCCCAAAAAGCAAATTCCCTGACTGTCCTTTCTTCGGGCACTGGGCAATCCTGCCCTGCTTGCGATTTCGCGTACTTCCTGCTTCATCAGTCCGCCGATAGGAAACATCAGTTTGGAAACTTGCAGGTAGTCTATCTGGGCCAGGAAATCCGTCTGGTCTTTAACAGGGTCTTTGGCTGTTCCAAGCCACGTCTTGCCGTCCTGCCGGATGGTGGTGGCGTAATGCCCTGTCGCCGTAAAATCGAAATTCTTTCCGACCTGCTGTTCGAAACAGCCAAACTTGATGAGTTTGTTACACATCACATCCGGATTCGGTGTCAGTCCTTTCTTTATTTTATCAATCGCGTAGGCGGCCACATTCTCCCAATACTCCTTATGCAAATCCACGACTTCCAAGGACAAACCATACTTACGGGCAATGGCAGTGGACATTTCAATATCTTCTTCGGCTGAACAATCCATATACTCCGCCCCGTCCATACCTATTTTGATATAGAAAAGAGTCGGTTTGTATCCTTGCTCACAAAGAAGGTGAACGACAACAGAGCTATCGACACCTCCGGACAATAATGCAGCTATATTCATCATCATAATTATTCGTTAAACAACAAAAGTTGTGCTAAGATGCCAATGTATTAATCACCGACAAATTAGCACATCAGCAAATCTGTTTCATTAAATCTTTATCAAAGTCAGGTTACGGTCCATCCAAAAATCATTTACTCTATATCACTCTCTTTGGATTCTAATTATTCTCTCTCTATTTATATGAATACCTATTGATCATTTTCGATGTTGCAAAGATAAGGCGGGATTTGCTAACAGCCTATCACATATTGAAGGCATTTTTATACCATAAATGTGGTAGATAAGCAAAGTATTTCCTACATTTGCACACTGAAAAGCTTTTTAAGATGACGAATTTACGCAAAATACTACTTATACCTGCCCTGATCGTCGTATCTGTCAGCAGCTTCTTTTCGTGTGGTGTGGACCGCTGGCCGGAATATGCCCACCTGACTGAACTGGATACATGGATGTATGATATCATGCAACAGAATTATCTGTGGTATCAATATATGCCTGGCTACGATGAAGTAAACCTGTTTCAGGACCCTGCCACCTTCTTATCCAAAGCAAAATGGGACAAAGACAGCTACTCTTTTGTAGATTCTGTCCTGGAAGCTCCGTTGCCAACCTATGGATTCGACTACTCGCTCGTCAAGAGTCAGGATAACGATACGGCATACATTACTTATGTTATCCCCGAATCACCCGCCGAAAAAGCCGGACTCCAACGCGGTGACTGGATTATGAAAGTAGACACTTCCTATATCAGCAAGAAGTATGAAACGCAACTACTGCAAGGTACAATAGCAAGAGAACTTTCGATGGGGGTATGGAAAGAAGTCGAGGAAGAGCCCGAAGAAGGGGAAGAAGTACCGGAAGAACCGGTTATGGTGTATAAAGTAGTACCGAACGGTGTCACGCTGGATTTGGGAGCCGCCCAGTCTATAGAAGACCAACCGGTACATAAATACGAAATTCTGACTTTAGACAATGGT
>OHNH01001084.1_pt1 | contig 11650 bp, 10 predicted proteins | sample 1569561 | NCBI WGS metagenome assembly OHNH01 (sample SAMEA3879510, study PRJEB24766) | human gut metagenome | biome: human-associated habitat; feature: feces | place: USA | collected 1985/1987
TGATTGCGACGACCTCGTAACCCTCAGCATCAAACATCTGACGGAAAGCCAGACGGCCAATACGACCAAAACCATTGATAGCAACTCTAACAGCCATGTTAATATACCTCCTAATGATTCTTACCCTTTAATCGGATAATCACGGTACTTCTATTTTAGACCAAATCCCAAAAAGTTTCAAGTATCTGCCAAAAAATTAACGACTTGTTCTCATACTTTTTTTGTTTTGTACGATTTTGCAGTAAAGGCTGGACGGCTTTTGGGCATTTCAGCCAAGGGAGTCCCGGCTCAGCTGCGGCGTCTCAGGCCTGTAAGCGCCACTGCACCGCCCAGCAGACCGGTGCAGCACAGCTCTGCCGCCTCCAGCAGGTCCAGCAGATCTCCTGTTCCGGTCAAAAGCGACCCCAGCTCCGGCAGCTGCCAGCACAACCCCAGGCAGTATGCCGCCAGCGCTGCGGCGCACAGGTTCCAGCCGTCGGAGGTGCCGGGCAGGTAGACACTGCGGATCAAAGTGGAGGTCAGCACCAGCACGGCCAGCATCTGCCACACCTGCGCAGTGGGGGCCACCCGGTGCCAGCTGGAACTGTTCTCCATAAAGCGGCCCAGCACCTGCATATAGAACACCGCACTGCCAAACACCGCCAGCACCAGCCCCCCCGCCGGGGCATGCCAGTGTCCCCGGCGCAGCCATGCGGCAGCCAGTGCGCCCATCCAAGCCGCACACAGCAGCTCCAGCCCGGCCCGCAGCAGCATAAAAACACCGCCGGACAGCCCGGTCAAGGCCAGTCGGCCCAGGCCGCACAGCGCAAAGCAAACACTGCACAGCAGCGCCGCACCGCCCAGCACAGGGCGGCGTCCCAACAGGGCGGCACTGCGCACCGGCGCACGGCGGCCGGCAGCCAGCGTCAGGGCGACAGTCAGCGCCAGCGCTCCATACCGCCACCACACCGCCCCTGCGGCACACAGACCGGTAACAGGATCGATACCGCCCAGGGCCAGATCCAGTCCATGACCCAGCCCCAGAGCAGCGCCCAGGGCAAAAATGCACAAAACAAAACGATTCATCAGCGTTCCTCTAATGGTTTATATTTCTGGCGGACACCCAGGTACTTGTAGGCCGGGCGGATGATCCGGTTGGCGAAGAATACCTCCTCCACCCGGTGGGCGCACCAGCCCGGTACACGGGCAATAGCGAACAACGGCGTATAGATATCCTCGGAGATGCCCAGCATATGGTAGATCAGACCACTGAACAGATCCACATTCGCGCACACCGGCTTCTGGCTGCCTTTTTCTTCGGCAAAGATGCCGGGGGCCAGCCGCTCGATGCTGCACAGCATATTATACTCCTCTTCATAGCCTTTTTCATAGGCCAGGTGACGGGCACGCTCTTTCAGGATGATCTCACGGGGGTCGCTGACGGTATACACCGCATGCCCCATACCGTAGATCAGGCCGGAGCCATCCCCCGCCTGCTTGCGCAGGATGCGGCGCAGATATTCCCGCACCTCATCGTCATCCTCCGGATTCTCCACGTGCTTGAGGATATTTTCCAGCTGGCGGTTCACCATCAGGTTCGCACCGCCGTGCTTGGGGCCTTTCAGCGCGCCGATGGCTGCTGCAATGGCCGAATAGGTGTCCGTGCCGGAGGAGGACAGCACCCGGGAGGTAAAGGTAGAACAGTTGCCGCCGCCATGATCCGCATGGACCAGCAGGCACATATCCAGCAGCTTTGCCTCTTCGTGGGTATATTTCTGATCCGGACGGTAGGTACTGAGGATGTGCTCCGCTGTGCTCTGTCCGGGCCGGGGCAAGTGGAAGAACATACTCTGCTTATCATAATAGCGGCGCTTCATCTGGTAGGCGTTCACCATCATGGTCGGCATACTGGCGATCAGGTTGATGCTCTGATTCAGGATATTTTCCAGGCTCAGGTCCTCTGCCCGCTCATCATAGGAATACAGGCCCAGCACGCAGCGCTGGAGCTTGTTCATGATATTGGGCGAGGGGGCATTCATGGTATCCATGAAGCCATCGGGCAAGGCACGATGCTCCGCCAAAATGTCGCAGAAATCATCCAGCTGACCTTTGGTCGGCAGACTGCCGAACAGCAGCAGCCAGATCACTTCCTCAAACACAAAGCGGTCATTGCGGTAAGCTTCGTCCACGATCTCGTTGATGTTGACTCCCCGGTAGATCAACTTGCCCGGGATGGGCACCACATGGCCCTGCTCATCCTTGCGGTAGCCTACTACGTCGCACACATTGGTCAGCCCCGCCAGCACGCCGGTGCCATCCGGGTTGCGCAGACCCCGTTTGACCCCCAACTTCTCGCTGGTCTCCGGGTCGATGTAGTTGTTGGCGATGTACTCCTCACAGAGGGTCTGCATCGTGATCGGGTCCAGCGAGGCGACCTCTGCCGGTTTTGCAGTCATTGGCAATTTCCCCTTTCTTATTCCCAAAATATACTTTCCCTGTCCATCCTCATTGATGGACAGCCCTATCATAGCGCTTTTGGGGAGTAAATTCAAGCAAAATCCCCTTTACTTTCCCCTCTTTTTCTCAAAAACGTATTTCCGCCATCCTCTTTTGTTCGCCCGATAAACACACTTGCGGTGATTTCCCTTCCGGGAGCGGGATTTTTTCGGTAATGGCCCTGCCTGCAAAAACACCGGCCCGGCGGCATCTGCGCTTTTCTGCCGGAGAGCAGCGGTATACTGCCCCCAACGCAATGCCATTCCGGGGAGGAACTGCCATGAAAAAAGCCTTTTTGCTGTTGTGCGCCGTACTGCTTGTATTGGGCAGCGTACTGCCCCTGGCCGGATACCGGCTTGCTGAGACGGTTTGGGGCCGCGGGGCCGCTGCACCGCCCTCTCCCCCGCCGGAAAGCGCCGAGCCTGCCGCCCCGGAACCAGTGCCGGACAGCGCCCCTGCGCCCAGCACAGCCGATGCAGAGACCTTTCTGCTGACCAACGCCGCCACCGGCGAGGTGTTTTCCCTTTCACGGCGGGACTACCTTATTGGCGCTGTGGCCGCTGAAATGCCGGTGAGCTGGCCGGACGAAGCACTGAAAGCCCAAGCCATTGCCGCCCACAGCTATCTTTTATACTGCCGGGATCACAGCGCACAGCCTGAACAGGGCTGGCTTTCGGTAGACCCGGCACGGCGGCAGGGATGCCTGACCGAACCGGTCCTGCGCAGCTACTGGGGCACCGCCTACGACGCCAACTACGCCCGCCTTTCCGCTTTGGTGGACCAGGTGACCACCAAGGTCCTGTATTACGAGGACGCCCCCGCTGGCACCAGCTATTTCGCCATTTCCAATGGACGCACCGAAGCCAGTGAGAATGTCTGGGGTGCGCCTTTGCCCTACTTAGTCCCGGTGGACAGCGCCACCGACCAAACTGCTGAAAATTTCACCTATACCATCACCCTGACAGCGGACCAGATGCAGGCCGCACTGACCGAGACCCTGGGTCTTGCCCCCGACGGCACTCCGCCGGAACGCTGGTTTGGGCAGCCAACCCTTACCGCTTCCGGCTATGTAGCCAGCATCCCCTTGTGGGGGCAGAGCGTCACCGGGCCTACGCTGCGGCGCTCTCTTGGACTGCGCAGCACCTGCTTTTCAATCGAATGGGGGGATGGCAATTTCACGGTCACCACCCAGGGCTATGGCCACGGCGTAGGGTTGAGCCAGTGGGGCGCCAAGGCGTTGGCAGAGCAGGGGGCGTCCTGCCAGGAGATCCTGGCGCATTATTTCCCCCATACCGAGCTGCGGGAGTGACCCCGAAAGAAAAAAGAGACGGCGTTCTGCCGTCTCTTTTTTGTTCTGATTTCAGAAGCTGGTGTTCAGCCAGTCAAACAACCCCTTCAGCACCGGGGTCTCGGTCTGTTCTGCGGGCTGTGCTTCAGTCTCCTCCTCCGCACGAACCAGTTTTTCACCTTCGGCATCGTGTGCCGACCAATAACTGACCGTGCTGGTCGCAGCGTCCGATACGGTAAACTCGCTCATAAAGCAGAGGGATTGTCCATCCGACTGGGTGACCAGCACCATATAGCTGTAATTGCCGGCCGGCAGCTCTCCAAAGCGGATCTGGCTGTCAATAGCCTTAAAAGACCAGCTGTTGGTCCCCGGCGCAGCAGCAGCGCTCTGCACCGTCTGCCCAGCAGCGTCCAGCACAGCGGCCTCCACCTCTGTAAGGACCGTGCCAGGGGCTGCCCCCACCGTACCGGTCAGGGAAACCCCCTTGCCCTGGCGCACATTTTCCGGATAGCGCATCCCCACCAGACGCAGGCCGTCCCCCGTAGAGGTCAGGCCATTTTGATCCGCACTGACGAACCAATAGCAGGAGATGCCCCCCAGGGATACCCGCGCCTGCGACAGCGGGATACGCCCCTGCGAAACACTGCCCGCCGGGTCTGCACAGTAGAACACACCATCGGTGTAATCGGTCAGCAGCACTGCATGGGGACGGGTACGGTCATACGCCACGATCCCTTCCGGATGCTGCGCCAAAAGATCGATCAAGGTTTGGGTCTTTTGGGCCGTATCCCGGGGCAGGACGGAGTATCCCACCTGCATTGCATTGTATGTAAAGTTATGGGCCAATCCACCGGACCAGGCCGAAGAACGGACACTGTTCTCGGTAACATCAAACCAATCTTCCAAGCCATCCATATAAGCCCGGCGGCGCAGCATCATAGCTGCAGAAGCCAGCGTACAGGTCCCGCCCTGGCTCTGCTTAAAGTAGAACCCGGCATCCACATTCAGGCTGACCGCCAACGCAGCGGGCAGACAGTTGAACATAAAAAATAGCGACAGCAGCAACGCTGCAAGCCGCCGGGCGGGGTGCTTAGGTTCGGTTTCCATGGGCAGGGGCCCTCCTTTTTTTGAGCACAGCTTCAATGCGGTCTCATATTTCCGCAGTAAAGTATACCAGTTTGTTACCACATTGTAAACATTCCGTTCACATTTTCCTCAATATTTACACTTTTGCGCAATAGTTCTAGTGCAATTTGCACAGTTCATTTTCTTTCTTCTGTGTAAATTGCGAAAGTCCGAACTTTTTTCCCGCTTGCAAATGCCCCTGTTTTGCTGTATCCGCTGCCGTTTCCGGCACACCCCTTGCATACAAACAAAAAAAAGACACACCTCGAAAGGTGTGTCTTTTGGTCGGAGCAGCGGGATTTGAACCCACGGCCTCCTCGTCCCGAACGAGGCGCGCTACCAACTGCGCTATGCCCCGAAAATACCGCAGCCAGTTGAGACTGCGGTTTTCTTGGTTGGGGATGAGAGAATCGAACTCCCACAAGTAGAGTCAGAGTCTACCGCACTACCACTATGCAAATCCCCATTATTCAGGTGTCAGGCGGGCGTTGCTCGCTGCTGACAGGGGATATTATACTACCCAGGTCAGGGTTTGTCAACTGTTTTTTTGAATTTTTTCAAAAAAGTCTCGCACCCCATTCCACTGCACGCAGGCAAGCAAAATTTTGTTCTTTCTTCGTCTTGACACTCGCCTTTTTTGGGAATACTCTTATAGTGTTACAGCACCTGCTGACCATGCAGGCAAACACGGCCCCCCTGGGCATACGCTGGCCCACCCCCTGCATCTGCCCGGCGGGAGACAAATACGAAAAGAGGGACCCACATTGAAAAAACGAGTTGGCATCCTGACCTCCGGCGGCGACTGCCCGGGCTTGAACGCCACCATCCGCGGCGTGGCCAAAGCGCTGTATGCACGCATGGGCGACAGCATTGAGATCGTTGGCATCCTGAACGGTTATCATGGCCTGATCAACGGCGACTATAAAGAGATGTGCGAGGACGATTTCCGAGGCATCCTGACGTTAGGCGGCACCATCCTGGGCACCAAACGCACCCCTTTTAAGATGATGCGGGTAGTGGAAGAGGACAAGATCGACAAGGTCGCCGCCATGAAAAAGACCTACAAGGACGCAAAGCTGGACTGCCTGCTTTGTCTGGGCGGCAACGGCACCCACAAGACCGCCAACCTGCTCTCCCAAGAGGGGCTGAACATCATTGGCCTGCCCAAGACCATTGACAACGACATCTACGGCACCGATGTGACCTTTGGCTTCCATACAGCTGTGGACATTGCCACCGATGTGATCGACCGCATCCACACCACGGCAGGCAGCCACAGCCGGGTCATGTGCATTGAGATCATGGGCAACAAGGCTGGCTGGCTGACGCTGTACTCCGGCATTGCCGGCGGCGCAGATATCATCCTGCTGCCGGAGCTGCCCTACGATATCGACCGTGTCTGCGACGCTGTGGAGCGCCGTGCCAAGAAAGGCTCCAACTTCTCCATTATCGCCGTGGCCGAGGGCGCAATGAACTGCGAGGAATCCCGCATGAAGCGCAAGGAGTGGATGGCCAAGCGCATCGAGTCCGGCATGGGCACCACTGCCACCAGCCGCATCGCCGCTACCATCCAGAAAAAGACCGGCATGGAGACCCGTGTCTGCATCCCGGGACATATGCAGCGCGGCGGCAGCCCCTGCGCCTACGACCGTGTGCTGGCCACCCAGTTTGGCAGCTACGCCGCCAAGCTGGTGGAGATCGAGCGCTATGGCGTGGCCGTAGCTATGGTCAACCACCATGTTACCGAGAACCGCCTGGAGGATATCGCCGGCAAGACCCGCAACATCCCCGAAGGCTGCGAGCTGATCACCGTCGCCCGCCGCATGGGCATCAGCCTGGGCTGAGCACAATAACGCATAAAAAAGCTGTCCCTTTCCGCTATGGAAAGGGGCAGCTTTTTGCATCGCTGTAAAATGCCCGCCCCGCAGCAGCTGCGGGGCGGGCGTCGTTTTGCTCAAGCACGTCCTAAATTGAGAGTGGAATAATAGTATTCCCCGGTTTCCTGATGAACATGGATGGCGACCTGCGCCCAGTCAAAAAAGCCGTACTCCGGGTTCCACTTCTGCCACTTTTCTCCCACGACGCTCACTTCCCATTCCGCAGTTGGCGGTGCATCTACACGGACCGCACTAGCAGGGAGGATCATCGGCAGGCACAGACCCACACATAAAACAAGGGCTGCTGCAAATTTACGCATGGAATGTTTCATTCTATCCCGCCTCCCATTCTTTATATGTTGTGTATAGGACATCACTTTTAGCTCTGCATCGGAGTTTTCCTCCCACTTCTTTTCTAGCCATATTATAGCAGATAAAATCATTCGCTTACAATACAATTTGCAAAAAAACCGCTCCGCAGCGGTTTCCCCAGAAAGGGAGCCGTGCGGAGCGGGTCTTGTTTATTTACAACAGGTTATTTGTTCTTGTACATTTCCTCGTAGTAGGTCTGGTAGTTGCCGCTGGTGATGTGGTCCATCCACTCCTTGTGGTTCAGGTACCAATCAATGGTCAGGACGATGCCCTTTTCAAAGGGGGTCTCCGGGTACCAGCCCAGATCGTTCTTGATCTTGGTGGGGTCGATGCCATAGCGGCGGTCGTGGCCCAGGCGGTCCTCCACGTGCTTGATCAGCTCCTCGCTGATGCCCTCGTCCTGCAGGCGGTCGTGCAGCTGGGCAATGATGGTCTTGACGATGAAGATGTTGGGGCGCTCGTTGTGGCCGCCCACATTGTACACCTCGCCCACCTTGCCGTCATTTGCCACCATATCAATGGCCTTGCAGTGGTCCTCCACATACAGCCAGTCCCGCACCTGCATGCCGTCGCCGTAGACCGGCAGCTGCTTGTGCTGCTGCACGTTGTTGATCATCAGGGGGATCAGCTTCTCCGGGAACTGATACGGGCCGTAGTTGTTGGAGCAGCGGGTAATGTTGATGGGCATCCCGTAGGTATCGTGGAATGCCATCACGAACATATCTGCGCTGGCCTTGGAGGAGGAGTAGGGGCTGTGGGGGCACAGAGGGGTGGTCTCCATAAAATAGCCCTCGGCGCCCAGTGCGCCGTACACCTCATCGGTGGACACCTGCACATACTTCTTGCCCGGCTTCCAGGTCTTGGCCTCGGCATCGTACCAAGCCTCCTTAGCGCGCTGCAGCAGGTTGACCGTGCCCATCACGTTGGTCTGGACAAAGATCTCCGGGTTTTTGATGCTGCGGTCCACATGGCTCTCGGCAGCAAAGTTGATGACATAATCAAAGTCGTATTTCTGGAACAGGCCCTCCACCAGCTCCTTATCGCAGATATCGCCCTGCACAAAGACATGGCGGGGGTCCCCCTCCACCTCTTTCAGGTTTTCCAGGTTGCCGGCATAGGTCAGCTTATCCAGGTTGACCAGCAGGATCTCCGGGTACTTTTTGAGCATATAATGCACAAAGTTGGAGCCAATGAAACCGGCGCAGCCGGTGATCAGATAGGTTTTCATATTGCTCTTATTCCTCTACTTTACTCTTTTAACAGTGTCAGCGGGCGGCAGGCTTCATGCCATTGTCCCCATCCCAATGCTGGAAGAAACATTCCAGCGCCTGCTGCCAGGGACGCACCTCGTTGCCCACAGTGCAGCGCAGCATCCGGTTGTCCAGGGCGCTCCACTTGGGGCGGTCGGCGCTTTCCGGATGCTTGGCCTTGTACTCCTCGCTGGTGCAGGGGGCCACCGCAGCCTCCACACCGGACAGACGGATGATCTCGGAGGCGAAGTCGTACCAGGAGCAGACCCCCTCGCCGGTGCAGTGATACAGGCCATACTCATGGGTGACGCACAGCTGCAGGATCTCGTGGGCCAGGTCCACCGCATTGGTGGGGTTGCCCAGCTGGTCGTTGACCACCTCCAGCTTACCGAACTTGCGGCCGGCATTTACGATGGTCTTGACAAAGTTTTTGCCGTAATAGCTGTACAGCCAGGCCGTGCGCACGATGAAGTGCCGGTGGCAGAACTGCTGCACATACTGCTCGCCCATCAGCTTCGTGGAGCCATAGGCGCTGATGGGGCCGGGCTGGGTGGCCTCGTCCTGGGGGATGCCGCCGTTCTCCCGGCCGGAGAACACATAGTCGGTGGACACATGCACCAGCCGTGCGCCGGTCTTGGCCGCTGCCTGGGCCAGGTTGCGGGGGCCGATGGCGTTGACCTTAAAAGCCAGGTCGTGGCTGGTCTCGCAGCCATCCACATTGGTAAAAGCAGCGCAGTTGATGATCACGTCCGGGCGCTGGCGGCGGATGAAGTCATCCACCATCTTATAGTTGGAGATATCCAGCTCCGGCAGATCCACCGGCAGAACGGTAGCGCTGAGCAGCTTTTCCGGGATGGGGCCGATCTCGCTGCGGCCCTCCCGCAGCTGCTTGATGATCTCGGTGCCAAGCTGGCCCTTGCTGCCTGTAACGATGATTTTCATGCCAATGCCTCTCTTAGTATCTCAATTTGCCGTCTGCAACATTCTTCAGATGCTGGCCATAGGGGCTTTTGCCGTAGCGCTCTGCGCTTTCCAGCAGCTTATCCCGGCTGATCCAGCCATATTTAAAGGCGATCTCCTCCGGGGCGCTGATCTTGATGCCCTGGCGCTTCTCGATCATACGGACAAAGTCCGCAGCTTCCACCAGGCTATCCATCGTGCCGGTATCCAGCCAGGCAAAGCCGCGGCCAAGGAAGCGGACGTCAAGGTCGCCCAGCTCCAGGTATTTGCGATTAATATCCGTAATCTCATATTCTCCGCGGGCGCTGGGCTGAAGCGCCTTTGCAAATTCCACAACGCGGTTATCATAAAAGTAAAGCCCGGTCACAGCATAGTTTGATTTTGGCTCCTTCGGTTTTTCCTCAATAGAGGTCGGCTCGCCTTTTGCGTTAAATTCCACCACGCCGAAAGCGCTTGGATCATCCACATAGTAGCCGAAAATCGTGGCACGCCCCGGATTGATGGCCGCTTGGCGAAGCAAATGGCCTAGACCGTTGCCATAAAAAATATTATCTCCAAGGATCATGGCAACGCTGTCGTCTCCAATAAAATCTTCTCCGATGACAAAAGCCTGCGCAAGGCCGTTCGGCTTGTCCTGCACAGCGTAGGAAAGCTTAAGGCCGAATTGCTTCCCCGTGCCCATAAGCGCTTCAAATTTCGGCGTATCCTCAGGTGTAGAAATAATCAGAATTTCCCGAATACCAGCGAGCATCAGGATCGACAGCGGATAATAAATCATTGGCTTATCATAGACCGGAAGCAGCTGCTTACTGGTGACCATTGTCAAAGGGTAAAGCCGGGTGCCGGATCCTCCAGCTAAAATGATTCCCTTCAAGGCGCACACTCCTCATCTCTGATGAAAACAAACAAATTGCACAAAAACAGCAATCCATAAACACAATCTAACGTTCATATAATAATACGAAATCGTATTTCCGTCAACCGCGTTTTCAAAAGCGGAACCTGTAAACGCAGATTAGAACACACTTTTCAACGCATTTTTGCAGATTGTCCAATTATTAGAACCTTTTATTTTGCTCCAAAGTATAAAATAAATTGACAAAGAGGGTTCCGCTATATTATAATTTAGCCGTGGCTAACAATTTCGAAATCAGGTTTCCTCTGTAGGGAGGCGGGCCTTTTTGAATGAGGAGCAGCAGTTTGCCCTTTCACGCCTTATGGCGCTGTAAACAGGCAAAATATCCAAATGAGTGTGAAGGGATCGGTGTTTGATGCTGAAAACAGTTGACCGGCTTCGCCCTGGGGAAAAAGGCGTTGTGACAGGGCTTGGCAGCACGGGTGCGGTGCGCCGCCACATTATTGATATGGGGATCACGCCCGGCGCGGTGATCGTCATGCGGAAAACAGCCCCGATGGGGGATCCAATTGAAATTAATGTGAGAGGGTATGAGTTGAGCATCCGCAAGTCGGAAGCGCAAAATATCCGGGTTGAGGTTTCAGAGTGATTTTGCAAAAAGGATGGTTTGAAGGATGAGCTATCGCTATGCGCTCGCGGGGAATCCCAACTGCGGGAAAACGACGCTTTTTAATGCGGTGACAGGCAGCAATCAATATGTCGGCAATTGGCCCGGTGTTACGGTTGAAAAAAAGGAGGGCAAGGTCATTGGCAGCGAAGCGGACGCCTCGATTGTTGACCTCCCCGGGATTTATTCCCTCTCCCCCTATTCCATGGAGGAGATTGTCACCCGGAATTATCTGATTGATGAGAAACCGGATTTGATTATTGATATTGTAGACGCGACGAATCTGGAGCGCAACCTCTACCTTTCCCTTCAGATCGCGGAGCTTGGCCGCCCGATGGTGATCGCGTTAAATATGGTGGATATGCTGGAGAAGCGCGGCGACACGATCGACTACCCTCTGCTGAGCGCGCTGCTGGGCATTACGGTCGTGCCGATTTCCGCCAGCCGGGGCACCGGGGTACATAAGCTGATTCATACGGCGGAGCACGAAGTAATTCACGCAACGAGCAATACGCATCTGGACCGCCACTGCAATTTAGGCCAGCCGCCCGATCTCTATACCGGCGCGGTGCGCCAGGCGGTGCAGCTGATTGAAGATTTGATTCGGGAGAATTGTAAAAAGCACGATCTTCCCCTGCGCTGGTCAGCCGTGAAGCTCATTGAAGGGGATGCGCCCACGCTCGAAAAGCTGGATTTGAGCGATACACAGCTCAGCTGCTTGGAATCAATCGTGCGTGAGCTGGAAACGGATCATATCGACCGTGAGATGGTGATTGCGGA